>JGI24710J26742_10000524_pt1 | contig 35429 bp, 20 predicted proteins | sample BioPla2DNA2_FD_26742 | JGI IMG/M metagenome (IMG submission 26742)
ATTATAACAAGATATATAAAGATGAGCACCGCATGAAAGGAGCTTTATCATGTTGACTACAACAGGTGTCGCAGATAACAATCTTATTCAGCGTTGCCTCCCGTCGCCGTCGCGACGTGCATTGAGACCATACCCGGTGATCGAATGTTTCCAGAAGATTCCTTGCAATCCGTGTAGCACATCGTGCCCTTTCCATGCGATTTTGCCGATGGATTCCATCCACGATATTCCGGTATTGGATTTTGAGAAATGCACCGGATGTGGGGCATGCGCACGCGTATGTCCCGGACTTGCGATATTTATTATTGATGAGAGTCGAGGGGATGGANCTGGATCGGTCACATTGCCGTATGAGTTTTGCNCTTTGCCTCAAAAAGGAGAGATCGTTTCTACGATGAACCGAGCTGGATATGTGGTAGGAGAAGGTACCGTTATTCGCGTTTCTGCAGGGAAAACGTCTGGAACGCCGCTTGTGACTTTAAGCGTTCCGATTGAACAAGTTCATGACGTTCGTTTTTTTTGCAGTAAGAAAGACACAGATCAATTGGTGTCTAAGGATGGTGCTGAGATAAATACGGATAAGTTCATCAACTCTGAAGGTGTCGATGATGAAGCAATGATTTGCCGTTGCGAGGGAATTACGCGTCGTGAGATTTGCGAACTGATTGCGGAAGGTTATACCACGGTGGATGAGATCAAACGCATCAGCCGCGCCGGGATGGGACCCTGTCAGGCGAGGACGTGCGGACCGCTCATCGCCGACGAAATCGCACGTATGACAGGACAACCGCGAGACTCGATTCTTCCTTCGATGCATCGTCCGCCGGTCATCGCGCAACCGATTTCTTTTTTCACAGGAGGTGACGAAAAGTGAACCTTCCTAAAACGGCTTCAGTGGTGATCGTAGGCGGAGGCATCTCCGGTTGTGCGATCGCATGGAATCTGGCGCATCGTGGTGTGAAAGATATCGTTCTAGTGGAGAAAGATACCCTTTCAAACGGTTCGACAGGACGTTGCGGTGCGGGCATTCGCATGCAATGGGGTGCTGAAATGAACTGTCATTTGGCACAGTATTCGGTACGTTTTTTTGAAAATGCCAATGAAACGTTGGAGTATGAGCGGGATATTGAGTTCAAACAGAACGGGTATCTGATTGTGGCAGCCAATGTGAGGGAAGCGGCACAGTTCAAAAAGAACGTCGAGCTTCAGAATCGTCTCGGTATTTCTTCGGTCTATCTATCGCCACAGGAGGCGCATAAGATCGTGCCAATCATTGACACGTCACAGTTCGTCGCGGCGACCTTTTGCCCTGAAGACGGTCACCTCAATCCCTTTCACACAACAGAGGCATTTGCTCAGTCAGCGGAGAGATTGGGTGTCAAAATATTCAAACATACTGAAGTGACGGGGATAGATGTGAGCCTCGGGCGCATACGGGCAGTGGAGACATCGCGAGGGCGCATCAGCACGAATACCGTTGTCGTTGCCGCCGGAGGCTGGTCGAAAGAGATTGGCGCCATGGCAGGCGTCAATATTCCTATCTATGTACAACGGCATCAAATACTCGTGACAGAGCCGATGGAACCGGTATTTGGCCCTATGGTGATGGGTTTTGATTTCAACATTTACATTCAACAAGTACCTCACGGATCGATTCTGATGGGTCGGAGCGATGATACAGAGCCTCGTGACTTCCGTATAAGTTCAGGTTGGCGATTTGTTGAAGAGATGACAAAAACCTGCTCAAGGCTGCTGCCGGCGCTGTCTCAAGTAAATATCATCCGACAATGGTCGGGCCATTACTGTATGACAGGAGACGCACAGCCGATCTACGGGCCTGTTCCGGAAGTTGAAGGCATGTATCTCGCATGTGGCTTTTCCGGACATGGGTTCATGCTGGCTCCGGCAACCGGCCAGTTGATTACAGATATGATTCTTGGTGAGCCCTTGACGATCGATGTTTCTAATCTTGATGTAGGGCGCTTCAAACGCGGTGAGTTGGTTTTTGAAAGCTCTGTTGTTTGATTGAAGTAAAATAACGGTTTGTAAACAAAAAGGGTGATCTTCGGGAAGACACCCTTTTTGTTTGTGAGTTGATTGTTAATTTCTGTACGAAAGTTTTCTGTGCTTATTTCAGCGACAGAAGATCAACGTACTTGGTCTGGATTAGCACCGGACGTCTTTCTTGCGCTCGATGATGTATGCTACAGACAACGTAGCGCTGATTAGGAGCAGCGTTGCGCCCATCCAGATGTAGTTAGACGTCTCTCCCGTTGCGGGGAATCCTTCTTGAGGCTCAATCACGATGCGTCCGTCACCGTTTTCATTGGAGTATTTATCGGGTACTTTGCCTCCGAGTCCTTCCTCGAGATACGAGCAAATTACATCGACATCGATGACGTTGTCGTCGCTTGAGATGATCCGTTCATCATCCTTAAACATCGTCATACCGTCGCCCATGTTTTCAGAATAATAGGCATTGATGACGAGGATATACGTCGCATCAGGATCGATATCTTTGTCGCCGACTTTTACATCATAGACTCGGAAATCGCCTCCGGCAAAAGTACCGTCTACTTCGATGAACATGCCTTTGTCATCGGTCACAACTTTGGACGGTTTTGTAGGATCGATTTTGTACGTGAGTCCGCTCGCGACAATGAAGCCGCCGCATTCATCATCGGGGAGTAGGCGCGCACCCATTTCAAGCGCTTCTAAGATGTGTTGGCCTGTTGTTTTGATCTGAGTCACACGGGTGGCCCAAGGCATGACCGCGAGGATATGGCCGTACTGAATGTCGCCAGCCGCAATATTCGCGCGGATAGATCCGCCATTGAGGAAAGCCACGTCAGCTTTCTGGAAACCCTCAAGATTGGGATCGTTGTTGGCATACCAGAGGTATCCGTCCGTTAAGAAGTCGCCCATATTGGTGTCTTGTTTGCGAACCATACGGTCGCCGGTCTCGCTGTTGTAAATGCACAGCGGGAATGGTGAGTTGCCATAGACGGTTTCAAGATAGTCGTACGCTGATTCGACTTCTTTTACTTTTTCATCCATGTTCTTATACGAATCGGAAGCTTTTTGTTCGTCCGTAACCGTGTTGATGAGATTAGAACTTGCGCTGATGGCGCCGTCGTCTGCAATTGAAAGTTTGAGAACGCCTAAATAATCGAGCTTTGTACCTGAAGAGGTCAGGAGAACATCTTCACCAATTTTGTTCTTGACTATTTCGCCGGGGATAATGCTGTGTGCGTGACCGTCAATAAAAACACCGGCACCCACAGTGTTCGCGATGACATCTCTTGAAGACCAGCCGTTTTCAACGCCTGTGTCACCGAGGTGACCTAATATTACGACATAATTGGCTCCGTCATCTCTACAAGCGTCAATGCTGTCCTGAACAGTCTGATAGAGATCAGCAGGGTCTTCTTTAAAGGTGTAGATGAAATCGCCGTCATCATCTTGGAAGTACTTGGGCGTGCCTTTCGCAATGCTTTCGGGGGTGTCTACACCGACAAAACCGATCTTCACATCTTTGCCTTCGATAGTGAATGACAGAACATCGTATGCTTTGGGCATGACGAGGTTGCCGTCGAGATCGGTGAAGTTGCAGCAGATGTAGTTTAAGCTGCTGGCTTCGATCATATCAAGGAAAGAGTCTAGTCCGAAGTCAAATTCATGGTTCCCCGGTACGCAAATATCGTAGCCCAGCTCCTCCATCAATTTAATAGAATTCAGCCCTTTTGTATCAGTATCGATGGCAGAACCCTGTATTGAGTCGCCTACGTCGACGAGCAATACAGCGCCCGCCTGATCTTTAGCCTCGCCCATAATACCGGCAACACCGGCATAGCCAAGACAGTTTGGTCCAGTGCCGTTGATCATGTTGCGATTGCTGACACCGCCATGGACATCGTTCGTATAGAACACCACAATATCGCTTTTCCCCGCGCCGATGTCAGCTAAAGTGACCTCGTCGGCAGCGAATGCGGTCAATGACATGGAGATAATCATGACGACAACCAAAAGGAACGGCATGGTTTTCTTAATTCGTTTCATTGCACCCTCCTAACAATAAGCACAAAAAAGAGTCGCAAAAACTGCGAACATTTAGTTAATATTATTATACCATAGCCTACATTTAATATATAGCAAATCAAGCGGAGACTATGTAAGAATCGCGTCAACATCGTGTTAGTTATTCGTCTTCTAGTGTGTTTACGTTATAATAAATTCCGTTACTGAAGGAGGTTGCCCCATGCAATTGAAAACATCGGCTTTTTTGATGCGTCAGAAGGAGACGCTTAAGGCCATAATTGATGCGTTGAAAAATGAATTCCGATTTGTTTCGATTCTTGGAACAGATGTATTCGGAACATCGTACAGCGTGATGACAAGCGGCATACACGTTCGCCCTTCGCCGGCGACAGAACGCGGGTTTGTACTTCGCGTGATGCAGGATACAGGCTTTAGTGAGTATTCTTTTAATGTTGTTGACTCAGATCATGTGTGTAGACGCATGAGAGAGATTGCCGGTGAGGATCGCGCACGTTTTTTAAAAACTCATCCGGCAGTCGTCTATGATCGAGCGCCTGCGGATGAATCAAAAACGTTGGTTCATATAGGTGAGGCCGAAATCCTTCCCGGCGAAGAAGATCCGGAGGCGATTTTGGCAGAACTGACCGATGTGCACGATCGTGTGAAAGAAAAATACGCGCAGGTGGTGCAGGTCATGGCGGCCATTGAGGTAACTCAGGTTAACAAAATGTTTCTGTCGCCGAATCGAGATCTTTATCAAAGCTATGCGTACGCGAACGTGACGGCAATGGCTGCGGCTTCAGATGGCCAAAGTGTCAAGACGGATTATCTTACAAAATCCGGAACGGGTGGCGCCGAATGGCTCAAAGGCATTGAACCGATCGCTGAAGAAGCAGCGCGGCGTGCCGAAGAACTTCTTAAAAGTGAAAAGATCGATCCGGGCACTTACGATATTATTTGCACGCCCGATTTCACCGGTCTGATCGCGCATGAAGCATTCGGTCATGGCGCGGAGATGGACATGTTCGTAAAACAGCGCGCGAAAGGCGCGGAATACTTCAACAAGCGTATCGCTTCCGATGCTGTGACAATGCACGACGGAGCAGCGTCATGCGATGAAGTCGCCAGTTATGCTTTTGATGATGAGGGCAATTTGGCCTGTGATACAGTAATCATCGACAGCGGTATTTTTGTCCAAGGCATGTGTGACGAACTCTCGGCACTTCTTCTAGATATTAAACCGACGGGGAACGGCAGACGCGATTCCTGGAAACGCAAAGCGTACACGAGAATGACAAATACGTTTTTCGCACCGGGCGATAACTCTCTTGATGAGATGATCCGAGGCATAGACCATGGCTACATTCTTGAAGGAGCTACGTCCGGGATGGAGGATCCGAAGAATTGGGGCATTCAGTGTGTTGCGACAAAGGGTCGAGAGATTGTCGACGGTCGTTTGACCGGCCGCATTGTCAGCCCAGTTTATCTTACCGGTTACGTACCGGATCTTCTGGCGTCGATCACGGCGTCATCTCCTGATCTTAAACTCAGTGGAGCCGGCTACTGCGGTAAAGGATGGAAAGAATGGGTGAAAGTTTCTACCGGAGGTTCACACATCAAGGCTAAGGGGATATTGAACTGATGTTGCACGTTATTCAACAACAACTGGAACGAAACGCTAAGGTATCGGCTTGGACAATTAAAGAGGATCGATCCCGTTCAAAGGAACTCTTTTTTATACAAAATAAATTGGATATGAACCGCGCTGTAGATGCGCTGGAGTATCATGTGTGTATCTATGTCGATTTTGAAGAGGATGAGACGCGCTACAAGGGAGATGCGAACATTCTCATTTCCGCGTCTGATTCAGAGCAGGAGATTGCTTCTAAGATCGAAAAAGCTGTCTTTGCGGCCGGTTTTGTAAAAAATAAATGGTACGACCTTCCCGAAGATGTCGGTGACAGCATCCCTGGACTTCCCCTGTTCGATAATGTCACCGATTTGAAGGAACGTTATGATGAGCTTTACGACGTGCTCTTCAAGTCTTATCCATATCGATCGAATATCAATTCATGTGAAATTTTTGCCACGACGGCAGAACAACGTATCGTGACGTCTAAAGGCTGTGATATCACGTATCCGCGTAATCACTGGATGTTCGAGCTCGTTACGGACGACAACAAGGGAAAAGAGCCGGTCGAGATTTTTAACGACTATGATCTTACAAATATGGATCTCGAGCAGATTGAATCCATTGTGGATAGGCAACTTATGGAGACAGAGGGGCGCAGCCTCGCCGTAAGAAATGAAAAGATCGAGAGTATTAGGATCATTTTGACAGGCGATTCGGTGGAATCATTACTTGAATTTTATGTTACACAAGCGACAGACCAGATGATCTATTCTAATATCAGCCGTGTTAAGAAAGGTGAACGTTTCATCGTAGAGGAGGCGAAACAATCGCTGACTGTGACGATGAATCCAGAGCTTTCGTTTTCGATTCATTCAAAGCCGGTAGATGAAGAGGGGCGTCGTTTGAAGCCTTATGTCCTTTTTAGAGATGGCGTAGCAGAGAATATCCGAAGCAGCGCGCGCTATAGTCATTATCTTGGTATTGCACATACGGGCATGGTTCAGCCATTTGAGGTGGAAGCTGGCGATCGTCCGATTGATGATTATCGCACCGGTAATTATCTCGAATTAATTGCTTTTTCTTCATTCAATATGGATTCGATGTCTGGAGATTTCGGCGGTGAATTTCGCCTTGGAAAGCTTGTCCAAAATGGTCAAATATTTTGGGTAACAGGCGGTGCCATTTCAGAAAACATCTTCGATGTTCAAGATCGCATGGTTTTCACAGCTCGTCAGATCCGACGCAAAAAATCATTAACGCCGGAGGCGATCATTATTGACGGTGTTACTGTCTCGGGCATCTGAATCCCGCTTTAATGCTGAAAAAGGGCGTTGTCGAGACGATATAAAATACCTTATAATGGTCACTGTTGCTTTTCTGAAGGGAGCATTGTCGCGAGGTGATTCGTGAGTTAGCGCGTCATATAAAAGAATATAAGTCAACTGCGATCATTACGCCGATTTTCGTGTTAGGAGAGGTGCTCATCGAGATCACCATTCCTTTTCTTATTGCTCGATTAATCTCTGAAGTGATGTATGGCACGGAACAAAGTGCATTATATCGCTATGGATTGATTCTTGCCGTGTGTGCGATAACGTCGCTAACATTCGGTACGCTGGCAGGTTTTTCAAGTGCCCGAGCGGCTACCGGACTGGCGAAAAACTTACGTCAAGCACTCTTTGAAAACATACAGACGTTCTCGTTTTCAAACGTTGACCGTTTTGAGACCTCCTCATTAATTACTCGTCTGACGACTGATGTGGAATTTGTCCGTCAAGCTTTCATGGTGACAATTCGTACGGCGATTCGTGCGCCGCTCATGCTCGTTTTTGCCTTCATTATGGGCTTTGTGATCGGCGGGAAATTAGCTTGGATTTTTTGTTTTACAGTGCCCATTCTTGGTTTCGGTCTTTGGCGCGGGATCAGCACGACGCTTCCTTTATTTAGGAAATTATTCCGTAAATACGACAAGCTCAATCTCTCTGTTCAGGAGAACGTTAAGGGAATGCGTGTCGTGAAATCGTTCGTCCGCGAACAAAATGAGATTGACCGGTTTTCAGCGGCGTCAGAAGATCTTAAAAAGGATTTTACCCGCATAGAAAGAATCATTGCTCTACTCGATCCGCTGATGCAATTTTGTCTTAATGTGGTGATGGTCTTGATTTTGTCGTACGGTTCGTACCTTGTCATCACTACGCGCGGTCTTGATTTTAATGTCGGGCAGATGTCTGCTCTTCTGACTTACAGCTTTATGATGCTCATGAGTTTGATGATGCTCTCGATGGTGCTTGCGATGTTGGTGATGGCACAGGAATCAGGTCGACGCATTATTGAAGTGTTGAATGAAGAAAGCAGTCTTCTAAGCGCGCAGGATCCTCACCTTGATGTAGCGGATGGTTCCATCGTATTCGATAACGTCTATTTTAAGTATGCGAAAGACGCGGAGCGCTACGCACTGGAGAACATCAATCTTGAGATTGCTTCCGGAGAGGTAATAGGTGTGATCGGCGCGACGGGATCGGCTAAATCTACGCTGGTGCAGTTGATTCCACGTCTTTACGACGTGATTTCCGGTTCCGTCCGAGTGGGCGGCATCGACGTACGTCAATACGATCTTGAAGTTCTTCGTCGCTCCGTCGCGATGGTTCTTCAAAAGAATGTGCTTTTTTCAGGCACGATTGCGGAGAACCTTCGCTGGGGTGATGCAAACGCAACAGACGAGATGCTTCAAGAAGCTTGCAAGATGGCTCAGGCACACGATTTTATCAGTCGCTTTCCCGATGGCTATAATACATACATTGAACAGGGCGGATCTAACGTGTCAGGCGGACAGAACCAGAGAATTTGTATTGCGCGAGCGTTGCTTGCACGACCGAAGATTCTGATACTTGATGACTCTACCAGTGCCATCGACACTCAGACTGATGCCAAAATTCGTGCCGCGCTGCGCTCCTACATCCCGGAAACAACGAAAATTATCATTGCGCAACGCCTCGCGTCCGTTCAGGATGCCGACCGAATTATCGTCATGAACGACGGTCGCATTGATGCTGTCGGATCACATGATGTGCTCCTTCGAACTAATGATATTTACCGAGAAATCTATGAATCGCAGACACGTATAGAGGTTCTCCATGGACATTAAATCTGCGAAGCCTCCGAGGAAAAAGGGGACGATACGGCGACTTTTTAGAATGATGCGTTCATTCTATCCGGTGTTTTTGCCGCTCACAATCGTCAGTATTGTTGCGGGTTCTGTGGTGTCAACGCTTCCTTCGCTTTTCATGCAAAGGGTCATCTCGATCATAGAGGCGAATTGGATGACCGGAACCTGGAATGAAGTCAAAGGAGGCATCTTTCCCATAATCGGGCTGCTGATCGTGCTCTATGTTATTTCAATTTCATTGACAGCGCTTTATACGCAACTCGTGGCGATTATGTCACACGGTGTGCTGAATAAGCTTCGAATTTCGCTCTTTTCTCACATGCAGACATTGCCGGTGTCGTATTTTGACCGTCAACCTTATGGCGATATCATGAGCCACTATACTAACGATATCGACACACTTCGCCAAGTCATCTCCAGAAGTCTACCGAATTTTGTACAGGCCGGTTTCGTTATCATATCGATCTTTTGGATCATGTTGTATTTCAGTTTTTGGCTAACCTTGGTTGTACTTGGCGGAGTTTTAATCATGTTCTTCATCGTCCGCAAAATCAGCGGCGGTGTAGGTCATTATTTTAGGTTGCGGCAGGAATCCTTAGGCGAAACAGAAGGCTTCGTAGAGGAAGCGATCACCGGGCTAAAGGTGGTTAAGGTTTTTTGTCATGAAGATCAAATGATTGAAGAATTTAATCAACACAACGAGCTCCTTCGTGAGAGATCCAGAAAGGCGAGCAGTTACGCGAATATTTTAGGTCCGATACTCAATAATGTCGGTAATCTGCTCTACGTGTTTGTGGCGCTTATCGGAAGCACGATGTTGCTTTCCGGGGTACGCAATATAAGCCTTTCCGGTTTACCGCTTGGTCTTAGTATTGTGGTGCCCTTTCTCAATATGACAAAGCGTTTTGTCGGTAATATCAACCAGGTGTCACAGGAAGTCAATTCGCTCGTTGCGGGGATCGCTGGTGTGGAACGCGTTTTCGCGATGATGGATGAACTGTCGGAAGAAGATAACGGCTGTGTCGCATTAGTGAATGCGTGCTTCAACGAACAGGGTGAACTGAAATCTTGTGATACACGAAGTGGCATATGGGCATGGAAAAGGTGTGGAGCAACGGGAAAGGATGTAACGTACACGAAGCTATGTGGCGATGTTCGCATGGAGCATGTTGATTTCTCTTATATGGAAGGTCAGCCGGTACTCCATGACATTTCACTTTACGCGAAACCGGGTCAAAAAGTAGCGTTTGTAGGCTCTACGGGTGCAGGGAAGACAACCGTCACCAATTTGCTCAACCGCTTCTATGACATTAAGAAAGGCCAGATCCGTTATGATGGGATTGATATTCGAGACATTCGCAAACCGGATTTGCGACGTGCCATCGGTATGGTGCTCCAAGACACGAATCTTTTTACGGGAACGGTGATGGACAACATCCGTTTTGGCAGACTTGATGCGACGGATGAGGAATGTATTGCGATGGCCAAACTTGCAGGTGCACACGAATTCATTACGCGGCTTCCTGAAGGGTATCAGACATGGATCACGGAAGACGGAGCCAATCTCTCACAGGGTCAGCGACAATTGCTCTCCATTGCTCGTGCTGCGGTGGCCGATCCTCCGGTCATGATTCTCGATGAAGCGACTTCTTCGATTGATACACGCACTGAAGCGCTAGTGCAACGCGGCATGGACGCCCTGATGAAAGACAGAACCGTCTTCATTATTGCGCATCGTCTGTCCACAGTCAGAAATGCCAATGTCATTATTGTTCTTGAAGATGGACGCATCGTTGAGCGCGGAACACACGATGATTTGCTCTTGCAAAAGGGGAAATATTACGCGCTTTACACCGGAGCCATTGAACTTGAGTGATTTTAACTGGGTAGATTAAGGGTAGAGCTAGAACATCGCTTACAGGAGAATCGAAGTCATGAGTATCTCATCCGAACATAACATCGAAGACCAAAATGGCTCACGATGGAGATCTTTTGTTAACAAATGCTTGACATGTAAAGCGTGCCCGCTTTCGATGACTCGAAAGCATGTCGTCGTTTGGCGGGGCGGGATCAACGCGCCGTTAATGATTTTAGGGGAAGGTCCCGGTGCGGAAGAAGACCGTTTGGGTAAACCCTTTGTCGGTCGTTCAGGAAAGCTTTTGGATCTTTTGCTTTCGAGTTTTGAATTCGGGGAAGAGGATTTTCATATCGCGAATATTGTAAAGTGTCGTCCGCCCGGGAACCGTGTCCCGACACCGGAAGAAGCTGGCTACTGTCAACCGCTGCTTTCCGAACAGCTTCGGCTCGTCCGCCCAAAAGTTTATCTTTTGATGGGAGCGACGGCTTATCGTTATTTCACAGGAGATGATAACTCGATTTCTCGAGTACGCGGTCGATGGATTGTATCGAATAATTGTTATATTCTCCCGACTTTTCATCCGGCGTACATTCTGCGTGATCCGCGTAGGAAGACTCTGATGTGGCAGGATTTCGCTATACTCAGAGAGAAAATGGAAGAACTCTGTCTCATGCCGCCTCTTAACAATGGAACACCTTTGCAAAAGGGTGATTAGAGTAATCGTTTCTAAGGTTTGAGAATTATTCTTAGCAAAGACTGTACAAGAAAGGAAATAGACATTTGCTTCTTCGAGAGCAGATTCATCAACTAGAGCGTACCGGCCGTTTTCAAATGCAGACGGAGATGACACCGAAGGGAGATCAACCGGAGGCCATTGAAGCGCTGGTGAAAGGCCTTGAAAACGGTGATCGTGCGCAGACATTAATGGGCGTTACCGGATCCGGTAAAACGTTCACGATGGCGAGCGTTATTCAGGAAACACAGCGCCCCGCTCTTGTGATCGCCCATAATAAAACACTTGCCGGACAGTTATGCGCCGAATTTATGGCTCTCTTTCCAGATAATGCCGTTGAGTACTTTGTCAGCTACTATGACTATTATCAACCGGAAGCGTACATTCCTTCACGCGATCTATATATCGAAAAAGATGCTTCGATCAACGATGAAATCGACCGACTCCGCCATCGCGCGACAGCGTCGTTATTGGAACGACGCGATGTCATTGTCGTGGCATCCGTTTCATGTATATATGGACTTGGTGACCCAGAAGATTATCTCGGCTTGATGATCAGTCTTCGTCCCGGGATGAGACGGTCGAGAGAGAGTCTTATCGACGATCTGATCCGAATTCAATACACTCGAAACGACTACGAAACAAAGCGAGGCACGTTTCGTGTGCGCGGTGACACAATCGATATTTTCCCAGCGTCCGAAGAGAGCACGATGACGCGTATCAGTTTCTTCGGGGATGAGATAGAGGAGATTCGCGAGATTGACGCCTTAACGGGGAAGGCACTCCTGGGCCGTTCTTATGTAGCGATTTTCCCCGCCAATCATTACGCGACGACGTACGAAAAAATGAAGCGAGCCGTAGTGAAGATCAGTAAAGAACTCGAAATACGTTTAGAGACACTTCGCGACGAAGGCAAACTCGTTGAGGCGTATCGTCTTGAGCAGCGAACACGTTACGATATGGACATGATGCTTGAGACCGGGTTTTGTAAAGGAATTGAAAACTACTCGCGTCATCTTACCAATCGTGATGTCGGCCAACCGCCGTATACGCTCATGGATTTCTTTCCTGAGGATTATTTACTCTTCATTGATGAATCGCACGTAACTCTTCCTCAAGTTGGAGCGATGGTGCGAGGTGATCGCGCGCGCAAGACTTCTCTTGTAGATTACGGTTTCCGGCTGCCATCTGCTTTTGACAATCGTCCTCTCTCTTTTGAAGAATTCAAAGCGCGTGCAGGACAGACGATCTTCTTTTCCGCGACTCCGGCTGATTATGAAATTGAGCATTCGACGCGAGTTGTTGAACAGGTAATCCGGCCTACCGGTCTTCTCGATCCGGAGATCTTCGTTCGTCCCGCGGAAAATCAAATTGAAGATCTTATTTCTGAAATTCATGCGAATACAGCTCACGGTGAACGCACGCTTGTTATGACGCTGACAAAGCGAATGGCAGAAGATCTAACCGATTATTTCAGAGAGGAAGGTTTACGTGTTGCGTACCTTCACTCGGACATCGCTACCGTGGAACGACTTGAAATTCTTCGTAAATTGCGTCAGGGGGCATTTGATGTGCTTGTCGGTATCAATCTTCTTCGCGAAGGTCTCGATCTTCCGGAGGTATCTTTGATTGCGATCCTTGATGCGGATCGAGAAGGATTTCTCCGTTCAGAACGCTCACTGATCCAGATTATCGGCCGCACGGCACGCAATGTCCGCGGCCGTGTCATTCTCTATGCCGATGAAATTACGGCTTCAATGGAACGCGCCATTTCTGAAACGAACCGACGCCGCACGATTCAGGATGCCTTTAACAAAAAACACGGTATAACGCCGATATCCATTAAAAAAGATATTCGCGATACCATCGACACAACTGTGGCACTGGTCGGCGAAGCGGTGATGGATACAGCAGACGACGTCGAAGCGTTTGATGCATACCTTTCGGACATGACGCGTCAGGCGCTGATTAAAAAGGAAAAAGATGTCGAAAAGGCAATGCGTGAGGCCGCCAAGCAACTCAACTTTGAACAGGCGGCGATCCTGCGCGACCAGCTTATCCTTATCCGAGGCAAGCTGAATCATTAAGCGGTATCTGAGCTGTACCGGATGAGATGAAGCAGATGCGTAATTGGAAGATAGATGCTGTTTGTACTGTCGCTGGTGCGTCTTGCTGCCACACGAGTAAGGGCATCTGATCGCGCGAGAGCACACCGTTTTCAACATTGCCACGCGGATTATTGCACAACGAGTGTGGACATCCTAAGCAAAATTCAACGCCCTAATGAGAACGAACGGATTGGTACAAACGCGTATAGCGAATCATGTTTAATATGCTAAACTGAGGGCAGTTCTAAACATTTGACATATTGTCTTGACACGGTAACGTTAATAAATTCACAAAAAGGAGCGAATTATGACTTCACGCGCACAGGATACCTATCAGCGTTGGATGAAACATCCGGCACTGGATGAAGCGACAAAAAAAGAACTTGCCGCCATTCAAGGAGATCGAATAGAGGTTGAAGATCGTTTTTATCAAGATCTTCAATTCGGTACAGCGGGACTTAGAGGCATTATGGGCGCTGGCACGAACCGTATGAATCGTTATACGGTGGCACGCGCCGCTGAAGGGTTCGCCAAGTCTCTTATTAAACAGGACAAGGAAGGTGCTGCGCGCGGAATCGCCATCTCGTATGACCCGCGTAATCGTTCACGCGAATTTGCAGAGCTTACTGCCTGTATCTTTGTTGCCAATGGGATCGCAGTACGTTTCTCCGATGTTTTGCGACCCGTTCCCATGCTGTCGTTCGCTGTGCGCCACTTTAACTGCATCGGCGGAGTGATGATCACGGCAAGTCATAATCCTAAGGAATATAACGGCTTCAAAGCATACGGGCCGGATGGTGCACAATTGGGACCTGAAGATGCTGATCGCGCCGCCGCAGAGATGGCGAAGGTAAAAGATCTTCCCAGTTTGTTAAATAAGCTTCCTTCTTTTGACAAAACAATTGCATCGCCGCTTTTTCGCTGGATGGGTGAAGATATTGATAAGGCATTTGACGATCGGCTGCTTTCTTTTACGCTGAGCAACGATGCGGTAAAGCGTCACCACGACCTGCCGATAGTGTATTCGCCGCTTTACGGGGCAGGTAATCTTCCGGTTCGCCGCATTCTTAAGAAACACGGTTTTACAAATGTTCATGTCGTAAAAGAGCAGGAAAAACCGGACGGCAATTTCCCGACGACTCCGACACCTAATCCGGAACTCCCGGAAACGCTCGAGTTGGCGATAAAGCAAGCTCGAGAGACAGGAGCTGACCTTGTGATGGCAACCGATCCGGATGCCGATCGAACCGGTGTAGCCATTCGTACGGCAGATGATCGATTTGTTCTTCTTTCCGGTAATGAGATTGGTTTACTGCTTATGGACTACATCCTCGATAAACTTACCGTCAGCGGTAAGCGTCCCAAAGGCGCGTTCTGTGTTTCCACGATCGTTTCTTCTCGGCTAACGATACCTATCTGCCAACGCTTTAATACGAATCTTCACTTTTCGCTCACGGGGTTTAAGCACATCGCCCACGAAATATATCAGCATCAAGAGGTTGAGAAGGGTGCCTTCCTTTATGGCTTTGAGGAGAGTTTCGGGTACCTCGTTGGTGATCACGTTCGAGACAAGGACGCCGTTGGCGCGTGCCTAATGATCGCTGAGATGGCCGCAGATTCAAGAGACCTTGGCGAAACACTCAACGATCGGCTAACTCGTCTTTACAAGACGTACGGTCAAGCTGCTGAGAAAACCATCTCAATTTACCGCGAGGGCAAAGTCGGATTAGAGCGGATTTCTTACGCGATGGATCAGCTGAGGGAAAAACCGCTGCAAGACTTTGAGGCGCTTAACGCCTCTACGTTGTCCGATTATGCAACGAGTGTCAAAACGTGTCTAAGAACAGGGGAGAAGGAGACACTACATTTGCCGACAAGCAATGTATTGCTTTATGAATTGGAAGGGCTAGATTTCATGTGCATACGTCCTTCCGGTACCGAGCCGAAAATTAAGGTTTATTTCGGCTGTTACGGTGATGAGCGGACTGCCTGTGATGAAAGACTCGCAAAATACGAAGAACTTGTCTTACAGCGCGTTAACTGTTTGCTTGAAGAATAACGACAACGCAACGACATCCGTTTAGATCGACTATGGCCTTTACACATCTTCACTTACATACGGAGTACAGTTTGCTTGATGGCGCAAACCGGATCCATGAATTGCCTGCGCATCTGAAAACCCTAGGTATGGACGCCTGTGCCATCACAGATCACGGCGTCATGTACGGCGTTCTCGATTTTTATCGAACGATGAAATCCAATGACATCCATCCGATCATCGGATGTGAGGTATACGTCGCTCCGAGAAGTCATCTCGAGAAGGATGTAGCACATGACCGGGATCCGCATCACCTGATTTTATTGGCAGAAAATAATGAGGGATACCGAAATCTTGTCAAACTAGTCTCCATTTCGCATGTGGACGGCTTTTATTACAGACCGCGTGTGGACAGGGAACTGCTTCAACAGTACCATGACGGCTTGATCGCACTTTCAGCATGCCTTTCGGGTGAAGTGCCGCGGCTTGTTTTGTCCGGTGATCTGGATGGCGCACGAAAGAAAGCGTTGGAGTACCAAGCCATTTTCGGAAAAGATCATTATTTTCTTGAAATCCAGGGAAACGGGCTTCCTGAACAAAACATTGTTAACGCAGCTCTCATCCGCATGAGCCGCGATACCGGTATTCCGCTCGTCGCGACGAACGATTGCCATTATCTTAGAAGCGATGACGCGTTCGCGCACGAGGTTTTACTTTGTATGCAGACCGGTAAGACATTAAGTTCTCCGGATCGCCTAAAAATGGAGACCGACACACTCTATGTCCGATCTCCGGAAGAAATGCGGCAGATTTTTGCTTCGGTACCTGAGGCGATTGAAAATACAGAGAAAATCGCTCAACGATGTCAAGTGGAACTTGAATTTGGTCATCTTCACCTCCCAAAATACGAGACATCAGAGAATGAAACGCCGGAGCAGATGTTGGAGCGTTTAACTGGCGAGGGCTTGGAGAAGAGACTTGCGACACGCCATACAGGTATTGCACGTGAAAAGTATGAAAAGCGTCTTGCTGATGAACTCTCGGTTATCAACAACATGGGCTATACCGATTATTACCTCATTGTGTGGGATTTCATTCATTATGCCCGAAACCGAGGCATTATCGTCGGTCCCGGTCGAGGTTCAGGAGCTGCGTCTTTAGCGGCATACTGTCTTTTTATTACGGATATCGATCCATTACAGTACGGCCTTCTATTTGAACGGTTTCTCAATCGCGAGCGCGTCAGTATGCCGGACTTCGATGTCGATTTCTGCTATGAGCGCCGTGGCGAAGTTATCGACTACGTCACTCAAAAATATGGAGAGGATCATGTTTGTCAAGTTATCACTTTTGGTACGCTTGCTGCTCGCGCAGTAATCCGCGATGTCGGGCGCGCGCTCGATGTCTCGTACGCGGAGACTGATCGTATCGCCAAGATGGTTCCTAATCAGCTCAAAATCACGATCGACAAAGCGCTTGAAATGAATCCCGATCTCAAAAAGATCTATACCGAAGATCCCACAACAAAGCGCGTTATCGATTTAGCAAGACGTTTTGAGGGGATGCCGCGTCACGCCTCAACGCACGCCGCCGGCGTCATTATCGCCGACAAGCCGGTTTCCGATATTGCGCCGCTCGCGCGTAATGACGAATCCATCGTTGTCCAGTTTACGAAGGATGAAATCGAATCGGTCGGCCTAATGAAATTCGATTTTCTTGGGCTTCGAACGTTGACCGTCCTGCAGGAAACAGCTAACCTTGTCCAAAAAAATACCGACATTACTATTGATTACACGGCGATGGCATACGATGATCCTGCTATCTACGACATGATTAGCCGTGGAGATACCGACGGTGTCTTTCAACTTGAAAGCGGCGGAATGACGCAGTTTATGAAAGAATTAAAACCGGAGTCTTTTGAAGACATCATTGCGGGTATTTCGCTTTTCCGTCCCGGCCCGATGACACATATTCCGCGCTATGTCGAAGCGCGTCACGATCCTTCAAAAATCCGTTATGAAACGCCTCTTTTGGAACCTATTTTAAATGTGACGTACGGCGTCATTGTCTATCAAGAACAGGTCATGCGTATTGTGCGCGATCTGGCCGGATTTTCTTTTGGCCAAGCGGACAATGTGCGGCGAGCGATGTCAAAGAAGGAAGAGAATTTGTTAAAAAGTTATCGCGCGTTGTTTATCGACGGCGGACAAGATGATAGCGGTGCCACCATCCAGGGCGCTGTCGCTAACGGTGTTCCTCGTCGTGTCGCTGATAAACTGTTCAATGATATTCTTGCTTTCGCCGGTTACGCCTTCAACAAAGCGCACGCTGCGCCTTATGCGGCAGTTGCTTATTACACGGCTTGGTGCAAATACTATTATCCCGTAGAATTCATGGCGGCGATGCTGAACTCATATTTGGGTGATTTAAATAAGGCGGAGCGCTATGTCCGTACTGCGGAAATGATGGGTATCAAGGTGCTGCCGCCCGATATCAATAAGAGCACAGCGCGTTTTGCTCCGGAAGGCGGCGCTATCCGATTCGGACTGGGCGCGATCAAGAATGTGGGGCGTGAGGCGATTGAGGCGCTCGTTCGCGAACGTGAGAAAAACGGATCCTTTCAAACGTTTGGAGAATTCCTCCGCCGCATGTGTAATACGGCTCTAAATCATAAAATGATGGAAAGTCTTGTACTTTCATCGGCATGCGACGGTTTCGGCATTTCACGATCCAAAATGATAGCGGTCATTGAACCCTTTTCACGCACGATTCAAGAAGCCAATAAGAGCGTCATGGAAGGGCAGGTTTCCTTCTTCGATCTGACTAAGGATACGTCTTTCTCATCCCGAAACGAACCCGATTATCCTGACACGCCGCCCTTTACGACGCTTGAGAGCCTAGCGATGGAAAAGGAAATGACCGGTCTTTACGTGACAGGTCATCCGCTATACGCGTACGAAAAAAGCATTAATGCCTTACCATTGGTGCGAAACGACGAATTGCGTCCGCGTCAGACATCGGACGAGTCTGAGGGTATGGAACAGGATGATGGCAAAGCGACGATCGACGACGTTGCAATTGATCAGTCAGTCCGTTTACCGATAAACTTTCGTGATCGCGATCGTGTCATTATGGCTGGTCTTACAGTATCGCGCCGAGATCTCTTCACTAAGAATAATGATCGGATGGCTTTTTTGACTTTAGAGGATCAGGGAGGTCGCATAGATGTTGTCGTCTTTCCGAAAACGTATGCTGTCTATCGCGATGTCATGGATGAACACCAGATTCTTGTGATTGCAGGTCAGCTTGATCTTCAAGATGACGATGATCCGAAGCTTTTAGCTGATGTTATCGCGCCTTTGACAACAGATATAGTAGAACTGCCATCGGTCATTCGAAAAAAAGGTTATACAAAACGCCATGAGCGTGGCAATCAGAGCGGACGACGAAACGGCTCCAATTCCTATGGGCAAAATACGAAACGACGTGCGTACACTCCACAGTCAAAAGAAAGCATTCAGAAACCGGAGAAAAGTGTGTTCTACTCTTCCGGAAAGATGGATGCTCTCCCTAGAGATCCTACACGACAAGAATCATCCGCATTTGAGGACGATCCCCGGCTGATGGACAAAACACTCGTGATTCGCATTCCCAAAGATGCAACACCTGCGTTCCGTGAAGCTCTTGAATCTGCCCTGGCTTTTTTCTCCGGCAAAATGCCGGTTCAACTTTTTGACGAGGCGAGCGGGGCTCTTTTCAAACCGCGTGAAACATCCGGTGTTCAGTGGAATCGCGAGAATGCAATGCTGTTGCTCAATCGATTTGGCCGTGATAATTTCGGATATCTTTGACACGTTTATTTAAGGTGATGGTAAATACGAGATTTTCGATTAATTATTTCGTTAATCAGCACTTTCGATCAAGTTTTAAAACACATTTTCGACACGTTCACCTCATCTTGTCAAGTGTTTTTTTATGAAATGATGGACACTTTGATGAGGACGTGCATATTTAATTCTTCTTCTTTGAAAAACATGTGTTTCTTCGTCAATATGCAGTCCATATTTTTTTCTAAATGACGGTATAATAAAAAAGACGGCTCATCGATCTGTGAACATGATTGAAAACGAGGACAAAATAGCGATATGCGTGAGGAAATCTATCACCAAGACGAAGTGCTGACGACACAAAGCAAGTCGTCAGTGTCGGATCGAGATAATGTTAAAAAACAAGATCGGAATCATAATACTTTGACTGGCACACGTGACGGGCAGAATGCTCCGGAACAGCAACCTGCAATTCCTTTTTTTAAATTAAATATTCCCAATGTTCTGACGTTCTTTCGTTTCGCGGCCATCCTGCCGTTGGCGGCTCTGATTGGCAAATGGCCGCTGTATCGCCTTACGTCATTCATTCTGTTTTTAGCGATTTGGTTTACTGATCTGCTTGACGGATGGATTGCGCGACGATTCAAAATGGTTACCGGTTTCGGGAAACTTTTTGATCCCTTCGTCGATAAGGTTTTTCAGGTTGTTACCGTCATCATGCTTTATGCCATTGAGCGCATTCCGATCTGGGTGCCGCTTTATTACGTATTTAGAGAACTCCTGATGATTTTTGGAAGTACGTTACTCCTCGCGCGCTCTCACGTTGTCGTCTATTCGGATATTTTCGGAAAATTATCGACGTTTCTTTTCGTTACTGCGTCGTCTCTTGTCCTGCTGATCCCTGAGCCGCTAGGAATTTTCGAAAATCTCATTTTTCTACCGGCAATTGTCACGTCGCTTGTAGCGATGGCGCATTACGCGATTAAGCATACGACGAAAAAGAAAAATGAATAACAGCTCGAGCAGATTCAATATGCACACGAGGGACAACGCTTTGTATACCTCCTGCATTATTTCATATACGCCCTCTTTCATAGAGGTCATTTCACAATAGAGGTTTTTGTGATACGAGAGAAAACGCTTAGAAAACTCGAATTCAATATTATTCTAGAGCGTCTATCGGAATATGCCACGACGCCTGGAGGCAAAGAGCGCTGCGAGAAGCTGCGACCGGCCGACCATGTTGAAACGGCACGCGGATGGCTTCAGGATACGGATGATGCGTTATCGCATCTTAGCTTACACGGAGATCTGCCTCTTGGCGGAATCTCCGATATTCGGCCATCTCTCCTGCTTGCCAAAGCGGACGGGACGCTTACGTGTGGCGATTTTCTGAGGATTGCCGCTTTTCTTCGCGCTGTAGAACGCCTTAAATCAGTTGTTGAATCGAGCGAAAGAGATCATTTATCCTCTATAGACGTTCTCCTTAAGTCGCTTGAAGAATTGCCCGGTTTCAGGGAGCGTCTTGAGCGATCCATTGCCAGTGAAGATGACCTTAAAGATCACGCCAGTCCTGATCTTTTCCGAATTCGACGACAGCTTCAAGAGGCTAAAGATGCAGTGCGTATCGCGCTTGAACGCGTACTGGCGCAAAAAAGCAGTGCGCTTCAGGAGCCGTTGGTAACGATCCGTGAAGGGCGGTATGTCGTGCCAGTGCGATCTGATCGACGACAGGCAATTGACGGACTGGTACACGATACGTCTTCTACTGGGAGTACCCTTTTTATTGAGCCGATGGCGGTCGTCAGTTTGAATAATAAAATACGTGAGCTGCAGTCGGCGGAGCAGCATGAAATCATACGAATACTGCGCGAATTATCGGGTATTGTTGCGACGAATGCCTCACTTTTACAAGAGAATTTTGAATGCATCGGTGAGCTTGATTTTTTCATGGCGAAGGCATGTCTTGCGACCTACCAAGAAGCGGTCCGTCCAAAATTGAATGATCAGGGTGTGATTGTCCTATATAAAGCGCGACATCCATTGATTCCAAAAAACGAAGTGGTGCCGATTGATTTCGAACTTGGTCTGTCTTTCCGTACACTAGTCATCACGGGGCCGAATACAGGCGGGAAGACGGTCACTTTAAAAACATGTGGGCTCCTGACACTGATGGCGATGGCCGGACTGATGATTCCTGCCGCCTCAGGATCGGAGATCTCGTGGTTTCACACGATAGCGGTCGATATCGGCGATGAACAAAGTATTGAACAGAGTTTATCAACATTTTCGTCACATATGAAAGAACTCATTGCCATCACAAACGATGCCGGACCGGGTATGCTGGCGCTTGTTGATGAGTTGGGCGCAGGAACGGATCCTTCGGAGGGCGCGGCACTGGCGATCGCGATCCTTGACCATCTAAAAAAGGCTGGCGCACATACTGTGGCAACAACGCATTATCAGGAACTGAAAGGGTACGCGATGAACACGCCGGACGTAGAAAATGCTTGTTGCGAGTTCGATATTGATACTTTACAGCCGACGTATCATCTCCTAGTTGGCGTACCCGGAGTTAGCAACGCGCTTTCAATCGCGTCTCGTCTCGGCCTTAATCAGGATATTGTCGAGAACGCAAGTTCATTGATTTCAAATGAGGGTGCACAGTTTGAACATCTCGTCAGATCAATTGAAACAAGTCACAGAAAAGCGCGAAAGATGGAAGAAGATCTTGTACGACTTCGCGTAGAAACGGAGGAAGCCAAAGAGGCGCTGACGCGTGAACGTGAAAAGTGGCGCGTTGAACGTGAGCGATTGAGAGCGGAAGCACAAGAGAAGACGGCAGCGATGATGGAGGAAGCATCCGGAGATGTTGAGGCTCTGCTTGCCAAAATCCGTGAAGATGCGAGTAAATCGGGCGGTCACCGCTTAGAATCCGAAGCGCGCGGCACCCTTCATAAGTTAAAAAGAAAATACGCTCTCTCTTCTTCAGCGGCGACAAGGTTGGAGCAGGAAACATCTTCATATCAGTGCGAGAGGATAGAAATCGGGGAGATGTATGAAGCTGAAACACTCGGAGTTACCGGTACGGCGCGCGCTATTTCTGATAACGGAAAGACAGTTGTACTTGAATCAGGCTCTTTTCGCGTCACAGTTCCGGCATCCTCGCTTCAACGCGTGAAAAAAGACCGTCGCTTGGATGCGCGCAAAAAGCGTCGCCACAGCGCCCGTATACGAAGCGCGACTGACAATACTGCGGATGTCCGGGCAGACGTGATGTCCCGCGCAAGTGCAGAGCTCATGCTCCTCGGTAAACGTGTCGATGAAGCGCTCGTTCTTCTCGATCAATTCCTTGATGACGCAGTGTTGGCAGGCCTAACATCCGTTAGAATTGTGCACGGAAAGGGAACCGGCGCTCTTCGTCAGGCAACGCAAGATGCGCTATTGAGAGACCGGCGTGTTGAGACTTTCCGTCTTGGAGGAGAAGGAGAAGGTGGAGACGGTGTAACGATTGTAAAGTTTTGTCAAAGGAAATCATCCTGAATGTTCACCCGCGGCAAGAACTTTCGTCGTTCATGTATAATGGAAGCAACCTTAAGATCCTCGTTTGATGGTCGAGAAGGGAAGGTGCGATGAATCCGGCGTGGCTTTTTAATGAAGGTAAAAATGTTCAAAGCTATCGTTTGCTTGGCGCGCTGCCTGCAAACGAACAAAAAGACGGTTCGGGTTTTCGTTTCGCATGTTGGGCACCTCGCGCAGAAGCGGTAAGTGTTGTAGGCGATTTTAACGGATGGGATCCTTTAGCGCATCCGTTGCAGCCTATGGACTCCACCGGTATTTGGCATATGATCGTCCCTGAAGCTCGAGAGTGGCAGAGATACAAGTTTTCGATTCGTACACGTACAGGACAGCAATTGCTCAAGGCCGATCCTTTCGCCCGTCACGCGGAGACACGTCCGAACACTGCATCGGTTCTTTATAATCCAAATAACGACTACACTTGGCACGATGATGCGTTTTGCGCGTCGCGAAAGGACGCGACGGAAGCCGGGCCTTTGAATATTTATGAAGTTCACTTAGGAAGTTGGCGTCGTTACCCGGACGGCAATGTCTATAATTACCGCGACATCGCCCAACAATTGGCTGATTATTGCGTAAATATGGGATTCAATGCCGTTGAGTTGATGCCCATCATGGAGTATCCCTTGGATGCGTCTTGGGGATATCAAAGTACAGGTTATTTTGCGCCGACATCGCGCTATGGCACCCCGGCAGATTTCAAGGCTTTTGTTGATATCATGCACCAAGCGAATATCCGCGTTATTCTTGACTGGGTTCCGGCTCATTTTCCGAAAGATGACTTCGCGTTGGCGCGTTTTGACGGCCTCCCGCTTTTCGAGCATCCGGACGCTGCGCTCGCGGAGCACGCGCATTGGGGAACACTCGTATTCAACTACGGATTGAAAGAGGTCGTGTCATTCCTGATGTCGTCTGCGTGGTACTGGATCGATGAATTCCACGTGGACGGTCTACGTTATGATGCCGTCAGCAGTATGCTTTACTTGAATTTTGGACGTTCAAACGCGCGTCCTAACAAAAAAGGCGGTTATGAAGACCTTGACGCGATTGCTTTCCTTCGACAACTCAATCAACGTCTTCGCAAAGCGTTTCCATACTGTATTCTGGCGGCTGAGGAATCATCGGCATATAGTCGAGTGACTTATCCGGTTGAAAAAGGTGGGCTCGGCTTTACACATAAATGGAATATGGGCTGGATGAATGATACGTTGCGTTACATGAAGTCGGACTACTACGCGCGTTCCCAGTTCCACGAAAAGGTCACGTTTTCCATGATGTATGCGTTCAGTGAGCGCTTTATTCTGCCTTTTTCACACGACGAGGTTGTACATGGCAAGAAATCTTTGCTCGGACGTATGCCGGGTGATGAGTGGCGAAGGTTTGCCTCGCTGCGAGCGTGTTATATGTATCAAATCTCTCATCCCGGAGCGAAGTTGAATTTTATGGGCAACGAATACGCGCCGTACATTGAATGGCGCTACTACGAGGAGCTGGAGTGGTTCATGCTCCAATATGATAAACACAACGCGATGCACTCCTTTTGTCGTGATCTGAACCATCTTTATCTTGACAGCCCTGCTTTCTGGGAAGTCGATGATTCGTGGGAAGGATTTCAGTGGATGGATGCGAACGATCGCGAGAACAGCGTATTCTCCTATGTGCGCATGAATGCCGATAAGAGCGAGATAATTCTGGTTGTTCTGAATATGACTCCGGCATCGTACCCGTCGTTCAAGGTCCGTGTTCCAAAGGAAGGTCAATATCGCCTTATTTTGAACAGTGACTTACCGCGCTATGGCGGGAGTGGTTATGCAGGATTGGACGAAGACGGCGTCGTCTTTCACACGATTGATCGCACTCCGTCCGAAAAGAAGAAAAGACCCGGGATGTATGAGCGTCTCGTGTCGGCGGTGAAACAGAACGGCGTAGCCGGTACGCCGAAGAACCGCCTTAATGATGACCGGCAAAGCATCATCGATTTCCCGGCGATCGATATGCCCATACCGCCGCTATCGGGCATATACCTGCTCTATGAAGGAGACGTCGGAAATAAACGCTAAAGCGGCAAATAACAACAAGAGGAGGCAGCATATATGGCAAAACAGGAAATCGTAGCCATGATTCTTGCCGGCGGGCAGGGGTCACGGCTGGGAGCGCTGACCGACTACGTCGCCAAACCGGCGGTGCCGTTCGGAAGTAGATACCGCATCATTGATTTTCCGCTTTCCAACTGCATGAATTCCGGGATTGAGACTGTCGGCGTACTGACGCAGTACCAGCCGTTAGAACTTAATTCCTACATTGGCAACGGCCATTCATGGGACTTGGATCGCAACAGCGGCGGCACTTTCATTCTTCCGCCGTATGTCCGACAGGAAGGCAGCACTTGGTACAAGGGTACGGCCAATTCGATTTACCAGAACATTCCCTTTATTGACAGTTTTCAACCGCGCTATGTGCTTATTCTGTCAGGCGACCACATATACAAGATGAATTACGCAAAGATGGCCGCTTGGCATGAATCAAAAGGCGCTGAAGCGACGATCGCGGTGATTGAAGTACCATGGGAAGAAGCGCCCCGCTTCGGCATTATGAATACTGACGAAGAATCACGTGTTGTCGAATTTGAAGAGAAGCCTGAGAAGCCGAAGAATAATCTCGCCTCAATGGGCGTGTATTGTTTCACTTGGGACAGCCTTCGCGAAGCGCTGATTAAAGATGAGAATAATCCGGAGTCAAGAAACGATTTCGGCGCCAACGTTATTCCAGGTATGATTGATGAAGGACGCGGTGTATTCGCTTATCAGTTTGACGGCTACTGGAAAGACGTCGGGACGGTCTATTCACTTTGGGAAGCCAACATGGATCTTTTGGAGAGACCGGATGTGATGGATCTTCGCGACGAGATGTTTCCCGTCTTTTCACGCAATTACCAACAACCCTCTCATTATTTCGGTGAGAACTGTCGAGTTTCTAATGTCGCCATCACGGATGGTGCAGAGCTTTACGGTGATGTGGAAAATTCAATTATCAGCTCGAATGTCATTATTGAAGAAGGTGCAGTAGTAAAAGATTCCATCTTGATGCCGAATACGTACATATCGGCCGGCGTATATCTCGAGCGCTGCATCGTCGGTATGGATACTCTATTAAGACCTAACGTTCGTGCCACACCGGATGAGCCGGAGGGAACAGAAGAGTTCTGTGACAAGCTTTGTTCTAACGGAATCACGGTTTTCGGTCCAAATCTGGTCATAAATGAAGGTATTGCCTTGAAAGGGAACTCGATGGTCTGGCCGAATGACGCCGTTCGGGTGCCCGATATGGTATCGGAGCGTTATCGTTCTTGGAGAAAGGAGATGAACCAATGTTAATTGACGCAATGGGATTGATCCTTGCTGATAACGAGCGCATACGCTTAGGCAAGATTGACGAACCGCGCTCTCTTGCGGCAGTACCGTTTGCCGGACGTCACCGCATCATTGACTTTACACTGTCGAATATGGTCAACAGCGGCATCCGTCGTGTTGGCATAGTCGCGCTGACACGCTATAAATCTCTTATGGATCACACCGGCACCGGATCGTGGTGGGATCTTGACCGTATACGCCAGGGTCTTTTCATGATTCCCCCTTATGTCAACATGACAACGCGCCGTCCCGATCGTACTGACTCACAAAGCATTATCGACTATGTAGAATCCGGACATCAGGAGTACGTGATCATCTCCGGATGTGAGTTCGTCGCCAGTATGTCGTACTTGCCGCTACTTGACGCGCATCTTGTCAACGGCGCTGATATAACGATGCTCTGTATCCGTGATAAGGGCAAGTACAGCATCCCTGCCGTAACCATCGATGTTGACGATGGAGGTCGTGTAACCGATGTTCTGGTTGATCATCCATCGCCTAAGAGTGATCTTCGAGCGGTGAGTCTCCTTGTGCTGAAGCGTGACCTTCTCCTTGAGATACTTCAGGATCGGATGGCACGCGGTTACTCTGATTTCTCAGCGCTTGACTTGTTCAGACTTTACGATACTTTGACTGTTCGCACATTGATCCATGATGATCTTCTCTTGCGGATTACTAATATCGCGCAATATTTCAGCGCGTCGATGGCACTGCTTGATGATGAGAATAGACATAAGCTCTTTTCTGAAGAGCATCCTATTTACACCAAGGTTAAGAACAGGGCACCTTGTCTTGTCACTCCCGAAAGTTTGACGCTGCGCAATGTGCTGGCATCAGACGGATGTATGATTCGCGGCAATGTTGAAAACAGCGTTCTTTCGCGCGGTGTCGTCATCGGACGAGGCGCACAAGTGAGGAACAGTGTGCTTTTCCAAGATGTCCAAATCTCGGAAGGTGTTACGCTCGACCATGTCATCATTGATAAAAACGTAGTCATCAAAATGGGCGTTCGTCTCCTCGGTCAGGATGACTATCCGATCGTTATTGAGAAAAACGCTATCGTCTGACCACGTGTAAGGATAGGAGTTTTTAGTGAACATCTTATTTGCAACGTCAGAAATGAATCCGCTGGCGGCAACCGGCGGGCTGGGCGACGTAGCCGGCTCGCTTCCTGCCGCTTTGCGGGAACGCGGTATCGACGTTCGCGTTATTATGCCGCTTTATAAGAAAATTAAACAGACATATCGCGATTCATTGCGCTTTATTCGCTGGTCGATGATTAATCTTGGTTGGCGCACGATGTACAGCGGTCTTTTCACGATGGATGTCGGTGGCGTTCCCATTTATTTTATCGATAATGATTTTTACTTCGGACACGACGATCTGTACATAGATTACTCGTTTGACGTTGAGCGCTTTGCCTTTTTTCAACGAGCCGTGCTTGAGGTGATGGGCGAGCCCATGGAGTTTCAACCCGATCTTCTACATCTGAATGACTGGCAGACAGCGATGATGCCGGTTCTATTGGAAAGCCATTATCAAAAAAACGGTTACCATCGGGACGTACATTCGCTCATTACTGTCCACAACCTAAAGTATCAGGGCATTCACGGATGCGAAGTTGTCCAGGATCTGTTAGATCTCACCGACGATTACATGACGGATGATAAAGTGCTTTTGAATGGTGTACCGAATTTCATGAAAGCAGGCATCACTTATGCCAGCCGAGTAACGACTGTGTCGCCGACGTATGCGCGTGAGATCATGACGGATTATTACGGTGAGGGACTTGACGGTGTTCTGCGCGATCAAGGCTGGAAAGTTCAGGGCATTCTCAACGGTATAGATATCGGTCTTTATAATCCTGAGAAAGATCCGGCGCTTCCTGCCAGCTATTCAAAGAAAGCATGGGTGCGTGGAAAAGGTCGCTGTAAGGCGGCGCTTCAGCAGGAAGCCGGCCTGCCGCAAAAGCCAAAGACTCCATTGATTTCTATGGTGACACGTCTTGCGCAGCAAAAAGGCATCGATCTTCTTGTTCGCATTCTGGACGAGCTTTTGGAAGAAGATGTTCAATTCATACTGCTCGGATCGGGTGATCCCAACTATGAGCGTCGTATTCGCGAGATTGAAGCGCGTCATCCGGATCGTATGCGAGCGTACATCATGTTTGATCCTTTGCTTGCTCGCCGCATCTACGCAGGTTCGGATATTTTCTTGATGCCTTCACTGTTCGAGCCATGTGGACTTTCACAGATGATCGCGATGCGTTACGGCACGCTGCCTATCGTCAGGCAAACGGGCGGGCTTGCAGACACTGTGCAGGCATACAATCGTTATGATCACACAGGGAATGGCTTCGGTTTCCTGAATATCAACGCGCACGAATTGTTGTTCACGACAAAAGACGCGGTGAAGCTTTATAACGAAGAGCCGGTCATTTGGAAGAAGCTGGTACATCAGGCGATGGCCGGAGATTATTCCTGGGATCGCTCCGCGCAAAGTTACGAACAACTATATCGTGACATTTTGGAGGAAACGCGTTAAGCACATGCTAACTTTACGGCACGACGTGCGGTCTGCCTTTTACCGCGCACCGACCGGTCCTGTTCCGGTAGAGGCGGATGTGAATATCCGACTCGTCGCGGAAGGCGACGGTGCAAGAAAGATTAAGTCCGCACGTCTTTTCTATGTTTACGGACTTGAATCCTTTACGAAGGGACACATCCTCATGACGCTTGAGGAGTCAGCGACAGAGGATGATGCCTTGACGGGCAAGCGACGCAACGTTTATACGTGTTGTTGCCCGATGAGTGATGTACCCGGCCTCTTTTTCTATTGGTTTGAGGTTCGTCTTACCGATCGACGTTACTTCTGGTGTTTTCCCGATCCCCATTCGTTTGGGCTTACAGGCGTCTCGAGTGACCGCAGTTTGCCCTTTTCTATTGACGGGTCTATGCCTATTCCCGGGTTCCAAATCACGGTGTATTCGCGTGGTTTTCGAACCCCGGATTGGATGAAAGGCGCCGTCATGTACCAGATCTTTCCTGATCGTTTTAATCGTGGCGGCACTTCTTTTGAAGATCATAAAGAGCATTTCGAGAAGCGACCAGAACGAATCTGGCATTCAAGCTGGGATGACGACGTTGATATCAAAGGAAAGTCGCCTGAAGGATATCAAGCCTGCGACTTCTTCGGAGGTACGTTAAAAGGCATCCGCGACGCGCTTCCGGGTCTCGCTTCGTCGGGTGTTACCGTGTTGTACCTGAACCCGATATATGAGGCGCAATCAAATCATCGCTACGATACGGGCGATTACTTGAAAGTCGATCCGATCTTAGGGCAAAATGAGTCGTTGATTGCACTTTTTGAGGAAGCATCACGTCATGGGATACGTGTGATCCTTGATATCGCCATGAGCCATACCGGAGCTGACAGTCGCTATTTCAATCGGTTCGGACGTTACGATGCTCCGGGCGCGTTTCAGGCGCGCTTAGGTCTTGTCGATTCTCCTTACGAGTCGTGGTACCGTTTTTTGCCGTCGGAAATGAATGACGCGGCTTCTGTTATTGTAAAGGATCTTTCCGGAAGAGATCGTGTCATCACATACGATGCTTGGTGGGGATTCCCGTTACTTCCCAATATTAACGAAGACGATCTTACTTACAGCGCCTTTATGTTAGGTGAGGACGGTGTGCTTGCAAAGTGGCTGCGCGCCGGATGTTCCGGTTTTCGACTAGACGTCTCGGATGAATTGCCGGACACATTCTTGCGTCGTATTCGCAAGTGTGTAAAAAAAGAAATGTCGGACGCCTACATTGTCGGCGAAGTGTGGGAAGAACCGACGTCAAAAATCAGCTACGGCCAACACCGTGACTTTCTTTTCGGGAGGACACATGACGCAGTGATGGGCTATGAGTTCAGGCGTCACGTCCTTGATTTCCTGACCGACAAAGTGACTGCTGAGACATTTGCATACGCTCTACAGAAAATAATTCATGTAACACCTGCCGAGGCGCTCTACACACAGATGAACCTTATGGGAAGCCATGATACTTGTCGCGTTATTACATTATTAGCCGGGCGCCAGAAGCCGTCTTCCAGACGTCAACAGCAATCTCTTTTCTTAAACAAGAACGAGCGCAGGAAAGGGGAGATGCTGACGATGCTGGCTGCTTTAATGCAATTGGCATTCCCTGGCGTTATGGCCTTATATTACGGTGATGAAATCGGGATGGAGGGGTATGATGACCCTTTCAATCGCAGAACGTATCCTGAAAGGGCATACGAGCTTTTGACGCAAGGAATCAGTGTTGATGTGGCTGATAATGTCAGACTCCCTTTTATGTTTGAGACTTTTGTATCTTTGCAGGAGGAATATCGCAAGGCTGAAGCTTTTGTCAATGCTCATCTCCACTCTGCCTCATCGTCAAAGTCTTCCCATAAAACGAAGAAAGGTGCTTATTCATATGCGCTTATGCCTGTATTCAGCAAATTAACGCGTCTTCGTCGCAATGCAGGGGTATTGAGGAGCGGTTATTTTGAAATTATTGAGGCGCATGACGATCTTATTTTCATGCGACGTTTCCTTGATAGTGAGGGACGTGATGTGTTCAGACATCAAGACGGATTGCCCAATGAAGCATTTATTGCGATAAATCGCGGCAATGAGCCGCAGAAAATACTCAGCAAAGGAATATGGCCTGATACGGTAGATCCTTACGACGGTTTTATTATATTCAAGTACGACTAGAACAATTTGTCATCGGCATCGAATAGGATAAATGTCAGTTGCTAAATTCGAAGGCAACCAATACATTCCCTACAGTGAGAAGAAGGAGTGTGAAAGAACCCCTCGGGAATATCGATTGCCGGAGGGGTTCTGTATTTCTGTGTTTTTAGAGCACTTTCTTAAAGTTCATTACCGATCATCAGAGCTCATGAGTACTCGTATGGTTTCGAGAGATTATGTAGTTGCCGCTGATTATTTCACTAAGATTTTTTTCAGACGTGCGAAGCGCGGAAGACCATTTTCGTATTTCTGTTCTGCAGAACCTTGAATCAAGGGCAATGCATAATCAATGAACGAGCGTTCAATATTGTTGCCCGCGTCGTTAATCCACTCAAGCGGCAGAGTCTTCTCATGGTTAGCGACGACCTCAAAGGGGACATGGATGATCTTGGACTTGTAAGGATTGTTTTGAAGCCTCTCAAAGCCCATCATTACATCAGATGTACCTTCGATGGCCGCTTTTACACCTGCGCGACCTGCTTCGACAGCTTTCCAGATATCTGTGCCGGACGCCAGATGCGCGCCGCAACGTTGCAGAAGAGAAAATTCGATTCCGCGGACTTTGATGTCAAGGGCTTCTTTAATGCTCTCCGCCATCATTGCTGCGGTTCCTCCAAGCTGTTTATGTCCAAACGCATCAGCAGAGCGAGCGCCGTAAGACTCAGCAAATAGGGAGCCGTCTTCGAGGCGCAGACCTTCCGACACACTGATCAGTACAATTTTCTTCTTATCAAGACAGTTTTTTGTATCTTCGATCATACGTTCAAAATCGAACGGAATTTCCGGAACATAAATCAAATCGGGTCCGCAACCTATCTCACCGGCGAGCGCGGATGCTGCGGTTAGCCATCCGGCATGGCGTCCCATGCATTCAAAGACGACTACCATTGGAAGATCATACGAATGTGCATCGTGCCAGACTTCAGAGATAGATGTAGCCACATAACGCGCAGCAGAAGGGAAGCCGGGGCAATGATCCGTACCGCAAAGATCGTTATCAACAGTCTTAGGAATACCAATGACACGGCACTCGTAATTTTGTGATGCTAAGAATTTTGAAACTTTGAGGCAGGTATCCATCGAGTCGTTGCCGCCGTTGTAGAAGAAATAACGGATGTCGTGTTTCTTGCAAAGATCGAGGATCTTCAAATAATCGGTATCGTCCTTTTTCGGATCGGCAAGCTTGTAGCGGCATGTTCCTAGGTTCGAGGAGGGTGTTCCGGTCAGGAGCTCCAGTTCGGAACGATCCTCCGCGCTGATGTCGTATAGTTTGTCATCGAGAAATCCTTCGATGCCGTTTTTCATGCCGAAAACACGGGGAATGATGTCCGGATGATCGAGCGCTTCGAGAAAAACGCCTGCAGCGCTTGAGTTGATGACCGAGGTCGGTCCGCCGGATTGACCGAAGATGAGATTACCTTTCAGTTTTGTCATGTATTACTCCTTTTTAATTGTGAAAAATTTTATGTCCTATATTACTTTACACTACACATCCATTCTTTGCAGATGACGATCCGCATTTCGGAAGAGAGACATCGCTAATCCGACCGTTGCGGCGAGTGGTACCAAGCCTAAAACCAGAATCGTGATCGTGTGATTGCCGGATGTAAGAGTACGCGTGATGAACGCCAATGCAACCAGCAATAGAGTATAAACGAAAACGCCGATCGCGGACACCATAACGCTTCTGGTGTTTTTGACCGCCTGGATCTCATTTTCCCAGTCAAGCAGGGGATGTTTCAAATCTACGAAAAGTGTTACGAGTTGAGGCAGTGTGCTGTTAAGCAGAGCGAAAAAGAGAACAAACAAGATAAATAAGAGAGGCGGTCTGAAGATAATCCCTATGACGGTGATAATCAATGACCACAGCAAGATTGTGATGGAGTACCCCGGAGTCATCCAAGCCAAAAGCTGTGTTTTCGCCGGGACGGGCATTGTTTTCGTGTAGAAAAAATCTTTTCCCTGTCGTGAAATGGCCGTCGCGGTAATGGTGCTTGATCCGCTAAGAAAGGAAGACATGCCGGATACGACAAGCGCAATGATCCACAAGTAGTCTTTCCATAGTTCTGTATGGAAAAATATTTCTGACAAGAGCGGAAGATTAATTTCAACTGGGAGTTCCCTTGTAAATACAACAAAGAACATAATTGCGAAAAAAGGCGGCATCAGAAGTATGGGAAGAATTGTCTGTGTAAAAAAAGCCGGTGTTCTAAATAGCAGGCGCCATTCTCGATTAACGATCGCTCGATAAGGGCTTCGCTTACGCAATAAACGCGATAGTGACCGTCTCGAGTGACGTTTTGATTTGGAAGCGCCTCCCTTTACGCCTAGAACACCGGGCAGATAAAGACGGTTAGCAAGGGCAAAAAGAAGCACCAGCAAAAGCAGAGCCATGATGAACAGTAGAACACCGTATAGCATTGTACGCCAAGAGGCAGAGCTCGATAGCATTGCCGTCCCTAGCCATGCGGAAGGGATAAAGCGGTTGGCCCCCGTAACAAAAACGGCGACTCCCTCCTGGTGCAAAAACAGAAGTTCGCCTGAATCGCTCTCCGGCATCGTCTGAAGGAGAAATACAAACGCTAAGGAAAGCAAAACAAAAATGATCGACGTCACCATTTGAAACCGGTCTTTGTTGCGCGCGAATTTTGTATAGCGCATTACGATGAGAAGAACAGACATCACAACGGCATATGGGGAAATCATCGAAAGGGGAACATACAGAAGCGCTTGCGGATAGAAGGACCACGGGCGGCCGGAGATCAGACCATGCGCAATAAGTCCTGGAAATGTGAATAAGAATACGCTTAGTGCGATAGGAAGAAATGCCTGTGTCATTTTCGCCGCAATGACAACGGATGGTTTGACAGGAAGCACGAGCAACGCTTCTAAACTGGTGTCATGATATAGCGTCGTGATCGATTGGAGTACTCCAAAAAGAAAAATTAAAATAGGAATGATTGTCGAGATTAAGGATAGATAGAGGTTTTCTTGACCTAAAGCGATCAGCGGTCCGGTGAGTCCAAGACTGAACATAACAGAATAAAAACTGAATATCAGGGACAGAAAGATTATGAGGACTATGGTAGAGGTGCGCGACTCTTTCTTCGGCGAACGAGGTTGCCTTCTATTCCATAACGAACGTTTGCGATTCCTGTCCTTGTATCCTCCTGTAACGCCGCCGCTATAGACCATCTCTTTAAGGAGCGGCCGCATTATGATTCTATATTTACGAAGATCACTCAAAAACATGGTCATCTCCCTTGCCGACCAGTTTAAGAAACATCGATTCGAGTGAAGCGTCTTCTTGGTAACGGGCTTTAAGTTCATCGATGGTGCCAACAAATACAAGTTGACCCTCATCCATTACGATCAGGCGGTCACAGACTTTCTCTGCGACATCGAGAACATGGGTTGAAAACAGGACGATTTTACCGTCATCTGCGTGCTCGCGCATCAATTGTTTCAGTTGAAATGAAGAGGCAGGGTCAAGTCCTGTCATCGGTTCGTCAAGGATCCAAGCATTGGGATTATGGAGGAGGGCACCGGTCAAAATCAGTTTTTGGCGCATACCGTGTGAATAACTTTTAATCATGTCGTTCAGCACATCACGGATTCCGAATCGCGTCGTGAGTTCTTCAATACGTTGTAGACGTGTTGGCTCATCGACGTCGTAGATGTCGGCGATAAATCGCAGATATTCGATGCCTTTCAGGCGAGGAAAAACATCGGCATTATCCGGTACGAAAGCAAATTCACGTTTTGTTCTGATTGGATCACGTTCTATGTCATGTCCATTGATTTTTATAGATCCCGAATCAAGAGAAAGAAGACCCGTGATCAGTTTCAGTGTCGTTGTTTTGCCGGCGCCGTTAGGACCGAGAAACCCGAAAATCTCGCCGTCCCAAATATCGAGCGAGAGATCAGAAACGGCGTTGGTTCTTCCGTCATAACTTTTACTCACATTCCTGATTTCAATCATTATCTCTACCTCGGAAGCGTCGTTGTCATCATTGTGCCAAGTCGTTGTTAATATTTTTATGGTGTAAAAATACGAACACCTAAAAACATCCTTACCGATTATAAAAGACGATCGTTCAGGTGACAACTGGACATCATGCGCCGAATTAGTTTGACAATCACGATCCATTTTGACATAATAACGTGGCCGGCGATGTGCCGGACAATGGCGGCCATGGCGGAATTGGCATACGCGCACGTTTGAGGGGCGTGTGGGAGACCGTACGAGT
>JGI24710J26742_10000526_pt1 | contig 35413 bp, 27 predicted proteins | sample BioPla2DNA2_FD_26742 | JGI IMG/M metagenome (IMG submission 26742)
AGCTTCTTCTGTAAATCATGTAACAAGTTTATAATCTGAGACTGAATAGAAACATCCAGTGCAGAGATAGGCTCGTCACAAACTATAAACTCGGGCTCAATTGCAAGAGCTCTAGCTATACCAATACGCTGACGCTGACCACCGGAGAACTCATGAGCAAAACGACTAGCATGCTCTCTATTAAGTCCTACCAGTTCAAGTAGCTCAAAAACTCTCTCCTTACGTCTAGTTTTATCATACATTTTATGAATAATCATGCCCTCTTCAATAATATCGGCAACAGTCATTCTTGGGTCTAATGAAGAATATGGATCTTGGAAGATAATCTGAGCCATCTTTGAATAGGAGAAAAGTGTCTTCTTATTAATCTCCATAGGAGTACCATCTTCTTTATAGTATAGAACCGTTCCCTTGGTCGGATTATATATTCCTACTAGGGTCTTTCCAAATGTTGATTTACCACATCCAGATTCACCTACTAATCCTAGGGTCTCTCCCTTGAAAATATCAAGGTTTACATCAACAACTGCCTTTAATCTACCCTCGGATACCTTAAAGTGCTTGGATACATTCTTTATCTCTAATAATTTATTCTCAGCATTAGCCATTACTTCTCACCTCCCACTTTGGGACTTGGGCAATCATCATGCAATAACCAGCAGGCTGAAACATGCTTCTCATCTACATCAAATTGATATGGATAAACCTCATGACATATCTTCATACAGTGTTCACAGCGGCTTGCAAAACCACATCCTACAGGTGGATTCAGTAAGTCTGGAGGTGTTCCTGGAATAGAAACCAGACGGGTACTACGATCCATATCTGTAGAAGGAAGACTCTTTAATAATGCCTTTGTATAAGGATGGGAAGGATTATAGAATATATCCTTAGATGTTCCTGTTTCAACCACCTTACCAGCATACATAACTGCAACACGATCAGCCATACTTGCAACTACACCAAGATCATGGGTAATCAATATAATTGCTGTATTAGTTTTTTCTTTAATCTCTTGAAGAAGATCCATAATTTGAGCCTGAATAGTAACATCAAGTGCAGTTGTAGGCTCATCTGCTATTAAGAGCTTTGGCTCACAAGAAAGAGCCATCGCTATCATAACTCTCTGTCTCATACCGCCAGAGAACTCATGGGGATATTGCTTAATTCTTTGTTCAGGATTAGGAATGTTAACAAGCTTTAATAAGCGTATCGCTTCCTCCATAGCTTCATCCTTACTTAGCTTTCTGTGGTTCTTAATAGCTTCCACTAACTGCTTACCAATTTGCATTGTGGGATTAAGACAAGTCATGGGATCCTGGAATATCATACTTACATCATTACCACGAATCTGCCTCATCTCTTTCTCAGTAGCCTGAACTATATCTTTATCATTTAAAATAATCTCTCCGTCCTTAATTCTTGCTGGAGGCATTGGGTTTAGCTTCATAATCGTCTGAGCAGTAACACTTTTACCGCAACCACTCTCACCAACTATGGCCAAAACCTCCCCTTCCTCAAGCTCAAAGCTAACTCCACGGACAGCCTGAACTTCTCCAGCGTAAGTGTCGAAGGATACTTGTAAGTTATTTACTTCTAATACTTTACTCATCCTAACATCCATTCCTTTCATCATAGCCTGCAAACTTTGGGCTATAGACACAAATTTGCGTGTGAAGATTTTTTCTTCACACTACCTCCTTAACTTAGGATCCAGAGCATCACGTAATCCATCACCTAGTAAGTTGAAGGATAACATTGTTAAGCTTATACAAACTGCTGGAATAACCAATTGTGATGGATACATCTGGAACACCTTACTACCATCATTTGCCAATGTTCCCCAGCTGGCGATTGGAATTTGAACTCCAAGACCAATGTAACTTAGGAAAGCTTCAGTAAAGATAGCGCTAGGAATTGCTAAAGTAATATTTACAATAACAACACTTAAGGTATTAGGAATTAAGTGCTTGAATATAATTCTTCCTGGCTTAGCACCCATTACCTTAGCCGCCACTACATAATCCTGCTGCTTTAAGCTCATTATCTGGCCACGAACGAGTCTGGCCATACCAGTCCATCCTACCGCTGCATAAGCTACAACCATAGTCATAACACCGGGTTCTAAAACCATCATCAAAAGAATAACTACGATCAAATATGGAATACCATTAATTATCTCTATAATTCTCATCATGGCATTATCTACAGCTCCACCAATATAACCGGATATACCTCCGTATATAATACCAATAATTACGTTAACAAAAACTGCAGTAAATGAGATAAACAAAGAAATTCTAGCTCCTGACCATACTCTTGTAAATATATCTCGTCCTAATTTATCGGTACCAAATATATGAACATGGCCATCATCTGGGTCTACAAATCCAATTCCCTCACTAGTGTGTCCATAGTGTTGCTCACTCATAGTATAAGGAGATATCATAGGGACAATTATTGCAAGTAACAATATAAGAATTATTACAATTAAACTTATCATAGCTGCTTTGTTCTTAGAAAGACGTTTCATAGCATCCTTCCAATAACTNGTAGCAGGTCTATTAATGCTTTCACTATCGTTAGCATTTGGTCCAACCCACTCAAAGCGACTTTTATCTATTGGTTCACTAACATTCTGATTAACTGTCTGATCTATTATATTATCCATTGAATTACTCCTTTCCTTCCGCTATTTTAACACGGGGATCAATGAATCCATAGGCAAGGTCAACTAAAAGATTGGCCAGTACAAGGAAGATACCATAGAATATTGTTATTCCCGAAATCATTGTATAGTCTTGTTCCTGAATACTCATTACGAAAAATTTACCCATACCTGGAATTGAAAAAATGTTCTCAACTACGAATGCACCTGTAAGTACTGATGCAGTGATTGGGCCTAGTACTGTTATAACTGGCATAATAGCATTACGAACAGCATGTCTCCAGATAATCTTACTCTGAGATAAACCTTTTGACTTCGCAGTCTTTATATAATCTTGTCCCAAAACATCAAGCATACTTGTTCTCATCAATCTTGAAATAGTAGCCAAAGAACTAAAGCTTAAGGCAAACGCAGGTATAAGCTTGCTGGCAAAACTATCCCAACCTGTTATAGGGAAAAACTTAATTCCTGTTAATTCAAATAGTTTTAATCCTAATAAATATTGAAGTAAAGAACCTATAATAAAGTTCGGAACTGATACACCAATAATTGCAAAAAACATAGATGCACTATCCCAGCCAGTCCCCCTCTTTACTGCTGCAACAATACCAAGTAATACACCTGTTATAGAAGCAAATATAAGGGCTCTAACCCCCAAGTCAAATGAATATGGGAAAGCCTGTGAAATTATATCGGTAACAGGACGGTTATATTTAATCGATATACCCAAGTCCCCCTTCAAAGCATTAGAAATATATATAATTAATTGCTCGAGAACTGGCTTGTCCAGTCCATACTTTCGATTGAGTGCTGCCATCGTTGCTTCTGGTAACGCCTTTGTACCGATGAAAGGATCACCTGGTAACAGACGCATCATAAAAAATGTTAAAACCGTTAGAGTTAATATAGTTAACACTGCGTAAAATAATCGCTTTCCAACATATTTAATCACATGCACTCCTCCTTTCTTTTCTCCTTATTTCATTATGGAACTCAAGCTTTGTCCTATTCAGAATTGTTATCCTATATTACCTTTCAAAAGACATTTGTGTATTGTCCATACAGCTACTCCCCCAACAAAGTAATATAGGATGGCAATTCTAAGAAGGAAGCTCTTGCTCTCGCTCCTTTTTACAATCGCTTATCTATTATACAACAAAATCATTCAAATGTCATAAGTTTTTTATTTGAAATTAATGGTTTGAATTGTATTAAAACAAAATGGAAGTGCGGGTATCAAAAAACCCCGCACTAACCTTTGTGTAAGCAGATAATATACCGAAAACACGATAATCGTGTTCTCGGTATATATTAGTATTCTAATATTATATTATTTTAAAACTAAATATCTATAGTTCATATCTTGGAATGCAGTTCTAATAACTCCTGAAGCAATCTTTCCACTGGTGACATAATCTCTGGATCTCCAGTATACAGGACTGATTGGCACATCATCAAGAAGTAATCTCTCAAGATCCATAAGGTATCCCATACGTGTAGCAGGATCTGCTTCAGTACGAACCTTTGCCAATAACGCATCATATTCTGGGTTTGTGTAACTTGTATGGTTATTACCATTACCAGTTTCAAATAGATCTAGGAATGTCATAGGATCATTATAGTCAGGTCCCCATCCAGCAAATACGATTGAGAAGTCTTTATTCTCCATTCTATCAAGTCTGGATTTAAATGGCATATTCTCAACCTTAAGATCAATTCCAAGGTTAACTCTTAATTGCTCTTGAATAAATGCTGCGTTTTCAACTGCTGTATCACTATCATCAGCGATCATAGTAAGATCAACAGTATCAACACCAAGTTCTTCTAATGCTAAAGCATAGTGTTCCTTAGCCTTATCAACGTCAACCGTAGGAAGTAATGGACCAATTTCATTAGGGAACTTATCATTTAAACCGTTAACTGCAAAAGGTGTGAAGCCTACAGCAGCTTTAGAACTATTCTTTACTATAGCATCAACGAAAGCCTGTTTATCAATAGCATAGGTAAGAGCTTTACGAAGATTCTTATTAGCAAGTGCAGGTTCGTTAAGGTTGTACTCTAAGTAGAAGCAAGCACCATCATCATAAGTGTTAATTGGGTAGTTTTCGCTTCTCATAAGCTCAGCCTGCTCACCATTAAGGTTAACTATATCAACTTCACCAGCTTTGAAAGCATTTAAAGCTGCGTTAGTATCATTAATCATAACTGCAGTAAGTTTTTCAACTTGAATAGCATCTGCGTTCCAGTAATTAGTGTTCTTCTCTAGAACGATCTTGCTCTCATGCTCCCAAGAAGTCATGTTGAATGCTCCATTGTACACCATTTTGTCTGCATCTGTACCATAGGCATCACCAAACTCATTGTATGCTTTCTCATTCAATGGCGCGAATACACCAAATGCTAACTGAGATAAGAAATAAGCTGTTGGATATTCAAGAACAACTTCTAACTCATATTCACTTAAGGCCTTGAAACCTAATGCATCTTCACCAACCTCGCCATTGTAGAATGCCTCGCCATTTTTGAATACATAACCAAAGTATGCATAAGGAGCAGCAAAGTCAGGGTTTAATAGGGATTTCCAACCAAATACGAAGTCATGAGCGGTAACAGGTTCACCGTTAGACCATGTCATACCTTCACGAAGCTTAAAATTATAAGTTAAGCCATCATCACTAACTGTCCAATCTGTAGCAACACCTTCTACAACATTGTCATCAGCATCTAACATAACTAGGTTCTCAATAATATGACGAATAATTGTGAAAGAAGTTGTATCAGTNGTAGTTACAGTAAACATCTCAGGTGGTTCTGNTGCAATATTAAATGTAACCTCATTCGCCCCTGGAGTTCCTGGATAAGCACTTGTATCACCTGCATTATCGCCGGTGTCTGCTGGTTCATTATCATCAGCTTCTGTTCCAGTGTTTGTATTAGTATCATTGTTTTTCTTACCATCATCCTTTGATCCGCATGCAGTAAATAACATTACTGACATTGCTAGAACCAAAAGTATGGCTAATAGCTTTTTAGCTTTCATAAATTCTCTCCTCCTTATATTCGACAAGCGAAATAAATTCGTCCTGTTTTCTAATATATAAAAAGGAAGTACATTATCTATACTTCCTTAGTATATCTTAATCGTAGTAACATAATAAACTAAAAGATTGCTTTAGTCAATACACTAAAGCTAAAAAGTTCATCGGATTGCAGTGATAAACACCTTATACACTAGAGTTTTGTCACATTACAAGTTTTACATATATTTCTAATCATATAGACTGATTGGCAATACTGCTCCGTCACATATAAAAAAATCCTACATATAATATGGGGTAAAGGAGTGAGACATATGCCTAGTCCCTATAATTTTGGTGTCTTTGGAGGGGATCTTCGTCAAGTATATATGGCGGAGGCCTTTATACAAATGGGTTATAGTACTACAGTCTATGGCCTATGTGAGAAAGTAAGGAATGATAGATGCAGTTCTGCAAAATCTATGCAGGAGCTTTTTGAGATTTCTAATGTACTGATCGGACCTATACCGATGTCACGTAATAATATTGATATAACAGCCAGTTTGACTGCTTCTGACCTTACTATTAATCATATTGCTTCCTTACTGAAAAACCATTATTTACTAATGGGAGGCAATATTCCTAAATTATTAGCAGATATATGCGCCACAAAAAGCATCTCTTGCTTTGATTATATGAAAAGCGACAAAATAGCAGTTAAAAATGGCATTGCAACAGCGGAAGGTACAATAATGGAGGCCATAAAATCTAGTGATATCAATCTTCACCACAGTAATTGTTTAGTCTTAGGTTACGGACGCTGTGCTAAAATCCTAGCACAAAAACTACAGGGGTTAAATGCTCTAGTTACTGTTGCTGCTCGATCAGAAGATGCTCTGGCTTATGCCGAAGCTACAGGACATGGAACCATATTATTAGCTAATATGAAGAATCATATATCCTCCTTTGATTATATTTTTAATACAATACCATCAAGAATCCTAGATAAGGATATCCTTGAACAGGTGAAGCCTGATGTAACTATCATAGATATTGCTTCCTCACCAGGTGGCATTGATTATGAATACACCAAAAAGCATAATATTAATGCCGGACTATTTCTTGGCATACCTGGGAAAATCGCCCCAAGGTCTTCTGCCAATATTCTTGTTACTGAGACCCTTGCATATCTAAAAGAAAGAAGTGATTGAATGACCCTTGAAGGAAAAAATGTGGGCTTTGCCCTTACTGGATCATTTTGCACTTATGAAGATGTATATAAAGAAATGGAAAACTTAGTCGAGGCTGGTGCTAATGTATATCCCGTGTTTTCCGACCGTGCCCAGATAACCGATAGCCGGTTTGGAAAGGCTAAGGATTTTCTAAAAAAAGCTAAAGAGATATCAGGAAATGATCCAGCAACCACAATTGTAGATGCAGAAAATTTTACTCCCCGCGGGATACTTGATATCGTAATAATTGCCCCTTGTACAGGTAATACCCTAGCTAAATTAGCTAATGCTATTACTGATTCTCCTGTGTTAATGACTGCCAAAGGTCATCTTCGCAATGGCAAGCCGGTGGTAATCGCCCTTGCAACTAATGATGGTCTCGGCAATAATCTTAAAAATATAGGACAGCTTATTAATAGTAAGAATATTTACTTTGTGCCATTTGGGCAGGATAACTATAGGAAGAAACCCAATTCATTAGTAGCACATTTTAATCAAATCATACCAACTCTTGAAAAAGCCTTAGAGGGGAAACAGATACAACCAGTAACTCGCACCCCAGCTTAATACGACACAACCACCATTAGACAAAAACTAAACCTAACTTACAAGCAAATATAAGAGTTGTTTCAAAAAAGGTGTATTATGTCTCCATAATGCACCGTTATGAGAACGCTTGCTAGTATTTGTATTGGCATATGCGGACGTTTACGTCCGTATAAGACATACAAATCATGCAAGTGTACTCATACCGGTGTGTGAGGAGATATAATACACCTTTTTTGAAACAACAATTATATTACTCAGTTTTAGCTTTTTCTATTTCCACTACTGCAGATTTCTTCATTGGAATTCTACAGTTTTTGTTATTACCAAATTCCACAATCACTACTTCTTCCATTACGTCAATAACCACACCATAAAACCCACTAGATGTTAATACACTATCACCTTTATCTAGAGTTGACAGCATCGCTTCCATCTGTTTTTGTTGCTTTTTCTGTGGACGTATTAACATAAAATAAAGTAGTAGTCCAAGTACGGCTACCTGCCCTATTATCATAATCCATGATCCTGTGGGTGATGGGGTTTCAGCTCCTGGAGCTAATAATATAAAATTATTCATAACTATTTCCTCCTAATGATATTATTCTAAAATTCAATGTTATTCACATTAATTCTCACCTCTGGCAAATCCTTCTAATTTTTTCTTCTTATATTCCATATAGCGGTTCTCTCTGATAGCCTCTCTTATTTCCTCCATCATGTGATTATAAAAATACAGATTATGGATTACCATAAGACGCATTCCTAGCATTTCTTTAGCTTTAAGCAAATGTCTTATATAAGAACGGCTATACATCTTACATGTTGGACATCCACATTTTTCATCAAGAGGTCGCTCATCCAGTTCGTACTTGGCATTGGATAAATTCATCTTTCCATGATTAGTATAAGCATGTCCATGCCGTCCGTTACGAGATGGGTATACGCAGTCAAAGAAGTCTACTCCTCTTTCTACTGCCTCTAGAATATTCTCAGGGGTTCCAACTCCCATTAGATATACCGGCTTCTCCCGTGGCAAATAGGGAACGGTTTCTTCTAAAATACGATACATTTCCTCATGGGATTCACCAACAGCCAACCCTCCTAGAGCATAACCATCTAAATCCATCTCAGATATAACCTTAGCATGTTCTATTCTAATATCTGCAAATGTACCACCTTGATTAATTCCAAATAGCATCTGCTCTTTATTAATAGTATCTTCAAGGCTATTAAGTCTAGTAAGCTCTGTTCTGCATCTCTTTAGCCACCTTGTTGTGCGATCCACAGAATTTTGGATATATTCCCTTGTTGCTGGATGGGGAGGACATTCATCAAATGCCATAGCAATAGTTGATGCTAGATTAGATTGAATTTGCATACTCTCCTCAGGACCCATAAATATCCTTCTTCCATCAATATGGGAATTAAAATACACCCCTTCTTCTTCTATCTTTCTAAGCTTGGCTAGGGAAAAGACTTGAAATCCACCGGAATCAGTTAATATAGGTCTATCCCACACCATAAATTTATGGAGTCCACCCATCTGTTTAATAACCTTATCTCCTGGTCTTAAATGTAGGTGGTAGGTATTAGAAAGTTCCACCAGGGTTCCTATTTCTTTAAGATCTCTTGTTGAAACAGCACCTTTAATGGCCGCAACTGTTCCTACATTCATAAATACAGGTGTCTGTATAGTTCCATGGGGAGTTACAAACTCTCCACTTTTTGCATTATTATCTCTTGCAATTAATTTGTACATCTAAAATTATTCCTGCTTTCTATCACTGTTTTCATCATTACAAGTATACCCTCTGTATCCTATTATTTCAACAAAAATATATTATGGAACCCTTCTTCAGTCTTTCTATATAGATGTATCAAATTCCACTTCATATGTTTTTCTGNTTTTTGGAAAATATTCTAAAAAACATTGCATTATTAAGAAGAAATTGGTATTATATAGAAAGAAATTGTCATACTATTATTCCTAAATACAAACGGGGGTTAATTTACTATGTCAATCAAAAAATCTTTACGGATTCTATTGATTTTGTCATCCATTATTCCTTTTTTTGTGACTTCTATTATTGCACTGCAATTATTAACTAATCGATTAGTTGTTGCTCAATCAAATAATATTTTAAGCACCACCCAATCTACTAGAGTTAATATAGAATCACTTGTGAATAACCAAATAACCGAAGTTTCCTTGTTAGGAATACAAAGTGATATTCAGCAATTAGTTAAGGAAAGTAACCATGGCAAGCTAATAGCTAATGATAGGGTAAATGCTATACTTAATTCAAGACTCTCAACCTATAGCTCTATCAACCACATTTCAGTTTATAATATTGATAGAACCGTTGTTGCCAGCACGAAGCCTCATTGATTGGTAGCTTGGCAATTAACGATCTTTCCTTATCATATATGTCTACTACCGGTGAGGTATCCACTTGTGTAGGAGGTGTTAATGATAATACCTTCAACATTGGAACCCCTATATATGACTCACAATCATGGGATACAATCGGTTACATAATAAGCAATCTTAACACCGCATATCTTAGTAAANCTGTTGCAGAAATCAGTGTAGGAGGTACTGGTTTTGGGATATTGCTGGATAGGAATGGAACTATACTTTATCATCAAGATGAAGAGCTTATAGGTACCTCCGTTAGCCCAGGAAAGCTTTCAGAGCTTGTCAGTAATATAGAAAAGGGATTAACCACTTCAGATGGTCATTTTCAATACACCTATGATAAGGTAGACCAAATATTTAGTTATAGCTATATACCACAGTTAAATTGGGTTCTTCTAATTAAGCAGGATCTGGCAGAGGTACAATCTATTAATAATATAATGCTGGCATCATTAGTAATAATCTGCCTTGTATTAATTATTCTCGTTAGTATATTCGCCAATGTTCTTGCTAAAAGATATACCGCTCCTATCATATCTCTTCGAGATGCAATGCGAACGGCAGCTGAGGGCAATCTGACCGCCCAATCTAATATTAAAGCTACTAATGAGCTTGGAGAACTATCTAAGAACTTTAATAAAATGATGCATATCATAAAAAACAATTATGATGATTTATCCAATATGCATGAAGAGCTTCTCTCCAACGAGGAACAACTACGGTCGAACTATGATCATATAGAATTTTTGGCTTATCATGATACATTGACTAGCCTTCCTAATAAATTGGCATTACTTAATTATGTTGAAGCTGTTCTAACTTCTCCTGAAACAAGCAGCAACATCTATGGAGTATATTTTTTAGATTTGGATAATTTTAAGACGATTAATGATACCCTTGGTCANGAATATGGGGATGAACTACTGGTCAAAACATCTCAAAAGTTAGCATTACTTTTAGAGGATAAAGGCATGCTCGCTCGAGCAGGTGGAGATGAATTTATTATTTTTAAAGAGGATATATCCAGTAAAGAAGAAGCCGCTTCCTTCGCTAACGAGATTATTGAATGCTTTAAAAGCCCTTTGAATTTAGATGGTGAGATGGTCTATGTCTCTATGAGTATTGGTGTTGCAGTATATCCTGAGGATGGTTTGAGCTCCAATGCACTTATTAAAAATGCGGACATAGCCATGTATAAGTCAAAGGATTCCGGCAAAAACAAATGTACCATGTTTAATGCTAAGATGGAAGAGGAACTAAATCGAAATACCATGATTATTGAGGTTCTTCACAATGCTATTGAGAATAATGAGATATACATACAATATCAACCTCTTCTTAATCTTAAGAAGAATGAAGTTGTGGGATATGAGGCATTGATGAGAATTCATAGTGAACGACTGGGATATCTTTCACCTAATGAATTTATACCTATTGCTGAGGAGACAGGACTTATTATCGAGCTAAGTACTTGGCTTCTAAGAGAAGCATGCTCCTTTAACAAGGAATTAATAGATAAGGGAATTGGCCCTTGTACTGTATCTGTTAATATTTCATCCGTACAATTAAACCAACCGGATTTTGTCGAGCTACTCTCCGGTATATTAGAGGAAACAAAGCTTCCACCAAAGTATCTTGAAATTGAGATTACAGAGAGTACTCTAGTGTCCTCTATCACAGATGCTACATTATTATTAACCACTCTACAGGAGCTGGGTATTAAAATCTCACTAGACGACTTCGGAACAGGATATTCTTCCTTAAATTACTTAACAAAGCTACCTATCAATACCCTTAAGATTGATAAGTCATTTATTGATAACATTTGCTCCAGTAGCAAGGATACTCATATAGCAGAAACCATAATCCAGCTTGCTCATAGTCTGAATATTCAGGTTGTAGCTGAAGGTGTTGAAGATATGAACCAGCTTGCTCTCTTGAAACGGCAAAAATGTGATATTATTCAAGGCTTTATCTTTAGTGAACCACTTCATCCACCTGCACTTGTGGATGTGATTTTAGAAACTGCATAAGATTTCTCAGAATGGTTTACAAAACAGGGTCCAATTATTGTCCAACAGAGACACGCTTTCGCTCGGATGTCGCTCATAGCGGTCTCTTTATGGATCAATAATTGGACCCTGTTTTTCTTAAGTAAGAATACTGTGAATCTAGGTCAAGAGCCATAAGAAATAAATCTCATTATTAATAAGTATGTTTTAAATTAAATATTTTCAACAACTTACTCTGCTTTACCTGCGCAGCCAAGTACATTAATAAGTTTATGGCGAACAAGAGTCTTAATGTTAGCTCTTGCAGGTGTTAGATATTGTCTTGGATCAAAATGTCCAGGATTCTCATTCATATGTTGACGAATACCTGCTGTAAATGCAAGTCTAAGATCAGAGTCAATATTAATCTTACATACAGCCATTCTTGCAGCTTGTCTTAGCATGTCTTCAGGAATACCAATAGCATCATCTAGCTTTCCACCATTCTCATTGATAATCTTAACATATTCCTGAGAAACGGAAGAAGCTCCATGTAAAACAATTGGGAAGTTAGGTAGTCTCTTCTCAATCTCCTCAAGGATATCAAAGCGAAGTTGTGGCTTGGTGCCTGGTTTAAACTTAAATGCACCATGACTTGTACCTATAGCTATTGCTAAAGAGTCAACTCCTGTGCGTTTAACAAATTCCTCTACCTCTTCAGGTCTAGTATATGATGCATCCTCTGCACTAACATTAATATCATCTTCAATACCCGCTAATCTACCTAATTCACCTTCAACAGTAACACCACGAGCATGAGCATAATCAACTACTTGCTTTGTTAATGCTATATTCTCCTCAAAACTAAGATGAGAACCATCTATCATAACGGATGTAAACCCACCATCTATACAAGATTTACAAGTTTCAAAATCAGGACCATGGTCTAAGTGAAGAGCAACTGGGACATCAGCATATTCTAAAGATGCCTTAACTAGGTTAACAAGATATTCATGTTTAGCATACTTTCTTGCTCCAGCAGACACCTGTAAAATAATTGGCGCCTTTTCCTCCCCTGCTGCTTCCATAATACCTTGAATAATCTCCATATTGTTTACATTAAATGCTCCTATTGCATAGCCGCCTTCATATGCTTTCTGGAACATTTCTTTCGTCGAAACTAATCCCATCTTCATATCATCCTTTCATTGTTAGAATTTTCATAGATAATTATTTCACATTTATTATACCATATAATTTGACTGCGTCAATCATCCAATATACAACCCATTAATTAAATTCCTTGAAAATAACACCCTAACAGTATAAAATAATGATAGATTAAACATAACTAAACCTATATATAATTGCGAAGTAATAAATTTTTTATATTCTACAACCTAAAAGTTTCGCATTTTCTCAATAAACTCATTTTGAAAGGAAGCTATATGGAAGCTAAACGTGTTGAGGATTCAATCACAGAACAAATTCAAATATTGATGCCTGTTCACATTAATGGTCAGGACAGGCTTTTTGGTGGTCAACTGGTTGAATGGATTGATGTAGTTGCTGCAGTAGTTGCAAGGCGTCATTCTGGTCATAATGTTACCACCGTTGCCATAGATAATCTTCAATTTAAAGCAGGTGCTTTTATTAATAATACATTAGTTATTATTGGACGTATGACTTATGTGGGTAATACCTCCATGGAAGTCAGGGTAGATACTTATGTTGAAGATTTGGCAGGTATAAGGAAGGTTGTTAATAGAGCATATATAGTAATGGTTGCTCTTGATGACGATGGCAATCCCACGCCAGTTCCAGGCCTAATAGTTGAAACCGAAAGCCAAAAAGCTGAGTGGGAAGCAGGTGTAAGACGGAGGGCCTTAAGGGAAGAAAGACGAAGGGAAGGCTATTAATATTACTAGCCTATTAATTGGGCAGAGCGTATATAATAAAACATATACTGCTGCACAATTCCTGCATATCCACTGTATAAATTCAAATCAAACTTACCATCATATACATCATCTAATATCTTTTTAATCCATACATCAACAGGAAATGCTTCAATATGATGGAGACCAAATAGGGAAACACAGTTAGCCACCTTCATTCCAACACCTTTAAGCCTCATAAGAGCTTCAACTGCTACTTCATGGGAACTTTCCACTAAAGCCTGAAGATCTAGCTCTCCCTCATATACAGCCCTAGCAGCCTGGATTATGTATTCATCTCTATAACCAGTTTTAAGCTTCCGTAGGTCTTCTCTGTTAGCAAAAGCAAGGGCTTCTGGAGTAGGGAATGTATAATATTCATTCATTATACCTTGTGGGGTTTTAACAGGCTCCCCATACTCCCTGCAAATTCCTTCGATACATGTCTTAATAGCCGGAATATTCTTATTTTGAGAAATAATAAAGCTGATCAAAGCTTCAAATGGCTCCTGACGCAGAATCCTTATTCCCTTACCAAAATCCGCAGATTTTTTCAGGAATTCATCCTTTCCAGACAAAAGTCTATCCACAATTCTTTTATAATCATATGACAAATCAAAATAATCCTTCCAGATTTCATTAAACTCTTCTTCTGTACAGCTAAAATCCACAGTAGTTTCATCAATTTGAGTTAATTCAATATATCTTCCATAGGCCACTGTCCTATATTTATTGTCCTCTAAAGCATTCATACGAAAGCATTGCCCTGATTCTGCAATCTGCTTAATATCTAAATTTTCGTTATTTATAATCAAAACTTAACCTCTCTTTTATTCTTCAATTACAGTAAATTTCTATATACCAAAGTTAGTACTAGGTCTTAAATATGTATTATATAAGCCCTAGTTCATTATAGTATAGTAAATATTTTTTCACAAGCTAACAGTTTATGTTAATATATATTGGTAAATTTTTTATAAATTTCAGGAGGATTGGTAATGCTAATAGATACAAGATTCAAGTATTTTAAAATAATCATTGACACACTCCTTACTTTACAGTATAATTACAGCTGACAAGACAGCTATCAAGTTTACTATAAGGGAGCTGCTTGCTACAAAAAAATATTATACATAAAATAAGGATGGTGTAATTCAATGAACACTCAAACCAAAATTAAAACAATGACAATTGCCGCTTTATTATGTGCAATAGGTATAATCATACCTATGGTAATGCCAAGAATTTCTATGGAACCAGCTTCATTTACCCTAGCAAGTCATGTACCTGTATTTATTGCAATGTTTATATCCCCTCTTGTATCAATATTTGTAGCCTTACTAACTACTTTTGGTTTCCTTATATCAGGAACTCCAATTGTTATCGTACTTAGAGCCTTAACTCACTTTATATTTGCATTAACTGGAGCATTAATACTTAAGAGGAATAATGATATTCTACTTTCTTTTAAAAGCTCCCTATTATTTAGTGTTGTTGTCAGCCTTATTCATGCTGTAGCTGAGGTTGTGGTAGTTACCATATTTTATTGGGGTGGAACATTGGCTAATTATGAAGAAAAGGGATATCTCATTTCAGTAATCGGTTTGGTAGGAATTGGAACCTTCATTCATAGTATGGTGGATTTTAGTATAGCAGTCTATGTATGGAAGCCACTTCAATATATCATTACTATACCAGCTAATGCTAAAGTAAGAACAAAGCATGTTAAACATGTAAGTTCCTGATCTATAAATAAATGAATGGATATACCATTAATATATAAAATTATTAAACACTAACAAGGACTATGATTTGGGTCAAACAATTCCAAAATCATAGTCCTTTATATTTTATCCTCTTATAAACATTGTATTATTCTAATATCCTACTATTGTATCTCTGGCCTTTATTACTTCATCATTAAGAATATAATCATTCTTTGCTACAAGATCCATAAAGTTTTCTAAGGTTGATATAAACTCACTTCCAGTATATTTGTCTACGGCGGTCTCATAGGCAACTTTGGCTTCCTCATCCATAGTCTTGGTCTCATAATCAAAAAGAAGGGTGTTGTCTAATCCATATAGAGCAACTCTTACATAACGGTTATGAAGATCATTAATTAGCCTGGCCTTTGTTGAGTTTCCAAATTCCTCAATGAAAATCTCCGTAGATAATACCCTATCAATCACTTCTTTCCAGCTTATGAGTAGAGCAGCATCCTTGGCAAATGGCTTAGTAGCTTCAGTAACCATAATCATATAATATAAAGCAAGATCATCATAAATATAAGTAATAAATTCTTCGTATATAGAGTAGTCTATTATTGGATATACGTATCCTTCTGCTGTGTCAATAGAAAAGCCATTGCTGAAAGCCTTGTTTAACAGTGCCTTTACATCTTCATCCTGAATATTAGCCGGATCCTTATAATCCTCTCCACCAACCATTGCCTCAAGCAGAATTCCCTGTACCTTTTCAGAATCAAACTCTTCTTCTAAAGAGGAAAGATAATATTCTTGCTCTCCCTCTAGCCTTTCAACCATCATTGTGGCTGTTTCTATAGATGCTTGAGAAATATTGTCCTTAATGTATTGGATTATATCAGCAATGCTTACGCCCTCGTCAAACAAAAGCTCCTCATATTCATTAATAATTCTCTCATCATTATCAGCTGAAGCTTCAATATCTTTATCTTTATTACCTTCCTCCTGGCTGGTCTCCTGATTATTGGGCTCCTTATTGTCTTTGGCTGCATTAGAGCATCCCAGCTGTAAGACAACCATTATTCCAAGCAAGATCATCAATAAATTAATTTTTATCTTCATAATATCATCCTTTCATCATGTCCTATTCTTTTGCAAATTTATCTATACCTATTAGACGAAGGGCTGTATGTAAATGTTTCATATACATCAAAATACCCCTAGGTTTTTTACATTTTCTCGATATATTCTCTTGCTACCATAGCATTGTCTGGGTTGGTTGTTATCCTTTATCAATTAATTATATAAGTAAAAAAGATACATTCCCAGGAATGTATCTTTTTATATACAGGGGATGAGGGAATCGAACCCCCACTAAAGGTTTTGGAGACCCTTGTCATACCACTTGACCAATCCCCTATTAATGAATTAACCTTAGGTTAAGACATATTTTTGTTACCTGCAACTTTAAGCTGCCTATTCATAGTACAATGAATTGTGTTAATTGTCAAGATAATTTTAAATTTTCTCATTAATAATTAGATCCAATCAAGCTCAGTACAGGCAACAGTTTGATTAAGATGTTTTTCAACGCATTCCAGTGTTTCTATAATATCGACTCCAACTTTACCCTGAATCGCTATCCTGCTTTCTAGCTCATGAGCAATATCACTGGATACCTTTTCTACGGACGCAGTAGCTTGGAAGTTAGCAGTTACTTCCTCAATAATATTACTCAGCTGCTCCAGGTTGATTTTATTAGGTTTTTCTAAAACTAATTTGCAAGTACTATTAAGTAGATTAACTAGATTATGTCCATCCTTCGTAAGTTTAAGAGCTCTGTCAGTATTGTTTACAATGTCAAATGCAAGTTTTTCAACTAAGCAATGGTTTTCTTGCCATTGCTGCACANTATCAATAGTGTCTATCATTGCTTCCTGTGTTTTTGACAGACAGATTAGACTNTCGTTAATTGTATCCNCCAAAGCTATTCTCCTTATCTTTGTTTAGTTTACAACTAGTTTTCTAATATCTCCATAACTTCTTGAATATTCCTTACTCCAATCATTTTAATTCCTGTAACCTTTATATGTTCTCTATTAGCCTGGGGCATAATGCATACCTTAAACCCCATTTTAGATGCTTCTAAGACTCGTTGCTCCGCCATATTAACAGCTCTTATCTCACCTGTAAGACCCACTTCTCCAAAAAAAATGGTATCATCACCAATTGGCAGGTTTTTATAGCTTGATAGAATTGATGTTACTACTGCTAAATCTAGGGCAGGTTCTGTAATTCGCATACCTCCTGCTACATTAACATAGGCATCACAATCAGCTAGATTGTATCCAAGACGCTTTTCTAATACTGCCATAAGAAGGTTTACTCTATTATAGTCTGTACCTACTGCTGTTCTTCGTGGCATATTAAAGTTAGTACGACATACTAATCCTTGAACCTCTACAAGTATTGGTCTAGTACCTTCAATTAAAGAAGCTACCACAGAGCCAGATTCTCCCTCCGGTCTTCCTTTAAGCATAAACTCAGAGGGATTCTTAACCTCTGCCAGACCATTGCCCCGCATCTCAAAGACTCCAATCTCATTAGTCGAGCCAAATCGATTTTTAACTCCTCGTAGTATCCGGTAAGAAGCATGATTATCTCCTTCTAAATAAAGAACCGTATCTACCATATGCTCTAGAACTCTTGGACCAGCTACCACTCCTTCTTTTGTAACATGGCCTATTATAAATACTGTTACCCCAATTCCCTTGGCAATTCTCATTAGGGTTCCAGTTACTTCCCTTACTTGTCCTACACTACCAGGTGCTGAGCTTATCTCCTCTTTAAACATTGTCTGTATAGAATCGATTACTGCAATATCAGGCTTCTTCTTAGTGATTATATCTTCTATTAAATCAAGATTAGTTTCACAAAGCAATAATAAGTCACCATCAAAGGTCCCAAGTCTTTCTGCTCTCATCTTAATCTGGGCTAAAGATTCCTCTCCAGAGATATACAAGACCTTTTTTCCTTTATTAACAACTTCTCGGCATAGCTGTAGGAGCAAGGTGGATTTACCTATGCCTGGATCCCCTCCAACTAGAACGAGACTGGAAGGAACTATTCCTCCTCCCAGCACACGATCCAGCTCTACTATACCACATGGAAACCTAGGCTCTTCCTCAGCTTTTATATTGGATATATGCTGAGGCTCCCTTATATTGTTCATACTAGTAGTTTTTCTACTACTTGTTTTCACCACTGGTTCTTCTACAAATGTATCCCATTCCCTGCAACCCGGGCATTGACCCATCCATTTGGCAGATTCATATCCACATTCCTTACAGAAGAAAACCGTCTTTAGTTTAGCCATCTTAGAACTTAACCACCTTTATTATAGCTTTTTTATCGCCACAGGATTCTATGCTAAATACAAGCTTTCCTCCTAGGTTTGTTTTCATTCTACCCAAAGAAACATCATCCTTAAAAATCTCATATTCCTTTTCTGCTTCAAGTTCTAATGTAATTTGTGCGGTATCTGTCGCAGCCACTTCGAAGCTTGTGAAATCATCTTTAGCCATAAAATTAAACACACTGGTTCCAGGAACTGATTCATACACAAACAGTCCATTTTTCTCAAGCTTTGTAATACCACTGAAGGTTTTAACCTTGTACAAATCGCCTTCATGTTCAAAGTCTCCTAGCTTAGATTTAACATCAAGGCTATAATCCCCAAAACTTATTGTCCCATTACTTTCTTTCCGTATTAACTCTTTTACATATGACATTACATAACCCTCCTAATCGTATTATTGGTCAAATCATGACAGATACCTAATTAATGGAACATCTTATTATTATTCATTATATATGAAATTTCTTCTAATTTCTACTATATTATACAATTTAATACAAGGTCGCGAGAACAGTTTGAACATCATTCAGACGCAACTTGCTTACCCTTTCAATCAGAGCCAAAGATCATGAAGTTATTTTCTTTATGATATACTAGGTTCCTTGGCCTTTATTACCATTTCATTGTCAAGATAGTCTATAGTTACAGTATCTCCCTGCCTTATGTTACCTGCAAGTATTTCTTCAGCCATCTTATCCTCAATCTTTGATTGTATGGCCCTTCTCAAAGGTCTTGCTCCAAACTTAGGATCAAATCCCGTTTCTGCCAGATAATCTATAGCTTCATTGCTAACTTCCATAGTAATGCTCATCTGTCCTGAAATTCTCTTGCCAATAATATTAAGCATAATCGAAACGATACTCTTAATATTCTCCTTGGACAATGCATGGAATACTATAATTTCATCGATACGGTTAATGAATTCCGGTTTAAATATTCTTTTAACCTCATCCATTACTCCTTCTCTCATCTTCTTATAGTCTTCAGTCTCATCAGTAACAGATGCAAAGCCCAATCGTTTTGGTTCAACAATATTTTGAGCACCTGCATTGGAGGTCATAATGATAATTGTATTTTTAAAGCTTACTCTTCTTCCTTGAGAGTCTGTAATATGACCATCGTCTAGGACTTGAAGTAAAATATTAAATACATCAGGGTGAGCTTTTTCGATCTCATCAAATAATATAACTGAATAAGGATTCTGTCTTACCTTTTCAGAAAGCTGGCCACCATCATCATAGCCTACGTATCCTGGAGGGGAACCAATTAGCTTACTAACACTGTGCTTTTCCATATATTCAGACATATCTACGCGAATTGTGGAATTCTCACTGCCAAACATAGCTTCAGCTAGGGCCTTAGAAAGCTCAGTCTTACCTACACCTGTAGGGCCTAAGAATAAGAAGGAACCAATAGGTCGATTAGGATCTTTAAGTCCTACTCTACCACGACGAATCGCCTTTGCTACAGCACCAACCGCTTCCTCCTGTCCAACTACTCTTTCATGAAGTATATTTTCTAAATTCTGCAGTCTTTCAGCTTCCTCTTCTTGAAGCTTTCTAACAGGTATCTTGGTCCAGCTAGATATAATATCAGCGATTTCTGTTTCACTAACAACCAATTGCTTTTCTTGTTTTCGCTTATCATCAAGAACAATTTCCTTATCTAGTTCCTCCCTTGTCGCTTCCTGTTGTTTTTTGATCTCTCCGGCTCTTTCATAAGCTTCCTGTTTAATTGCCTTTTCCTTTTCTACCTCAAGGCGCTTAATCTTTTCTTCTAGCTCTTTAATCAAAGGTGATGATGTAAAGGCGCTTAATCTTACTTTAGAAGCCGCTTCATCCATTAAATCAATAGCCTTATCAGGGAGATAACGATCATTAATATAGCGAGAAGATAACATAACTGCTGCTTCAAGGGCATCATCAGTTATTCGTACACTATGATGGGCCTCGTACTTATCCCTAAGTCCAAATAAAATCTGAATAGCCTCTTCCTCTGAAGGCTCCTCTATAACCACCGGTTGAAATCTTCTTTCTAAAGCTGCATCCTTCTCAATATATTTACGATATTCTTCTCTTGTAGTAGCACCTATTAATTGCAGTTCACCTCTTGCCAGTGAAGGTTTTAAAATATTAGATGCATCAATAGCACCCTCTGCTCCACCTGCACCAATAATTGTGTGTATCTCATCAATAAATAAGAGTACATTGCCACTAGATATTACTTCGTTTATTACTTTCTTTATTCTTTCTTCAAATTCACCACGATATTTAGATCCTGCAACCATACCTGACAAATCTAAGGTAACTACTCTCTTCTCCTTAATTGTATCAGGAATATTACCTTCAACTATCTTAAGGGCCAAGCCTTCCGCAATAGCTGTTTTACCAACCCCAGGCTCACCAACAAGACAAGGGTTGTTCTTAGTTCTCCTACTTAAAATCTGAACTACCCTTTGAATCTCTGTTTCCCTTCCTATAACAGGGTCTAGCTTACCTTCTCTGGCATAGGTGGTTAAATCTCGGCTATATTGATCCAAAGTAGGGGTGGCTGATGGCTTTCCTTTAGCTTTACCCTTTCCTGCCATATATTCACCCTTTGCTGCGCTTACATCTACACCGGATGCCGCCAAGATATCTATATATACCTTTTGAACGTTAACTCCAAGAGTATTAAGAAGGCGAATTGCTATGCAATCACTTTCTTTTATTAAAGCAATTAGTATATGTTCAGTGCCTACTAAAGATGCTTTTAGTTTAGCTGCTTCCTTATGGCTCTGATCAAGTATTCTTTTTGACCTAGGTGTAAAATTACCAGCATCTATCAAATCCACACCATTACTAGGAGCAATAAGTTGATTAACAAGCTCTAAGATTTTTTCAATATTAACCCCATTTTCTACAAGTACCTTTCTCGCTACCCCTTCAACCTGTAATAAACCCATAAGCAAATGCTCTGTTCCTATATAGTTATGAGATAGACGATAGGCACTTTCTTTAGCTAGGTTTATAGCATTCTTTGCATTATCTGTAAATTTATCATACATAGTATGGCATCCTCCAATCTTACTTAAGTAATTATTTTATATATTAAATGTAGTAAACATAACTTACCTAAACAATATTAGGTAATTCTTTTCTAATATAATCAGCTCTCGCCTGGTCCCTTGAAGCGCTTCCAACAGACTTTCCGATATTCCATTGTAGACTGCCTGGTTGAACTCCCATCATTAACTTATGAACATTGAACTTCCTGTCAAATTTGATTAGCTTGCAATCAGCCCCAAATTTCAACTGAGATAATAAGGTCATNGAATCGTCTGAACTAATCTGTCTAGCATACTTTAATATTCCATAGGTACGATAAACTTGATCTTGTAATTCATCAGAATTTACTGAAAGCATGTATTCTCTTCTTTTACGTTCTTGACTAACTACTTGTGTAACTATTTGTTTAATATTCTCTATAATCTCAATTTCAGAGTTCCCTAGGGTCTTTTGGTTAGAAACCTGATACATGTTTCCCAAGCTTTTAGAGCCCTCACCATATATTCCACGTATAGTCATTCCAAACTTACCAACTTCTTCGATTAACTTTTGTATCATTCTAGCTGAACTTAAAGCTGGTAAAAACAGCATACATGAAGCACGCATCCCTGTTCCTGCATTGGTTGGACATTCAGTTAGATATCCAAACTTATCATCAAAGGCAAAATGCAGCTTCTCATATGCTATATCATCTACCTTACTTGCTTCTTCATAGGCTTCTTCCAAATTCATTCCACCTACAATTGCTTGTATTCTAACATGATCCTCTTCATTTATCATAACACTGATGGTCTCATCGTCGGATAAAATAAGTCCTGTGGTCTGCTCTTTTGTTGCCAGTAAAGGGCTAACAATATGTCTTTCAACCATAGCTGACTTATCAATCTCATTTAAAGTACTTATATTACATGCATAGTACCTTCTTGTAGTATTATCCGATAATATATTGGCAATACCTTTTACTTCATCAACTAAAACTTCAGCCTGATCATCTCTTAATTTCCCGGCAAATGGATAGTATTCAAGGTTTCTGGCCAGCCTAATCCTGCTGGAGATAACAACATCATTATCAGGAACCTGTTGTTCATACCATTTAAGCATTGCCAATCTCCTCCTTCTTTAACTCTTTGATTCTATCTCTGAGTCTGGCTGCTTCCTCGAATTCTTCTTTTTCTATAGCTTCCTGGAGCTCTAGGGTTAGTTTATCAGTTTCTGAAAGGTTCTTAACAATTGTCTCTGTTGTTTTATTATGACCCTTAGGCCTTTTCCCCATATGGGTCTCGGCTCCTTGAATTCCTCTTAAGGCAGGNCCTAACTGGCTACGAAAGCTTCTATAGCACTGGGCACATCCAAATCTTCCCTTATGCAAAAATTCTTCATAAGTANTTCCACATTTACCACACTTTAAATTAGGTATATCTGAAACAGACTTCTCTGCTCCTTCAGCTTTATGATTTTCAAATAGGGTGGATAACAGATTACCTAAAAAATACTCGCTATTTATAAATGGTTTCTCCATTTGAAAGGATGTCTGCTCTCCAGCACATTCTTCACAAAGATGCTGTTCTTTTTTCACACCATTAATTATCTCTGTGTATAGCACTTTTGCATCTCTTTTTTGGCATCTATCACATAGCATATTGATTACCCCCTTTCAAATTCATTAAAAATCTGGTCAACAACCTCATGAATTTCACTACAGCTAACATTCTTACATATAGCTTCTGCAAGAATGCATCTTAGATTTGCTCTTAGCTCTTCAATTGCTTTAAGTTTGTTGACATCGATGGCAATAACTGCCCCTTTTCTTCTATCAAGCTTCAAATAACCATCTTGCTTTAAGATAGTATATGCCTTATTAACAGTATGCATATTAATTCCTATATTATCTGCCAATTCTCTAACAGAAGGTAGATTATCCCCTTCTTGTAATTGGGAAGTGGCAATGCCAAAGATGATCTGATTTCTCAATTGTATATATATGGCTTCTTCACTACTAAAATCAATTTCTACATACATTGGCCTCACCTCTCTCTTCTTACTACTTCAACAAGTTATATTTGTTATACATAAAGTATAACAGTTTTATTGATTTTGTCAATCTATAACCGACTATTTTAATAGGAATTAATATTACCACATTTTAGAACTTACGTCTACCTTTTACGACTATTACTTTTTAGGTATAAACGTATATATGCTACAATTAAAACCGCACTAATAACTGCTAGGACCGCTATTACAATTCCTGCCTTTGTAAGATTTTCCTTGTATTCCTTTGAATTCATAGCTTCATCTTCTGGAACCACAATATTACTTGGAGCTTTTTTGTTTTCTAGGAAGCGTTGAATTGTTTTCTCAATTCTATCGTAGCTGTAGAAACCTTTCTCACCCAATGCATTTTCTGCATAGATAAGGAAGAATTCATTCTCCATATCATTCTCAGGATAGTATGCATCAATAGATACACCAGAAATTATTGCCTTAGTTTTAATATATCCAGAAGGAATATTAACATCACTAGCAGGTTCAACTATTTTGTATCTTCCATTATATATTGCATAAACTTCTCCACTAATTTTAACTAGTTCAAAAATACTCTGAGACTTATCTGGAGCTATGGTTGGCTCTGCGTCATCATCAGTGGCAAATTCTCTATAAACATTAATAGTATATTCCTTGACAGTTCCAGTTTCAGCTGTCACTTTGATAATAACTTTATTCTCCCCTTCTTTTAGTAAATCATTACCCGAAATCGAAACAACCGCTTTAGAATCTTCAGGAACCGCATTAATAACCAACTGTTCTATATCTGAGCCTACAGAGGTTCCATATTCATAAACATCATTCTTAAATTCTGGTGTCAATTCAGTAGGACTTATCTTTAAATTCTTTAACAAAGCATTATCGGAAGCAGTCTCAGCCGGTTTAACTTCTATACTTAATACATTGCTGGAAACTGGCATTTCATCTCCGTTGTCATAATCGTATACCATGGCACGGCCTGAGAAAGAGATTTCAGTCGTTCCTGGTGCAGCTGCCCGGAACATCATTGTGTACTTTCTGTTAGTACTTTCTTCACTTGAACCAAAATCAGAAATCCTTAGGAAACCACTACTGCCTGTTATAACTGAAGCACCTTCACGATACTCTAAAATATCATCGTCATAAGTAAGGTTGGTTTCAAAGTTACCAAACATTACATCAGAGGTGATCCTAAGATAGACATAGACATCATCTCCCACCTTTACCTCNCTTGAATCTGTAGACAACTCAATCTCCGCACTGGCAGCTAGAGCAAGCTTATTATTAAGAATAATCCCTGCAAACACTGTAAATATTATTATTCCTATGTACTTTATTATTTTTCTCATATCATCGACCTTACCTTTCTCATCCCTTTATTGCTGTACTTATTTCAAAATTTCATTTTGTTAATCAAATCCTACTGCCTTATCTTAATTATAGTATATCGCAAGGAAGCTTGCATTTCTCACTACATTTTCATTATATCATGATATATTGCAGATTAAAAACTCGATATCTAGCGATATCTTGTTCGCCTTGTACTTATCCTTGCTATCCATCACATCTTATTGTGACAAAAATTCATGTCACATAAAATACGCTGTATATCACGGACTAATCTGCTTATTCGTGAATATAGTATATCATGAATAAAATCCTCTCACCATATTTTATATGAAAAATGTGGCGATATGTTCAAAAGTTTTCCCTAGACAGATTATTTGATATTTGCCACTCTACTGAGTATATTCTTATCTAGTAAATACATATTAGTAATTACATATTTATATCATACAATTGTATAAAACAAATCCGGCCGTAGGTCTTTACCCCTCGGCCGGATTACAAGCCTACGAAAGTATATACTTACGAAGCTTACTACTCTTTAACAATATTAATAATGTATTCTGCAACATCTCCATTTTCAGCAATTACAGGTATGCTTATTACATTATCACCTTGAAGCAATGGTATATAGCCACCACCAGCAAGAGTTGCTTTCTTACTTACAGTTGTTGCTTTTATTTCAACATATTCCATCTCCGCAGGAACAATTAAGTAATAATTGTATTCTGTCTGCTTAAATGTTGGAGTAATCGTTAGCCCTTCACCATTCATGTCTAACACCTTAAGACTCTTAAGCCTATTATTAGGATTAAATTTAGTTGTAGGCTTAGGTGCATTTTCATTAGGCATATTCTCATAAACTGGTATGGAAAATACTATTGGCACATCAATCATATTTTGATAAGCAGAATATACTTTTCTACCTTCTGCCCAAGGGGCTTCCACATTGGTCATATATTGATGGAAATATGTAGATCTAGGTGTAACATTAAATTTCTGTAGATATATTGTATCCTGCCCTCGATTTATATAGCCATCTCCCAAGAACCACGAACCACCAACTATTGACTTATATGGATTAGTCCAAGGTATCATGTAAAGAGCATTATTGGCGGCATTACTTGATCCTTTTTTTGCATAATTAAGACCGTTTTTAATAGCACCGCCTCCTGCACTATCATTAGCTCCAATATTGTAAAAATTATAAAGTCCTTCGAACCCCTTATATGTTCCTGAAACACTGTTGCTTAAGGTGTTTGGTCCTGTTACCACCTCTTGCTTAACTCTAGATGCCAGATGATATGGACTTACCCCAGAGTATCTTGCGGCATCTAAGAAGGTCTCACCATATGTATAGGTCTTTTCATTCCCGTCATCATCAATAAAGGAATAAGAAGCATTGGACATAGCCGTTCCCTTTAATACATTTTCAATTCCCTTTATATTCTGATACTTTTCTTGGAATCTTAGTAGCTCAAACTGAAAAATAGTATCCTCTGCTAAGAAGTTTCTTGGATCCATGTAGTATTCAATCGCTTCTTTTGAAGCAGTTACCCATGTTGAACCATCATATACAATAAATTTATCACTCTTCCAATCATAAGCGCCACTCTCAAGTGATTTCCACTCTACACTTTTAGTATTAGGTATAGTGTTCTTACCAGGAATACTCTCCTCACGTATTACAGTATCCCAGTCAAGACCTACATGATATGCTTTAAATACCCAGTTTGGATGACTAGCATGAAGCTGTCTTAAAGAACTTTTATAGCTTTCTGGGAAATTCTCTAAAGCCATCTGGACTTCAAAATCCACATTATCAAGATCACCAAAAATTGGACTTGTAGTCGGTCTAGGTGCTGGTGTTGTTACATTACCGCCAGGTATCAAATCTGATCCGTCAGATGTAGGTTTTACATCTCCAATATATATATACTCAGCTTGGACATAACCATTATAAGGTTTACCATTGTAAAGAAAAGATATCTTGTAGTAAACCACTCCATCCACCGAAACATCATCAATAACTGATAGCCTTTCCCCATTAGTTAGAACTACTGCATCGTTATTGTCCATAAGCAAATCTTTACCTAGCATAATATTGTCAACAACATTCAAATAAATTGTATTAACAACGTAGGCGCTTTTCGGCTCATCAATATTACGATGTATTTTAATATCAGATATAGTAATAATATCCTCCTCAGCTGTTGGGGTAGGTGGCATAGTAGGTATCGGACTCGGTGTTGGTGTTAGAGTTGGCAAGGGAACAACTGTTGGCACCGGTGTCGGCAATGGTTTCTTAGTCGGTTCAGGTGTCGGAGTTGGAGCCTTAGTAGGCTTTGGAGTAGGTGTTGCTGTTGGAGCTTTCGTTGGTTCTTTTACAGTTGTTCTAAATACTATATCTCCAGCTAATGCAAATCCTCTAAGCTTTTCCTCCTTATGTGTAAATGTTAATTCATACCATTTATCGCTTCCAACAATGATTTCATCAATAATAGATACATTCTTTCCTTCTTTTAAGGTAATGATATTACCTGCCCCATTCTTAACAAAAGCTGAATTACTATTGGCTTGGGAAGAAATTTTTAATTTACTAACCCCAACCTCTGCTTTTATTGATTTGGTATAGTCTAGGGAAATGTATAGGCTTGAAACATATCCAATTAGGGTCTCATTTCCTACTTCGAACTTAATTACATACCATCGGGTCTTATTCTCTAGGGCTTCGTTAATAACTGTAACCTTATCACCCATTGAAAGACTACCAACCCTACTATAAGAGGTACCTGGACCACTTCGAATATTTAAGGATCTAGCCTTAACCTCCCCTTTAATATTGACTATGGCCTTTACATCACTTCCATTCCCCTGACTAGAACCAGGTTTAGATGTAGGTGTTGCTGTCGGCTTAGGTGTTGCTGTTGGTTTTGGGGTAGGTGTGGCAGTTGGCTTTGCCACAGCATTGGTCTTTACAAAATCACTATTAATATAACCCTTAAGTTTCTTACCATTAAAGGTTAGTGATACATAATACCAATCCTCATCAACATCAAGAATAGTTACAGTCTCTCCCTTAACTAGATAAACATCAGTACCATTGAGATTAAGTTTACTTGAGGATATTGAAGGCTTTGTTCGTACGTTTAATGAATTGGCAGTCACTGTACCAGTCTGCGAAGCTGATACTTTAATTGACCTCATAGGAAGACCTAGAGGTATTATTATACATAATATAAGCAAAATAATTATTAGTTTATTAAAATTAGTCTTATTCAAGTAAATTCCCCTTTCAATGGCAGCGTAAACATTGACAATTATATAAAATAAAACACTAATAGACAGCTCTCTAAATACATGCTTTATAATAAAGGGGAACTATGGCACTTATGTGGCATTTGCTGTATTTTTTACCTAAACATGTATACCCAGGGTATATTTTGTAACTTAAAAAACTCCCATATTTATCACCTTTAGGTATAGAAGACCAGGGTGTTATTATTATCCAACAGAGACACTCTCTCGCTCGGATGTCGCACATAGCGGTACATAAGGTTGTGACAGATAGGAATATCTGCCACAACCTAAATACCGATGGCGACAACGGTCTCCTTATGGATTAATAATAACACCCTGGTCTATATAGTCTTTCATGTGATAAATATGTCATTGCCCTATGAATACATATGCTATATTGGCTCTGTAATCAACGTGTTTTCATCAATTCTACGAACAAGGCTGTGGGTATAAGCATCAAAATGTTTTAGACAAAAGCCACCTCAATAATAATAGTCATAAAACAACAACTCCTTTCGTTATCTGCTAGCTATGAATTCATTTTCGCAGATAAAGATTGAAATTAGTATACCATTTTCTTCCTAAAATATCAATCATTTAATCTTCCATACCTGCATTAATTTGGTCAATTATTGCCTGTATTTGTCCTTTGTTTAGTGTTCCTCCTGCAAACATTGTTAAGCTTCTAAGTGGTAGATCATTCATCATAGCAAGCACCATTCTGGATATATCATCATCATTAGCCAACATATTCTCTGCCTGCTCCAGCACTGGTCTAAAAACTGCTTTCCCAGCTTCAAGCTTAATAACATCACCAAATTTACTATTCATATTAATTTCAGTACTTTCTTCTTCTATTGGTAGGGGTCCACCGTATAGCTTCTCGAATTGTTCACGACTTACATCAAGAATATTATTATGGATAACATCCTTAGGAGTATACCCCCAGGTCTTATTCACAGCTTTACCTGAAACCTTTATTTCTTTTGTAAGACGTATATCACGGCTTGAGGCAGCAACATATAGTTGGTATGTTCCCTCCTCTATATTCCAGTTGGATTGGGATACATCATAATATGAGAAACTTCTTTCGTTTAAAGGAATCTCCACTATCTGACTCTGTGATGGCTCTATTTCCACCTTAACAAATCCCTTTAGCTCTTTTGGTGCTCGCATAATATTACTATCCTTCATGCCAATATACAATTGAATTATTTCCTTGCCCTTTATAGCGCCAGTATTAGTTACTTTAACACGAACAAGACCACTCTTCTTAGCATCATCCCAGATTAGGTCCATGCTATCATAGGAGAAGCTAGTATATGACATACCATGACCGAATGGATATAATACCCCTTTATCAGCCCAATCATAATAACGATATCCAACTAATATACTTTCTCTATATTCTATATTATCTTCATCATGTGCAAAATGAAGATATGCAGGGGTATCTTCTAGACTTAAAGGATAAGTCTCAGCCAGTTTACCACTAGGATTAACTGCCCCTGTAAGAACATCAACACAGGCTGATCCTGCTGCCTCTCCTCCTAGATAAGCAAGTAGAATTCCCTTGGCTTTCTCATTCCATGGCATAAGCACTGGAGAACCACACATAAGGACAACAATAAGATTAGGATTCACCTCAGCTACAGCCTCAATAAGAGCCACATGACTTTCTGGCATATTCATATTGCTTCTATCAAATCCTTCGCTTTCATATTCATCAGGTAATCCAGCATATACAATAACTCCATCCTTACCCTTAGCACAAGCACAAGCTTCTTTAATTAAGTCTGCATCCACTCCAGCCTTACCTAGAGCGTATCCCTGCGCATATTCATAGGTAATCTGAGCTTCATCAAAGGCCTCTAAAGAATTGTCTATTCTATGAGGATTGATCTTACTACTTCCTGCTCCTTGATATCGTGGAGTCTTGGCAAATGCACCAAGAACAGCATAGCTTTTATCCTTTTTAAGAGGAAGAATATTATCTTCATTTTTCAAAAGTACCATGGAATCCCCAGCAACCTTACGAGCTAACTTATGATGGCTTTCTACATCATATTTTTTACCCTTAGGTGTATTCTGGGCTTTTAAGATTATCTCAACAAGTTTTGTAACACTATCATTAAGGACTTCTTCTGATAGTTCTCCCGCTTTTACTGCTTCAACAATCTCATTATCGTTATAATCTGCTGGTCCTGGCATCTCCAGTTCTAATCCAGCCTTTAGAGAATCAACTCTTCTGTCCATAGCACCCCAATCGGTCACTACTATGCCCTCAAATCCCCATTCCTTACGTAGGCATTTGTCAAGAGTATATGTATTTTGACAACCGTATTCACCATTGATCTTATTATAGCTACACATTAAAGTCCAAGGCTTAGCTTCTTTTACAATCATCTCAAAGGCTGTTAGATATATCTCTCTTAAAGCTCTTTCATCAATAATTGAGTTACTTGTTAATCTAGTCTTTTCTTGGCTATTAGCAGCATAATGCTTAACTGAAGTTCCTACCCCCTGACTCTGAACTCCCTGTACCAATGCTGTTCCGCACTCTCCTGCTAGAAGGGGGTCTTCACTAAAATACTCAAAATTACGTCCACATAAGGGAGAACGCTTTATGTTAATACCAGGGCCAAGAATTACAGAAACCCCTTCCTGTACACACTCCTCACCCATGGCCTTACCAATAGCATATAAAGCTTTCTTATTCCAGCTATTAGCACTTAAGCATGCTGGTGGAAAACAAGTGGCTGGAACACTTCCATGTATTCCTAGGTGATCTGGATCTCCAGATTGCTTACGAAGTCCGTGAGGGCCGTCCGTCACCATAATCTTTTCTAAGCCTAAGCGTTCTAAGCCTTTCATCTCCCAAAAATTCTCACCTGAACAAAGGGACGCCTTCTCTTCTAGGGTCATTTGCATAACTAATTCTCTTGCTCGTTCTCTCATAATAACAACCATTCCTTTCTCCATGTGAAGAAGGTTCACATTAGCCTGCAAACCTTCTTCATGAAAATCTCTAATTTTCATAGTGCGCAATACTTGCAAAGTGAATTCCAAAGAATCACTTTTGAGAGGGTTATCCTTCATACACTCCTCTCATCTTTAAAACATTTCCCACAATACACCTCAAGCCACATCTCATTAGTAAATAATCTAGCTATTGTCTACATTTTACCATATCAACTTTCAAAATAATAGATATCTTTCATAAAAAACCGAAAACAATGATACAATTTGGCCTAATCAAAGTATAAAAAATAAGATCCAAGGAAAATGATTCCCATAGTAAGTATTTCCATTCGTTGGTACTTAGGTTCTGTATTATAGAACCTTATGTACCACTACGTAATGGAACTAAGCGAGAGCGTCACCACAAAATGGGAATTTCATTCCCATGGAACATTTTCCTCGGGTCTTGTCAATACCTTTCTAGCCAAATTGTATCAAAAAAGACAGACCTCTCAGTCTGTCTCATCAATTGCTTTACCTATATCATTGCGCATATATTTATTATCAAACTCTATCCATCTAGTTGCCTCATAGGCATTCCTACGAGCCTCCTTAAGATCTTTTCCCTTAGCAGTTACACCAAGGACACGGCCACCTGCCGTAACGATCCTATCTCCCTCAAGCTTGGTTGCTCCATGAAAGACCATATAATCTTTTTCATTATCAAATCTATGTAGTCCATGGATTGGATAACCAGTCTTAAATTGCTCAGGATAACCATCTGATGCAAGTACTACACACACGGCAGCATTATCTTCAAATTCTAGGTTTATTTCATCTAACCTTCCATCTATACAAGCTTCACAAACCTCCACTAGGTCGTTCTTCATTCGTGGTANAACAACTTGAGCTTCAGGATCACCAAATCTGGCGTTATACTCTAGAACCTTAGGACCCTCAGCCGTAAGCATCAAGCCAACAAATAGGATACCGACAAAATCCCTACCCTCTGCTTTCATTCCGTCCATGGTTCTTTGATATATATATTTCTTGCAATATTCATCGATTTCCTTGGTGTAGAAGGGACTTGGGGAAAATGTTCCCATACCTCCTGTATTAAGCCCTTGATCCCCATCCTTAGCCCTCTTATGATCTTGGGCACTGGTCATTGGCAATATTCTACTACCGTCACAGAAAGCTAGTACAGACACTTCCCGTCCGGTCATAAACTCCTCCACAACCAGACGATCACCAGCAGAACCAAACTGCTTATCCTCTATAATCAGCTTTACACCCTTTTGGGCTTCTTCAAAATCATTACATATAAGGACTCCCTTGCCTGCAGCTAAACCGTCAGCCTTAAGAACGATAGGGTATTTACTGCATTTAAGATACTCTATAGCACTTTTGGAATCATTAAAGGTCTCATAGCCTGCGGAAGGTATATTATATTTTTTCATCAAATCCTTGGAAAATGCTTTAGAGCCTTCAATTATAGCCGCCTTTTTTCTTGGACCAAATATACGAAGATCCTTTTCTTCAAAGGCATCAACAATACCTTCAACTAAAGGGTTCTCCATCCCTACAATTGTAAGGTCTATGGCTTCCTTCTGGGCAAACTCTATTAGCTTATCAAATTCCTTAACACCTATATTAACATTCTTAGCGTCTATAGCTGTTCCAGCATTACCAGGCGCGCAGAATACTTCTGTTACTTTTGGACTTTCTAAGACTTTTTTTACTATAGCATGTTCTCTTCCACCGGATCCAATTACTAAAATCTTCATATAACCATACCTTTCATCACAACATGTAAACTTTGGGCCCTAGGCATAAAGTTGCGATTGAAAAATCTTTTATTTTCAATCTAACCTCCACTAAGGCCTATTCCTTAATTCTCACAACATTGTTGTTAACGACTACCTTACCCTTAGCTATCAAGCCAACAGCCTCAGGCAGTATTACCCACTCAGCCTCTTCCATAACTCTAAGTTGAAGGCTCTCCGGGGTATCATCGTCCTTAAGCTCTACTGCCTTTTGCATGATTATAGGTCCTGTATCAGTTCCCTCATCAACAAAATGAACTGTTGCCCCGGTAATCTTAACTCCCCGCTTAATAGCTTCCTCATGAACCTTAAGCCCATAGAAGCCATTACCACAAAAGGCCGGAATTAAGGAGGGGTGAATATTGATAATTCTATTCTTGTAGGCTTCTACAACCTTAGAAGGGACAATCTGAAGATAACCAGCAAGGACTACCAAGTCAATATTATTCCTATCAAGCTCATCTAAAAGGGCTTCTTCAAAAAGTCCTGGATCACTATAATCTTTTTTTATAATTTCTACAGCTCTAATCCCGTGATTTCTTGCTCTCTCCAAGCCATAGGCATCCTTCTTGCTACTAATAACAACTTCAATAGTCACATTATCAAGCTGGCCTTTATCAACATTATCAATAAGGGCTTGAAGATTAGTCCCACCACCGGATATAAGAACACCTACTCTTAGCATAAGCTAACACCCTTTTCACCATTGATGACCTCACCAATTATATAGGATTTCTCCCCTGTATTATTGATAGCCTTAATAGCTTTATCAGCTTCATCTCTATCAACAGCAATTACCATACCAAGTCCCATATTGAAGGTATTATACATAATATTTTCCTCAATATTGCCATCCTTAGCTAGCATATTGAAAATAGGTAAAATTTCATAGCTATTCTTATTAATTACAGCATGAACTCCTTCAGGTAACATTCTAGGAATGTTCTCAATAAAGCCTCCTCCTGTAATATGGCTACAGCCCTTCACTGTGATATTAGCTTTATTTAATTCTTTAAGAGCCTTAACATATATCTTTGTAGGAGTTAAAAGAGTTTCACCCAAGGTACAGCCTAAAGATTCATAATAGGTATCAAGGGTTTCTCTTTGCATACGAAACACCTTCCTAACAAGAGAATATCCATTACTATGAATTCCTGAAGAGCCTATTCCGATAAGAAGGTCTCCTTGCTTAATATTAGCCCCTGTAATAAGCTTTTTCTGATCTACAATTCCTACTGCAAAGCCTGCCAAGTCATACTCATCCTCTGGATAGAAGCCAGGCATCTCAGCAGTTTCTCCACCGATAAGAGCGGCTCCTGACATAAGACAACCATCTGCAACTCCCTTAACAATTGATGCAATCTTAGTGGGTTCATTTTTACCGCAAGCAATATAGTCCAAGAAAAATAAGGGTTCTGCCCCTGCACATGCAATATCATTAACACACATGGCTACACAGTCAATTCCAATGGTGTCATGCTTGTCCATGATAAATGCAATCTTTAACTTGGTTCCTACACCATCAGTACCCGATACTAAGGTTGGTTGTTCCATATTCTTAAAGCTCTCTAAAGAAAATGCTCCAGAAAAGCCACCAATCCCAGTCAAAACCTCACTACGCATGGTGCCTTTTATATGTTCTTTCATCAGATCTACAGCCTTATATCCCGCTTCAATATCTACACCTGCCGACTTATAATCCATGGATATCCCTCCAAATCAATAATTCAAATCATCAAATGTTATATACAACCACTAAATGCTAAAGTCAAAAGCTCCAACAAGTAAAAATTCTTTGTTAATTTGCATCGATAAGCTAGATCTCTAGTACTATGAAACATATATAATGCATATTAACAAAGTAAGATCTTATAATTGCTTTTGACATACTATTCGCTTCTGCCACAATTTTAGCATATCCAATTAGCTTTGTCCTTAGTTTTTACCGAATTATTTCTTATCCAATTAAT
>JGI24710J26742_10000527_pt1 | contig 35388 bp, 37 predicted proteins | sample BioPla2DNA2_FD_26742 | JGI IMG/M metagenome (IMG submission 26742)
GGTTTCATTATTATTTCCCTACTTTTTTCTAAATAAAATTTAGCATAGCCACCTTCACCATACTTTTCTTTTAAATGATCATATACCCTCTTATATAATTCTTCTTCATTTTTATCTTCATAATTCTTTTTTGAAAAGTTGTAGCATCTTTCAATCATATCATAAATATCTGTTGTTCTATCAGCATCTGAAATGATNTACCCATATATACTTCTTGGTTCATTTTCATTGGAAGCCCTATGGTCTTCACAGGCTTCTCCCATTATAATAATTTCTTCTTCAGTAAACCACTTTCTAAGTTCCTCATCTTTTATCAAAATACTTTTTGAATGTTTTTCATGGGTTTTACGTTCTACTGTCATACCAATATCATGATATACTGCTATAGTTAATACCATATTTTTATTTACCTTAAAACAATTTGATAATTTTATTGAAGAATCTATTACTGTTCCTATATGACTTATTCCATGGCCCTTATCTAAGGTATTATATTTTATTAAAATATCTTCAAATAAATAATTTAATAATTCTTTATTTGTATCTTTTTCTATAACTACATAAGCTTCATTGCTTACTAACTCTTTTAAAGTTTCTTTATGGCTCAAAATTATCCCTCTTTTACGCTTTATATATTTAACTTTTTTCTAAACTATTTACTTTTATAAAAAAATTAACAGTTAAGCTAGATTTATTAGCTTTGCTAAAAATCTTTCGAAACTGTTAATTTTTATCTTTAACTATTATGTACTGCTTAATTATCTATTATTATAACTTTTTTTCTTACTTTATTATCTATTTTCAGTTCACCGAAAATCAAAAATAAAATTTTCCTTGTTTATACTGTTAATTCAGCTTGTCTTACTTCTTTTAATTTTGCTTCAACTGACTCTATTAGTTTTTTCTTATCTTCTTCAGAATTTACAACATCCATTTCATCCATATCTATAATAAGAACCTCTGATGCATTGTAGCAGTTATTAACCCAGTCATCGTAGTCTTTCCATAGGAAGTAGTAATAATCTCTTAAACTATCATCAATCTCAAAATCTCTTCCNCTTAAAGCTATTCTCTTTAATACAGTATCAAAGGATCCCTTTAAATAAACCATTATATCTGGTGCTTTTTTAGGCAACTCTTCTAATTCCTCCAGCATATTATCTAATAAGTCCTCATATATACTCATTTCTAAATCACTTATTCTGCCTAGGTCTTTATTCTTTTTAGCAAAATACCAGTCTTCATAAATAGATCTGTCTAATACATTATTATTATTTACCAATGCTTCTTTAATACTTTTAAATCTAGTGTTTAAAAAATATAATTGTAATAAAAATGGATATCTATTTTTAAGAACTTCTTCCTCATTGGAGCTATAAAATAAAGGTAAAATCGGGTTTCCTTCAACACTTTCATAGAATATATCTGAACCAAAATGTTTCCCTAATATTTCTGCAACAGTACTTTTTCCTAATCCAATCATGCCACCAACAACTATCAACATACTTCACCTATCCTTTATACTTTAAACAATAATTATACGAAAATCATATCTCATTTATATTACATAATAATATTTATATTTTCAAGACTTGACATCATAATAGAGCACAATATATAGCTTAAAAAATTAATTTTNCCCTATCTCTTGTGGCTTCAAGGAATATTATTTTAATTATACTTCATTTATTAATTCATAAGAAAATTAGTATTATANAATATTTAATNCAAACTTGAATTTATATAAATTTTTCATTATAATTTATACATATAATAGTAAACATAGTAGATTTTTATCACTATTTGTTTATAGTTAATTATTTATAAAGTTTTTACTAAGNAGGAGTTATAATAATGAACATAAGAATAAAAACAATAGAAGTATACCATCCAGAAAATCAAGTAAGTAATGATTTCTATCTCGACCATTTCAAGAAACTTGGAAAAGATATAGACCCATTATTAAAAGCCTTAGGAAGAGAAAAGAGATATATTATAGATACAGATGATGATAATACTCTTACAATGGGAATAAAGGCTGCTAAAAAGGCATTAAAAAGTGCTAGTTTAGAAGGAAAGGATATAGATATGGTTCTATTTTCTTCCCAACTACCTGAATACACAATGCCTAGCCAAGCTTTAATAGTACACAATGCAATAAATGGAAAAAAAGAAGCTATGTGCATGGATACAAACACAAACTGCATAGGAATGTTAGTAACAATTGAAAATACAATAAGATCTATGTTATCAAATCCTCATGTAGAAAGAGCTTTAGTTATAGGATCAGATTACATATCTATACATTGTAAAAAAGACGACGAAGAAACTTATCCTAATTTTGGGGATGCAGCAGTAGCAGTTATATTAGAAAAAGTTGAAGATCAGCCTGGATTTATTGATGGAATGAGCATGACAAACGGTTCTTTATGGGAGACTGTTAAATTCCCTGCATGCGGTTTATCAAATGTTCATAGACAAGATATCAACTCTTATGATAAACATATTAATTGGATACCTTTTAACGGCATGGGAGTTCTTCAATTTGCAGTAGAATCGATACATAAACTATTAAATAGAAATAATTTAAAACTTGAAAATATTGATGCTTATTGTTTTTCTCAATTTGGCGAAGTTATTTCAACTGAAAGTGCAAAGCTGCTAGATGTAGATATAAACAAATTTGTATATATAGGAAATGAATATGGCTATACTGGTACAAGCAGTCCTTTTATAGCTTTATATGAGGGAATAAAAAGAGGAAAAATAAAAAGAGGAGATCTTGTTTGCTTTTGGTCTGTAGGAATAAATTGGACAATCAATACCTTACTTATGAGATATTAAAATAAAACCACGTTTTTATTTTACATTTTAACTTCCATATTTATAAGACCAACTTCTCTTCCAAGTCTTTTTAGCTGAACACCCATTATTACATTGCCTGTACAAATAAATATTACATTTTTAAATCCATCTTTTTTATACATTTCTATGCAAGCCTTTAACATTGGTACCATATCTGTACCTGTTTCTCTATCTTTTCCTGCAACCTTGAATCCTACACAATCAAATTCTAAAGTGTATTCTGAGGCATTTATAGAAGATAAATAGTTATTATAATTTTTAATAAAACTTTCGGCATCTGCTGGTCCAATAGCACCTACACCTTTTATAAATAATACTTTATTTACCTTATCAAGTTTAAATTGTATTTTTTCCGACATTATTAACCACTCCTAATACTACAAATTAATCTTCTCATATAAATTATACATTTTTTTGCTTATTTTGACAATATCATTTATGATTTTTTAAACAATTTGTTAATTTAATTATATTTTTTCTTATATTTTATATTTTTTCTTACTTGCTTTCTCTGGATAAAAAATGAAGGACCAAGATTTTTTAAATCTTCAGTCCTTATTTTACTTTACTTATTATTAAATATCCTTTATATCAAAAGATATATTTATATTTTTAGCTTTAGGTTCTAGTTTTGTCATTTTAACTCCAGCAGCCTTAAACATTCTTTTAGATGCTTTAACTGGATCTGTATCTGCATATTTATCAGATAAATAAATTACTTCTTTAATCCCAGATTGTATTATTGCTTTTGCACATTCGTTGCAAGGAAATAAAGCTACATATATTTTTGCTCCATGTAAATAAGCCCCCCTACTATTTAAAATAGCATTAAGCTCAGCATGAACTACATAAGGGTATTTTGTTTCTAAAGAACTTCCTTCCCTATCCCATGGAAAATCATCATCAGAGCATCCTCTCGGTAATCCATTGTAGCCTTGGCTTAATATCTTATTATCATTATCAACTATACAAGCACCCACTTGAGTACTGGGATCCTTACTTCTCTTACCTGCCAATATAGCAACCCCCATAAAGTATTCATCCCAAGATATGTAATCAGTTCTTTTCAAATAGTATCCCCCCAATTTTTTAATCTTCTATAAGTTCTAACTAATATAATCCTTCTATAATATCATTATCTTACTTGATATTATAACTAATAATACTCCTTATTAAAACAAATTTTTAGAAGTAAATAAAAAATCTATTGTAATAAATATAAGGCTGACTTTTTTGTATTAAACAAAAAAGTCAGCCTACAATAAAATTTAATAAAAACAATTATGACTATATATATTAAGTAGAAAAAATTGCATCTTATGAAAATTTTCTAAATCTATTGTATCTTTCCTCTAAAAGTTCATCCTTTGTTTTACTTTCCAGTATTTTTAATTCATTGATTAATTCATCTTTTATAGAAGCTGCAACTAGATCAATATTTTTATGAGCTCCACCCTTAGGTTCCTTTATTATTTTTTCTATTACACCTTTTTCTAAAAGCTCATAGGATGTAATTCCCATAATTTCTGCAACTTCCTGGGACTTTGAAGGATCTTTAAAAAGTATTGATGCAAATCCCTCTGGAGAAAGAATAGAGTAAACTGAATTTTCAAGCATCCAAACTCTATCTCCACAAGCTAGAGCTAATGCTCCACCACTTCCACCTTCTCCTATTATTATAGAAATTATAGGTACAGTTATTCTTGCCATTTCAATTAAATTTCTTGCTATGGCTTCCCCCTGGCCTCTTTCCTCCGCTTCAACACCACAATAGGCACCAGAAGTATTTATAAAGCATAGAATAGGCCTATTAAATTTTTCTGCCTGTTTCATTAATCTTAATGCTTTTCTATAACCATCAGGGTTAGGGCATCCAAAATTTCTTTCTAAATTTTCTTTAAGATTTTTTCCTTTTTGTATTCCTATTACTGTTACTGGTTTGTTGTTTAATGCAGCAATACCACCTACAATAGATTTATCATCTCTAAAATATCTATCGCCATGTAATTCAAAAAAATTCGTAAAAATTCTTTCTATATAATCAAGTGTAGTTGGTCTTTCTATCATTCTTGCTATTGTTAATCTATCCCAAGCTTTTACTTTTTTAGCCACAACTACACCTCCTTACTTTTATGAAGTTTTAATAAAGTAGAAAGAACTCTTTTTAAGTCTTTTCTTTCTACAATATTATCTACAAATCCATGCTCTAGTAAAAATTCAGCACTTTGAAAATCTGCAGGAAGCTTTTCTTTTATAGTTCCCTCTATTACTCTTCTTCCAGCAAAACCTATTAAAGCCTTTGGTTCTGCAAGTATTATATCTCCTAGCATTGCAAAGCTTGCTGTAACTCCACCTGTAGTTGGATCTGTTAATACTGTTATATATAATAGTCCTGCTTCATTATGCTTCGCTAAAGCACTGCTTATTTTAGCCATCTGCATTAAAGATAATATTCCTTCCTGCATTCTTGCACCACCTGAAGCAGTAAATATTATAATTGGAAGCTTTCTTTTTGTAGCTTCTTCTATTGCTAGTGTTATTTTTTCTCCTACTACAGTACCCATACTTCCCATTAGGAAGTTAGAATCCATAACTGCAATAATTGCTTTATTTCCTCCAATTTCACATTCGCCTGTTACAACAGCTTCTACATTTCCACTTTTCTCTTGATTAGCCTTAATTTTTGTTTCATACTTTGGGAAATTCATTGGATTCTTTGATGCCATATTTTTATTAAATTCTTTAAATGTTCCCTTATCACAAATTAGTGATAATCTTTCATAACTACCTAACCTAAAATAATGATTGCAATTAGTACATACATTAAGGTTTTCTTCTAGTGACTTTTTATATAAAATCTTTCCACACTTATTACACTTTACCCAAGTCCCCTCTGGTACTACAGGTAAGTCTTTTTCTTCCTCTTTAGGTAAGTTAATTACACCATATTGTTTCTTTTTAAAAATTTGCATAGCTTTCACCAACTATAAATTATATTCTTTGCTTATAAAACTCGTATCATAGTTTCCTAAGCGAAATTTTTCATTGTTTAATATTTCAATTTGAAATTCTATATTGCTATCAATTCCATCAACAACAAATTCTTCTAAAGCTCTAAGCATTTTATTAATAGCCTCTTCTCTAGTTTTACCGTAAGATATTAATTTTGCTATCATGGAATCATAAGTTGGAGGTATATTATATCCTTGATAAACTGCAGTATCTACTCTTATTCCATTACCTCCAGGTAAGTTTAATAATTTAATTTTTCCTGGTGATGGAATAAAACCTTTGTAAGGATTTTCTGCGTTAATTCTACATTCTATAGCATGCCCTTTAATTTCAACATCCTCTTGAGAAATACTTAATCTATCTCCATTTGCAATATTTATCTGCTCTTTTACAATATCAATAGAGCTAACCATTTCTGTAATTGGATGCTCTACTTGAATTCTTGTATTCATCTCCATAAAATAAAAATTATTATATTTATCTACTAGAAATTCAATAGTTCCTGCATTAACATAATTAACAGCTTTAGCTGCATTAACAGCAACTCTTCCCATCTCTCTTCTTAAATCTTCATTTAAGATAGGTGAAGGAGCTTCTTCAAGAACTTTTTGATTTTTCCTTTGTATAGTACAATCTCTCTCTCCAAGATGAATAATGTTTCCAAATTCATCTCCTAAAATCTGAAACTCTATATGGCGAGGATTTTCTATAAACTTTTCAACATACATTGAATCATCACCAAAGTTTGTTTTTGCTTCTGATTTTGCAGTAAAATATGCATTTTCTAATTCTTCTTCATTATAAACTATTCTTATGCCTTTACCGCCCCCGCCTAAAGCTGCTTTTATCATTACTGGATAACCTATTCTCTTAGCTTCTTTATATGCATCTTCAATAGAATTAACAAGACCGTCGCTACCTGGGATTACAGGAACATCTGCCCCTTTCATTATTTCCCTAGCTCTTGCCTTATCTCCCATAAGGCTTAGAGTTTCACTTCTTGGGCCTATGAACTTTATGTTACATTCCTCACAAATAGATGCAAATTCATCATTTTCAGATAAAAATCCAAATCCAGGATGAATTGCATTACATTTTGTTATTACTGCTGCGCTTATAATATTACTTATATTTAAATATGAATCCTTTGATCTAGGCTTACCAACACAAATAGCTTCATCTGCAAGCTGAGTATGCAAAGCATCCTTATCAGCCTCTGAGTAAATAGCAACAGTTTTTATTCCTAGTTCTTTACAAGCTCTAATAATTCTTACAGCTATTTCCCCTCTATTAGCTATTAAAACCTTTCTAATCATAAAAACACCTCTTTACTATCCTATCATAAAGGTTAATTCTGCCTCGCAAGCCTTTTTACCATCTACATATGCTATTCCTTTTCCAACTCCAGCACGGCCTTTTATTTTAGTAAGCTCTACTTCTAACCTTAAAGTGTCTCCTGGCTTAACAACTTTCCTGAATTTAGCATTGTTTATTCCACCAAAATATGCAATCTTCCCTTTAAATTCATCTCTTTTTAATAGCACTACCGCCCCAGCCTGGGCAAGAGCTTCAACAATTAATACTCCTGGCATAACTGGTTCACCAGGAAAATGTCCTTGGAAAAAGTATTCATTCATAGTTACATTTTTAATTGCTACTATCTTTTTCTCCTCAATACTTTCAACTTTATCAATTAAAAGAAAAGGATATCTATGAGGTATAATCTCCATAATTTCTTTTATATCCATCATTTTTACCTACCTTATTTTAAATAATTCCATTCCATATTCAACTATATCTTCATCTCTTCTTAGTATTTCTACTATTTCACCATCATACTCTGAAGTTATTTCATTCATTATTTTCATAGCTTCCACTATACAAAGAACATCACCTTTTTTTACCTTGCTTCCAACTTCCACATAAGGTTTTTCCCCTGGAGCTGATGCAGAATAGTATGTTCCTACTAAAGGAGACTTAACAGCTTTTAAATTTTCATCTTTTTTATCTTCTATTTTTACTTCTTCTTTTGTTTTAGTTTTATCATTTGTCACTACAGGAATATTTTCTAAAGGTTCTAATTCTTCTTTGACTTCTTTTAAGTTTTCCTTGGAATTTTCTCTGAATCCTTCATTATTCTTACTAAGTCTTAATTTAGTTCCTTGAACCTCTAGTTCAAAAACCCTTAGGGAAGAAGAATCTACGGATTTTATAAGCTCTTGTATTTGCTCATAATTCAACATATTATCTTCCCCTCCACTTCTTAACTATAACTGTACCATTATGTCCGCCAAAGCCTAAGGAATTTGACATAGCATAATCTATCTCTACTTCTTTACCTGTATTTGCAACAATATTTAAATCACATTCTTCATCTGGATTTACATAATTAATATTTGCAGGTATAAAGTTTTCTTCTAGAACTTTTATACAAATTATTGCTTCTATTGCTCCTGCTGCTCCAAGTAAATGCCCTGTCATTGACTTTGTAGAGCTTACATATACCTCTTTTGCATGTTCTCCTAGAGCTTTTTTAATTGCTATTGTTTCAACCTTATCATTTATTTTTGTTGATGTTCCATGAGCATTTACATATCCAATTTCACTTGGCTCTACATCAGCATCCTTCATTGCATCTCTCATTGCTCTATATGCACCATCTCCATCAGATGCAGGTGCAGTCATATGATAGGCATCACAAGTTGTTCCATAACCTACAACTTCTCCATATATCTTAGCGCCTCTTGCTAAAGCACTTTCTAAGTCTTCTAAAATTAAAGCTCCAGCCCCTTCTCCCATAACAAATCCATTTCTATCCTTATCAAAAGGTATAGATGCTCTGTTAGGATCTTCACTTTTACTTAAAGCTGTTAATGATTGGAAAGCTCCTATACCAAATTCACATATAGATGCTTCAGATCCACCTACAATTGCGCGATCTAAATATCCATCCTTTATGCTTCTATAGGCTTCCCCTATGCAGTGAGTAGAAGTTGCACAAGCTGTAGTAACGCTTAAGCAAGTACCTAAAAGCCCGAACTCTATTGCAATACTTCCTGCTGCCATATTAGATATTGATTGTGGAATAGTTAATGGTCCAATTCTATTAGGTCCTTTGACTTCTAAAGTTCTAATTTGTTTTTCCATAGTCATTAGTCCACCTATACCAGAACCAAAAATCACTCCAAATCTTTCTTTATCTGTCTTTTCTAAATCAATCCCACTATCTTCCATACATTCTTTAGCAGCTACTAATGCTAATTGAGTATATCTATCAATTCTTTTTGCTTCTTTTTTTCCTAAAAAGTCCTCTGGAGCAAAGTCTTTAACTTCAGCTGCCACCTTTACTTTAAAATTCTCTGTATCAAAAAAACTAATTTTATCTATACCATTTTTACCTTCTTTAGCTGCATTCCAAAAGCTTTCAATTGTATTACCAATTGGAGTTACAGCCCCTAATCCTGTTATAACTACTCTTCTTTTCATAAACTTCTCTCCTTATTAAAGCATAACCATTCCGCCATCTACATTTATAACTTGACCTGTTATATAGTCAGATAAATTAGATGCTAAGAATAAAGCTAAATTAGCTACTTCTCTTGCCTCTCCTATTTTTCTCATAGGAATGTTCTTTACTACCTCGTCTTTTATTTTATCTGATAAAACCTTTGTCATATCAGTATTAATATAACCAGGTGCTATGCAGTTAACATTAATATTTCTGGAAGCTAATTCCCTAGCTGCTGATTTTGAAAAGCCAATTATTCCTGCTTTTGAAGCAGCATAGTTGCATTGCCCTGCATTTCCAGCTATCCCTACTACAGATGCAAGGTTTATTATTTTTCCATATCTTTGTTTAATCATTACTGATGAAACTGCCTTAGTTGTATTAAATGTTCCCTTTAAGTTTACATCAATAACATCTTCAAAGTCTTTTTCACTCATACGAATAAGCAGTCCATCCTTAGTTATTCCTGCATTATTTACTAATATATCTATAGTTCCAAAGTTTTCTTTAACTTCCTTTACAAAGTTATTAACTTCTTCTGAATTACTTACATCACATTTAGCTGCAAAGACTTTAACTCCATAGCTTTTTAATTCTTCAANTAACTTTTCAACTTCCTCATTGTAATTTCTATAGTTTATTGCAATATTTGCACCATTTTCTGCTAATGTTCTTGCTATTTCTCTTCCTATTCCTCTAGTTCCACCAGTAATTATGGCATTTTTATTTTCAACCATTATAAACCTATCCCTTCTAAAGTTTTGTTTAAAGATTTCATATCTTCAACATTATAAACTTTTACTTTAATTCCCTTTTCTCTACTAATTTCTTTTATAAAACTACTTAACACTCTTCCTGGTCCAAGCTCTATAAAGGTGTCAACACCCATTTCAAGCATTTTTTCAACACTTTCACTCCATCTAACAGATGATTTTACTTGCTTGAACAGCAGAGGTTTTATTTCCTCAACATCATCTATAAAGTCAGCTGTTACATTAGAAATAATTTGAATATTAGGTTTATTAAATTCAACATTTTCTAATTCTTCCTTAAGTTTAAGGGAAGCTTCCTCTAATAATGATGTATGGAAAGGACCAGATACTTTTAATTCAATAGCTCTTCTGGCACCTGCCTCTAAACATAATTCTCTTGCTAATTCTACTGCTTCTTTTTCTCCACCAATTACAATTTGATTATTTGTATTATAATTTGAAATTTCTACTACACCTTTTTCTCTTGCCTTTTCTAAAGCCAGCTTTATTTTTTCTAAAGACAAGCCTATTACAGCAACCATTGAGCCAACCCCAATTGGAACTGCCTCCTGCATATATCTTCCTCTTTTTTTAACTAAAGCTACTGCTTCTTCAAAGGATAAAGCATTTGAAGCCACTAATGCTGAATATTCCCCAAGACTTAAACCTGCAACAACATCAGCCTTAATTCCTTTTTCTTCAAGAGCTTCTTTAGCTGCTATTGAAGTAATCAATACAGCTGGTTGTGTATTTTCTGTAATATCTAATTGTTCTTTTTCACCCTTAAATATTAATTCTTTTATGTCAAATCCCAAAATATCATTTGCCTTATCAAATGTTTCTTTAGCTTTTGGAATATTATCGTATAATTCTTTTCCCATTCCTATATATTGGGATCCTTGACCTGCAAAAATAAACGCTGTTTTCATATTTCCTCCTAATTAAAGGTTCTTTCTTAAATTTTCATATTCTTCAAACATTTCTTCAATAATTTCCTTGCAGCTTTGTCTTTCCTTAATCATACCTGCAATTTGACCTGACATTAATGAGCCCTTTTCAACATCACCGTCTTTTACTGCTTTTCTAAGAGCTCCTCTTGCTAGTTCTTCTAATTCTTCCATTTTAGCATTATTACTTTCAAGCTTTAAATATTCTCTTGCAAGTTGATTTTTTATTACTTGAACTGGATGACCTGTACTTCTTCCTGTTACAATAGTGTCTATATCTTTAGCTTTTATTACTGCTTCTTTATAGTTATCATGAATTGTACATTCATGGGCAACTAAAAATTTCGTTCCTACCTGAACACCACTAGCTCCTAAAGCAAAAGCAGCAGCTACTCCTCTTCCATCAGCAATTCCACCTGCTGCTATTACAGGAATATTAACTGCATCAACAACTTGAGGAACTAAAACCATTGTTGTTAATTTCCCTATATGACCTCCAGCTTCGCAGCCTTCAGCAACTATCGCATCTGCTCCAGCACGTTCCATTCTTTTTGCTAAGGCAACTGATGCAACAACTGGTATAACCTTTATTCCTGCTTCTTTCCACTTTGGAATATACTTTCCTGGATTTCCAGCACCTGTTGTTACAACCTTAACTCCTTCTTCAATAACAATATCAGATAAAGCTTCTGCATTATCTGAAAGTAGCATTATGTTTACTCCAAAAGGCTTATCCGTTAATGCTTTTGCCCTTCTTATTTCTTCTCTTATAATTTCTGCCGGGGCACTTGCTCCCGCTATAATTCCAAGACCGCCTGCATTTGAAACAGCAGCAGCAAGGGAGCTATCAGCAACCCATGCCATTCCCCCTTGAAGTATTGGATGTTTAATATTTAACAAATTGCAAATTCTGTTACTCATAAGAATTCCCCCACCTTATTCCGCTTTTGCACTTTCTATATATTTAACTGCATCTCCTACTGTCTTAATGTTTTCTGGATTTTCTACACTAATATCAAATGCATCTTCAAATTCCATTACAACTTGGAATAAATCTAATGAGTCTGCTCCTAAATCTTCAAAACTTGTTTCTAAAGTTATATCTTCCTCATTAACTCCTAATTGATCAACTACAATTTCCTTAATTTTATCTAATACCATTTTAAAATCCTCCTAAAATTTAATTAATGCCCCGGCCCAGGTTAATCCTCCACCAAAGGCTGCTAAAATTATTTTATCTCCTCTTTTTATAAGACCTTTTTCAAAAAGTTCACTTAAAGCTATGGGAACACTTGCTCCTGAAGTATTGCCATATTTATCTACATTGACATAAAATTTATTTTCTTCTATTTTTAGCCTTCTTGAAGCCTCACTTATTATTCTAGAATTTGCCTGATGCGGAACAATATATTTTATGTTTTCAATGCTTTCATTAGCTTTTTCTAGCAATTCATTAACTATACTTGGTAGTACAGTTACTGCAAATCTAAATACTTCACGGCCGTTCATAGTCATATTCCTATTTTCTGACATGGCCTCTTTTGCAAAAGGTGTATTTAGTTCTAATTCTCCAGATACCAAACTTGTTTCTCCCTGTTTACCATCAGCTGCAAAACATGTGCTTATAATACCATCTTCATCATCAGAAGCTTCAATTATTGCAGCTCCTGCTCCATCTCCAAATAATACACAGGTGCTTCTATCACTCCAATCTATCATTTTAGATAAAGTTTCTGCTCCAATTACTAAAGCTCTTTTTTTATCAGTTGCTCTCAGCAAACTAGATGCTGTAATTAGGGAATATACAAATCCAGAGCAAGCTGCTGATAAATCAAAAGCTGCTGCATTATTACACCCTAAAAGTCCCTGAACACTGCAAGCTGTAGATGGCATCATTCTATCTGGTGAAATTGTTGATACTATTATTAAGTCTATATCTTCACTGCTTAAGTTGCTGTTTTTTAATGCTGCTAAGGCAGCTTTATATGCTAGTTCAACAGTTCCTTCTCCATTAGAAATTCTTCTTTCCTTTATTCCGGTTCTTTTTATTATCCATTCGTCAGTAGTATCTACCAAATTTTCTAAATCTTTATTGGTAACAATATTTTCAGGACAATAATGGCCAAAACCAACTATTTTTACTCCCTTCATCTAACTCCTCTTTTCAAACTTTTTACTTACTTATCGTGTTTTATATTAAAACATTATTACTTTTAAAATCAAATATTTATGTTATCAAAGCTTTATTTTAAAACTTAGTATGTATTTAATATGAAAACACCTTAAGCTATTTTGGATTAATAGCTAGACCCATAGNCATATTAGTTTTTAAATAAAATTTATTCATACACTAAAAATATGAAACTTCATTAAAATAAATTACTATCACACCTACTATGTTAGCCAAAAAACATTTTTATATCCTTTTTTATTTCTGGATACTCCCAATATATATAATGAAAATATAAGTCCAATTAAACAACAATATGTAGGTTAAAATATATTGAGCTTCCCCTCTTGTAAACTTGAATTCCTATAAGTCTATAATAATATAATTAAATTGAATAAATACTTTGATTGTCAAAGTAAAGGCATAATAAAGTAACACCATAATAATATTATTTTTTTATTTTGTCAACATTCCCTATCCTTTTTTTGTTATTGTGTTTTTTTTAAAACTAGATTATACTATTGATAATATTTTGATAATCAAAGTACTTTTTTACAACTGAATACTTTGATTATCAAACTAAATTTTACTGTATAAAGGAGTTTAATTATGAATATAAAACCATTAATAATTGGGGATTTAATAGCTAAAATTCCAATAATTCAAGGTGGCATGGGAGTTGGTGTATCCCTATCTAATCTTGCAGGAAACGTGGCTAAGCATGGTGGCATTGGTGTGATTTCTGCAGCTCATCCTGGATATATGGAAGATGATTTTGAAAAAAATACCCTTGAAGCAAACCTTCGTGGTTTACATAAACATATAAAAAAGGCCAAGGAAATCAGCTTAAATGGAATAATTGGTGTAAATATTATGGTTGCAATCAATAACTATGCTGAACATGTTAAAGCAGCTATTGCAGCTGGTGCAGACTTAATAATATCTGGAGCAGGTCTTCCATTAAAATTGCCTGAAATTACAAAAGGAAGCTCAATAAAAATAGCTCCAATTGTTTCCTCTAGAAAGGCTGCAAAGGTGATTTTAAACTACTGGAAGAAACATTCAAATAGAACTGCTGATGCAGTAATTGTAGAAGGCCCTGAAGCAGGAGGACACCTTGGGTTTAAGGTTAATAATCTTGAAAAGGAAATAAAAAATTTCGATGAAAATATTTTAGATATTATAGAAGAAGTTAAGCTATTTGAAAAAGAATTTAATACTAAAATACCTGTAATAGTTGCAGGAGGTGTATTTAGTCATGAAGATGTAATGAAATACTTAAGCCTTGGAGCTAATGGAGTACAAGTTGCTACAAGATTTGTTGCAACAGAAGAATGCGATGCTCACCCTAAATTTAAGGAAGCTTATGTAAATTGTAAAAAGGAAGATATTAAAATCACTATAAGCCCTGTTGGAATGCCGGGAAGAGCTATAAAGAACAAATTTTTAGATAAGCTGGAGGAAGGAAGAATGAAAATAAGCAAATGCTATGACTGCTTAATTCCATGTAATCCTGCCAATACGCCATATTGCATTACATCAGCACTAATTAATGCTGTTAAAGGAGATTTAGATAATGGATTAATTTTTTGCGGCAATAATGCATATAAAATAAACAAAATATCTACTGTTAAAGAAGTTATAGATGAACTTATNGGCCAGTAATCCATAGTTAAAAATTAACAAAAATTTAATACAAATTTAATAAAAGTTTTATAAAAACAAAAGTAAATCACAAACAAATATGCTTTGTGATTTACTTTTTTATTTTTTAAAAAATTTTCTTTTATTGTTATTATCACTTTTTAATTGAATTAAGGTATTTTACTGCACTTAGTGCTGCAATATTTCCTTCTCCTGCCGCTTTAATATATTGGTATGGCTTTCCTATACAGTCTCCTGCAGCAAAACAGCCTGGTATNTTAGTTTCCATTTCTCTATTAACCGCCACATGATTATCTTCGATTTTTAATCCTGGTACTAATTCTGAAGGTGAAAGGGAATCCCTTATAATAAAAACTCCATCAGTCTCTATTTCAGAATTTTTAAGAATTAACTTCTTAACCTTTAATTCTCCTATTATTTTCACTGGCTCGTCCTTAATAATATCTATCTTATTATTTAAAGAGTAANCTCCTTTATACATAGGAAGATAATTAACTTTTTGTGCTAATTCTGAAACAAAATTTGCNTCCTCCTCNGCCTCTTTATTGTAACCAATAATAGTTACTGTCTTTCCTTTATAAAGAGGTGCATCACAGGTAGCGCAATAACCAACACCTTTTCCTAGATACTCTTTTTCACCGCCAATTTGCTTACCATATTCTACTCCAGTTGCTAAGATAACAGTTTTAGTTTCATAAACTTTTTCATTTACCATAACTGCAAAGTAATCGCCCATAGAATAAATATTATTAACTCTTTCTTCTGTAATTTGAATATCCATTTCTTTAATATGTTCTTCAAACTTAGCTCTAATTTCCCTGCCTGTCATTCCATAGAAGCCTAAATAATTATTTATCATAGGAGCTTTATCTAATTTATTAGTTAAATTTTTATTTCCAAAAAGCTTAAAACTTTTGTTTCTTATTTTAGCATTTAGGGCAGCTGATAAGCCAGCTGGCCCACTGCCTATTATTATAATATCGTACATTTTACTTTCCCTTATAAATTTTTATTAATTACTTGTACTAAAACATCTTTTGGAGTAAATCCAACTAATTTATCAACTAAATTTCCACCTTTAAATATTAATAATGTTGGAATACTTAATATTTCATATTTATCAGCTAAAACTCCATTTTCATCTACATCTACTTTAGTAAAGCTTACTTCTTTTAACTCCTCAGATACGCTTTCTAATACTGGAGCCATCATTTTGCATGGTCCACACCAATTTGCCCAAAAATCAACTACAACTACTCCATTATTGTTTAATACTTCACTTTCAAAATTTTTTTCATTTATTTCTTTAACCATAATTGTCCCCCGTTTCTATACCTCTATAGGGTATTTTCTTATATTTTATAAATTTTTTATTATGCAGTNAATATATCTTTTTTATCTTCTTTTGATAAATTTTTAAATTGTGATTGATACAATTCCTTATATAATCCATTCTTAGCTATCAAGGAATCGTGATCTCCTTTTTCTTGTATTCCTTCACCAGTTAAAACAATTATTTCATCTGCATTCTTAATAGTGGATAATCTATGAGCAACAACAATTGTTGTCCTTCCAAAGCAAAGTTCTTCTAATGCTTTTTGAATCATATACTCTGTTGCATTATCTAAGGCAGAAGTAGCTTCATCTAATATTAGTATTGGCGGATTTTTTAAAAATACTCTTGCAATTGAAATTCTTTGCTTTTGCCCACCTGATAATTTAACTCCTCTTTCTCCAATAAATGTATCATACCCATTTTGAAGGCTCATTATAAAGTCATGAATATTGGCCTTTTTAGCAGCCTCAATTACTTCCTCATCACTGGCATTATGATTTCCATATAAAATATTCTCCTTTATTGTGCCAGTAAATAAAAATACATCCTGTTGAACTATTCCTATATTTTTTCTTAAAGACTCTAATGTAACATGATAGATGCTTGTATCGTCTATTAANATATCTCCTTCTGCAACATCATAAAATCTTGGAATCAAATTACAAAATGTGGACTTACCACCACCTGATGGTCCAACTAAAGCAAGCATTTTACCCTTTTCTACTTTTAAGTTTAGCCCATCTAAAACTAAATTATCTTCATAACTAAAACTTACATTTTTAAATTCTATTTTTCCTTCTACGTTTTTTAATTCAAGGCTATTTTCTTTTTCCTTTTCAGTTTCCTCACTGATTATTGACAAGAATCTTTTAAATCCTGTCATACCATTTTGATATTGCTCCATAAAGCTAACAAGTTTTTTAATTGGTTCAGTAAATAATTTAATGTAAAGTAAATAAGCAAAGAAGTCTCCTAAATTTATTATATCCAAATATGTAAATATTCCACCAGCAATAAGAACAATATAATCTAGGACATTAATACCAAAGCCTACACCTGAACCATATTGTGCCATAACCTTATAAGCCCTTGCCCTCGCACTCTTAAATTTCTCATTTCCTTCTTTAAACTTTATTAATTCATGCTTCTGAGCTGTAAAGGCTTTTGTAACTCTTATACCTGAAAGGGAATTTTCTAAATTAGAATTAACTTCTGAAGTTTCCACTCTTGTTTCCATAAAAGCATTATGCATTCTNTTTTTTTGCTTCATACTAAAATATACAATAAAAGGTATAAAGGCGAAAATTAATACTGTCAATGGTATATTTATGGTACAGAGAATGATAAAAGATCCTATAATCATTACTAAGGAAATGAATAAGTCCTCTGGCCCATGATGGGCAAGCTCCGATACATCCATTAAGTCATTTATCATTCTACTCATTAAATCTCCGGTTTTATTATTATCGAAATATGAGTTAGGAAGCTTTTGTAGGTGATGAAACATATCATTCCTCATATCCCCTTGCATTTTAACTCCCATAACATGCCCGTAATACTGCATAAAGTAATTACATGCAGCTTTTATTATATATATAGCCATTAAGGTAATAGCAAATACTACTACCATTCTAATATTCTTGTTGGGAATACTATCATTTACTAAAGTTCTTGTCATCATTGGATAAACAAGATCACAAACTGAAGCTATTAAAGCTACAGCCATATCAAAGAAAAATAATTTTTTATAGGGCTTATAATAACTTATAAATTTTTTTAACATTTTAACCTCCTTATAGCAATTAACGATTAACAATTATAACTAATAATTTTATTATATTAGTTATACTAGGTAAGAAATAACTTTTAATTAATAACAACTATCAATTTCATTTATTATTACATTATATCCTCAANAAAATAAAATAACAACTGCAAAACAATTGTTACTTTATGATTATCTATACATATCTACTATTAGCCCTTGAATTTCATCAATAGAAGCTGCAATATTTAAATTTTCTACTTCACCATTTAATAATGTTTTTGTTAATTCGTCTAGTTTTTGATCTATAGTTTCTACAGTTACAAAATATTGAGTTTGCCAAAAACTCACATCCTTTTTTGTATCATACATATATTTTAAAATTGATTCCAGATATTCTTTTATTAGTTTTTTATATGCAACAACATCTCCATAGGTTTTGGTTATTACTAATCTATTTCCCTTCTTATGAATATCTTCAATCATCTGCTTTAATTCTGCTTCTGACTTCCTTTGCCTTGCCTGATTAAAACTTTGGGAAAAATCTTTTCTTTCAGAAATAACTTTTCTTTCTGCCTTTATAGGTTCCTTTCTATTTATTCTTCCAACTTCCACCATATCACCCTTTCTATAAAAACTACTATAGAACCTATTATATCATTAAATTCTAATTCATTTAATAAATTTTTATTCCCNTTTTTTNCCATGTATTATTCATTATTAAATTATCTANCATATATTATATATAAAGGTTTTTTTAAAACTCTTTTATTATTATTATGGAGGTATTTAAATGTGGTTTAACGAAGAAGCAAAGGAAATAGAAAAAAAGTTATCTACAAATATTCTAAATGGTCTCACAAAAGAAGAAGCAGAAAAAAGATTAATAGAAAATGGTCCCAATAAACTAAAGGGAAAAAAGAAAAAATCAGTACTTATGCTATTATTTGAACAAATAAATGATCCTATGATTTATATTTTATTAGTTGCAGCAATTATATCTGCTATTGTAGGTGAGGTTAGTGATGCACTAATTATTCTTTTAGTTATAGCTATTAATGCTATCATTGGAGTCTTCCAAGAATCAAAGGCTGAAAAGGCCCTAGAAGCTTTAAAAAATATGTCAACTCCAAAAGCAGTTGTAAAAAGGGATGGAGAAATATTTGAAATAGAGTCTTCAGATATAGTTGTTGGTGATATTGTAATAATAGATGCAGGTCGTTACATTCCAGCAGATATAAGGTTAGTTGAAGCTGCAAATTTAAAAATTGAAGAATCAGCCTTTACAGGTGAATCAGTACCTGCAGAAAAACATGCTGATATTATTAATGAAGGAGATAATCTTCAAGTTGCAGAACAAAGTAATATGGCATTTATGTCCACCTTATCTACTTATGGTAGAGGAACTGGAATAGTTGTTGCTACTGGAATGGAAACGCAAATCGGTAAAATTGCAAAGATGCTAGATTCCGAAGAAGACAACACAACCCCTCTTCAGAAAAAACTAGCCAAGCTAGGAAAAACCCTAGGCTTCTTAGCAATAGGAATTTCAGTACTTATGTTTATTGTTTCAATGTTTCAAGGAAGAGACTTCCTTACCATGTTTATGACCTCTATTAGCCTTGCTGTTGCAGCAATACCTGAAGGCTTACCTGCAATAGTTGCAATTGTACTGGCTCTAGGTGTTCAAAGAATGGCTAAACAAAATGCTATTATTAGAAAGTTACCTTCTGTTGAAACTTTAGGTTCAGTAAATATTATTTGCTCTGATAAAACTGGAACATTAACAATTAATAAAATGACAGTAAAAAAGTATTTTGTTAATAATGAAATTAAAAGCTTAGATGAAATAGATAAGGAAAATCCTGAAAGTAAGCTATTAATAGAAGGTATGGTTTTATGTAGTGATGCCACTTCAAAGGATGGTGTTCAAACTGGTGATCCTACGGAAGTTGCCTTAGTAGATGTGGGTAATAAGGTAGGAATGTTCAAGGATGATTTGTTAAAGGAACACAGAAGAGTAAATGAAATTCCCTTTGACTCCGATAGAAAATTAATGACCACTGTAAATAAGTATGATGATAAATATAATGTTTTTACTAAAGGTGCCATAGATAATATTTTAAAAATTTCTAATAAAATTTTAATTAATGGTGAGATTAAAGATCTATCACAAGAAGAAAAAAATAATTTATTAAAAGCTTCTGATTCTTTATCTGATGAAGCTCTTAGGGTTCTCGCCTTAGGATATAAAGTAATTGATAATGAAAATGTAACTATAGATTCTTTAGAAAAAGATTTAATATTTGTTGGTTTTATGGGAATGATTGACCCACCAAGGGAAGAAGTCAAAGGTTCCATAGAAATAAGTAAAAAAGCAGGCATTAGAACTATAATGATAACTGGTGACCATAAAAACACTGCTATTGCAATTGCTAAAGAACTTGGCATAGCTGATAACATTTCCCAGGCAATGTCTGGCGCTGAAATAGATAGCTACAGTGATGAAGAGTTCACAAAGATAGTAAATAATTATCGTGTATTTGCTAGGGTCTCTCCTGAACACAAGGTAAAAATAGTAAAAGCTTTTAAGTCCTACGGCAATATTGTTTCTATGACTGGTGATGGTGTAAATGACGCCCCATCTCTTCAGGCTGCTGATATTGGTGTAGCAATGGGAATTACAGGTACTGATGTTGCTAAGGGCGCTGCAGATATGATCCTTACTGATGATAATTTTACAACTATAGTTGAAGCAGTGGAAGAAGGAAGAAATATTTTTACAAATATAAAAAAATCAATACTATTCCTTTTAAGCTGTAACCTTGGTGAAATAGTTGCTTTATTTGTTGCTATATTATTTAATTTAGATACCCCCTTACTGCCTATCCACCTATTATGGGTTAACTTAATCACTGATAGTTTCCCTGCCTTATCATTAGGTGTAGATCCTGGTGATAAGGGCGTTATGAATAATCCTCCTAGAAATCCTAAAGAAAGCCTTTTTGCTGGTAGAATGGGATGGATGGTTATAATAAACGGTATCCTTATTGGAGCCACCACCTTATTTGCATTCTTATTTAGTGAATATCTTTATCCAGAATCATTAAGGCACGCTCAAACTATGGCCTTTGTAGTACTTAGTGTTTCACAACTCTTCTATTCCTTAAGTATGAGAAATGAAACAAAATCAATTTTCCAAGTTGGAATATTAAGAAATACTTGGCTTATAGGAGCTATAGTATTTGGAATAGCACTACAATATGCTATAATAACTATTCCTTTTACAGCAAAAGTATTTAAGGTATATCCATTGACAGTAAATGATTGGCTAATGGTAATTTTAATTTCATTAATACCTCTTGTAATTAATGAAATCCTAAAAATATTCTTTAGAACTTTTGATAGGAAAACTACAAATAATATTTAAATTAAGTTCAAAAAAAGCTTTGCGAAATACGCAAAGCTTTTTTCATTCTTATTTTTAAAGATTTTCACTTTCCTGAAAATCCCCCTAAATTATTCATTATGAATTGTTATAAAAAGGCATTCCCTTCTGTTAACTTACCATTTTCCATTGAATATATTTTATCTGCAACTTCCTCAGCAAAACTCATATCATGTGTTATTATAAGCATAGTCATTCCCTTTTGAGATAAGCTTTTTATTAATTTAGCAACTTCTCCAGTTAAGGCTGGATCTAAAGCAGATGTAGGCTCATCAAAACACATAAGTTTTGGATTTAAGGCCAAGGCCCTTCCTATGGCCACCCTTTGCTTTTGCCCTCCTGACAACTCACATGGATAACTATTTATCTTATCTTCTATATCCAAAAATCTTAGAATTTCCTTAGAATTTTCCCTTGCTTCTTTATCAGGTAAATTTAAAACTCTTTTAGGTGCTTCAATTAAGTTTTCTATTACGCTCATATGTGGAAATAAATTAAAATTTTGAAATACTAATCCTATATCTTTTCTTATTTCTTTTAATTCTTGTTTTTTCTTGTAAATTCCCTTTTCACATAAAAACTTTGAATTTATTTCTATTGATCCTTCATCACAATAATCTAGAGCATTAATGCATCTTAATAAAGTTGTTTTTCCACTTCCTGAAGGTCCAACAATAATAACAATCTCACCTTGCTTTATTTCTAATGTTACATTTTTTAATACTTCTTTATCTCCAAATTTCTTTTTCAATTCCGTAACCTTAAGCATTAATACTCACTCCCTAGCTATAATAATTAAACTTTCCTTCAAAGTAATCTAATATCTTGCTTATAATTCCATTAAAAATTAAATATACTATTCCTACTACTACAAAGGGCATTATTGAAGATATTCTATTTGATGCTATTTTAGCAATCTTTAACAACTCATCAAGTCCAACAACATAAACTAAGGAAGTATCCTTAACCAAAGTAACAATTTCGTTTGAAACTGGTGGAAATATTCTCTTTAATGCTTGAGGTAAAATTACTCTAAAAAAAGTATCTTTCTTACTTAAGCCTAAAACTTCTGCACCTTCAAACTGTCCCTTATCTATTGATAAAATTCCTGCTCTAAATATTTCCCCAAAATAGGCAGCATAGTTTAAAACCATTGCTAATATTGCTGCAGGAAATCTATCTAAGGTAATATTAAATAGTGGCAATCCGAAAAATATAAATAAAATTTGTAATAAAAGAGGTGTACCCCTAAAAATCAAAATATAAATTTTAGATATTTCTTTTAAAGGTTTAAATTTTGATATTCTAATCAGTGCTACTACTACCCCTAAAGGAAGTGATAGTACTAATGTTATTAAAAATATTTCAATTGTTACTTTAAAACCTTCAAATACCTGTGGTAATATTTCAATTATTTCATTAGATAATTCCACTTTATACACCTCTTATCTTTCCAAAACTTTATTTTACAACAATATCTTCACCAAACCACTTTTCTGATATTTCAGCTGCTACACCCTCTTCAATTAATTCATCAATTGCCCCATTAATAGCTTCTACTAGATCTTCATCTGTTTTTCTCATACCAATTGCATAGCTTTCTTTTCCGAAATCTTCACTTAGAACTTTGAACTTTTCTTCTCCTCTTTGATTAATGTAGTATTTTGCTAAAATTTCATCTGCTACTATAGCATCTAATCTTCCTGCTTCAAGATCCATAAAAGCATCATTATTAGTATCAAAAGTTACAACAGTTCCATCCTTAAAGGTATTAAGAACCTCAGGTTCTTTTTCTATTGCATCAACAGCACTTGATTGATTTTGAGCCCCAACAACTTTATCAGCTAAATCTTTTTTGTTATTAATATCTGACTCTGCTAATGTAATAATAACTTGCCTGTTATCTAAATATGCATCTGAAAATGCAACCTTTTCTTTTCTTTCTTCAGTTACACTATATCCATTCCATATAAAATCTATATTTCCATTGTTTAATTCAGTTTCTTTCATTGACCAATCTATTGGTTGGAAAGCTATTTCCTTTCCTAGTTTCTCCCCAACTGCCTTTGCTAATTCTATATCAAAACCAGTATATTCTCCATTTTCATCTTTAAATCCCATTGGTACAAAAGTATCGTCAAAACCTAAAACAAGCTGATCCTTGTCCAATGTATTTTCTTCTTTAGCATTAGTATTCCCGCAAGACACTAACCCAAATGCAAAAATCCCCAATGTAACTCCTAAAATTATATTCTTTATCTTTTTCATTAATAGCCCCCCTAAAATTTTTCTTATTGCTTATCGCTTTATCTGTTTATTACTTTACCACACTAAATTATTGAAGTCAAGAAGTATTTTATATTTTTTTAATTAATAATCTTTTTTATTGAAAATTTTAGTTATTAACTAAAGATTCTAAATCATTATAAAGTTAAATGCACAGTTAAAGATATTTTCATCCAAAACCGTGCACTACAAATTTATCTAATTATTTTTATATTTTACTTGCTGCTCTACCCTATGCCTATTAATATTAATGCTTTTACATACTACATATTACTTTTACCTCTTACCTATTACTTCTCATCTCTTACTTATTACTTTTCGCTTTTATTACCCTTGTTCCTTCTTCATCTTGTTTTACTATTCCTTTTTTCATCAATCCTCCAAGGGCCATTTTAAAATAATTTTTGCTAGTATTAAATGTAGCTTTTATATCTTCTGGCTTTGACTTATCATTAAATTTCATAAAGCCTCCATTTTCCTTTAGATACTTTAATATTTTTTCTTCAAGTTTTTCTCTTTCAGATAATCTTGTTTTTCTTGGGGTTAACCCTATTATGCCGTCTTCATAAATTCTCTTTACTCTTAACTTCATTTCTGTTCCAGGATAAACATCGGTATAATATTCATTAGGTAATATTATCCCCTTATATTTGCTTTCAATAGCAACAAGTAAGATTCCATTTTCTCCTCTTCCATAGACTTGAGCTATAACTTCCTCTCCCACCTTATATTCTTTATCATCATCTGAAGCTAAAATTATATATTTTTCCACATCAGTAGTGGCAGCAATTCTTCCTGTTTTATCAAGATATATGTAAAATAAATAACTGCTGCCCTTATGTAATTTAAATCTTTGTTCTTTAAGAGGTACAAAGACATCTCTATCTAAACCAATATCAACAAAGGCACCAAAGTCTGTAATATAAACAACTTTTAAGTATGCAACATCTCCTACCATTGCTAATGGTTTGTTAAAGGTTGCTATTGGCCTATCCTTAGAATCTCTATAGACAAAGACCTCTATTTTATCTCCTATAGCAATATTTTTGTTTTCTGTCATTGTTTTTGGAAGAAGCACTTCTTCTCTTCCTCCATCACTTAAATAAAATCCAAATTCTTTTTCTCTTTTAACTTCTAAAAGATTATTTTTTCCTATATTAATCATTTTTCCTCCTTTTAATAAGTAACAAATTCTTATTAAAATTATTTTAATTGAATAAAGTTATTTTATCATTTACTAATATTATTGTCATTATTTATAGATATTAAATACTATATATATAATAAGTAATAATTTTAGGAGTTTATTTTGGGAAGAAAGAAAAAAAAACGTATTAAAGGTTTTGATATAGATAATTTAAAATATTATTATGGTATTCCCCATAGTCATACAAGCTTTTCTACTGGAAAGGGTTCTCCGCAAGAAGCTTATGAATATGGCCGTAAGGCCGGGCTTAATTTTATGATGATTACAGACCATAACTCCTTTTTATCTGATAAAGTTCATATTAAAGATAATATTTATAATAAATTTCAAGCTACTAAATATCATGCTTCAAAAATAAGAAAAAAAGATGATAACTTCTTACCTTTAGTAGGATTTGAAACAAAAACGAATTTATATGGAGACTTTAATATAATAAATTCTGAAACCTTTTTTAAGGGTGCTGTGAAGGATCTTAAAATATTAGCTTTATGGATGTTAAACAATCCTGATGCTTTTATTTCCATAAACCATCCTCATAAAAATATTAAAGGACTGCCCTATAACCCTATATTAAACAAAATGATAACTTCTATTGAAGTAGGTAATGGCAGCCTTGATGGTAAATATACTAGACATGAAAAATATTATTTTAGTCTTCTAGATAATGGGTGGAAACTTGGTGCTATAAATGGGCAGGATAATCATAAAATGAATTTTGGTGATTCAGAAAATTTGACCGTCTGTATTTGTAATTCCTTATCTAAAAGAGAAATAATTACTGCCTTTAGAAAAAAACGCACCTATTCTACAGAATCTAAATACCTAAAATTTCACTTTACTATTAATGATAAATTTATGGGAGAATCACTTAGTCCATTAAATGAAAAACTTAGNTTTATGATATTTTGCGAAGATATTAAATATAAAATTAGAGAAATCCAAATTATTTCCAATCAAGGAAACATAATAAAGAAAATTGAAGAAATAAATTTAAATAGTATAAAATATTTATATGAGCACAAAAGAGAAAAAAGTGAAACCTGGTTTGTCATAAAAATTATACAAGAAAATAACAAGGTATCCTTTAGTTCACCTATCTTTATATCACTAGAAGATGATAATTATTAATTTAAAAAAGCTGTTTAAGAAATAAATTCTTAAGCAGCTTTTTATGTATCTTATTTTTTTTGATTTTTTAAGTGTTTTACTCTATTTGGTTTAGCTTTAGGTCTTATTACTATCTTCTTTTCTGCTTTAGGACCACCTGTACTTTGTATTTCCATAAACCATAGGAAAAACCAAACAGTTATTATGGTAAATAACCAAGTCAGCCAGCCATTTTGTATCTTTAGTATATAAGGTAATATAAATAACACAATTGTTATTGCAAGTATTATCCACTTATTAACTCTTACCTTGGAAAAAACATACTTTCTACCTAAATGCGTTAATAAAAGTATTACTGCACCTATTGTAAGTATATATAATGCATAAATTAAAAATCCAGTCATACTACTCCTCCTTAACATCCTATATTAATATATTAAAAGAAAAGCTATTCATTTTCAATAGTTTACTATTATTTAGAATAATTTTCTATTAATCTATAATTATAATAAAATTATCAAATTATAATATTTTTATTAATTTTATTATAATTAACTTCTATTTTAATTAAATATTTGATAATATATACTTATAAATAAAAATATGTTAAAAGGGAGTGGTTTTATGGCTCTAAATCAAAATTCTCAATTAGATGAACTAGACCTTCAAATATTAGATTTATTAATAAAAGATTCTAGAACCCCTTATTTAGAAATTGCAAGAATTTGTCATGTTAGTGGTGGAACAATCCACGTTAGAATGAAAAAAATGGAGGAAATGGGCATAATTAAAGGCACCAGAATAGTCCTTGATTTACCTAAGCTTGGTTATGACGTCTGCTGCTTTGTAGGTATTTATATAGATAGGACTTCATCTTTCAAAAATGTCTTTGAAGAATTATCTAAGATAAAAGAAGTGGTTGAACTTCATCTAACAACTGGTGATTATTCAGTATTTGCAAAAGTAATTTGTAAAAATACTACTGATCTGCAAGATATTTTACTTAATAAAATAAATATAATAGATGGAATTCAAAGAACGGAAACAATAATTTCCTTAGAACAACCTATAGATAGAAATATTACAATTTAGTTATAAAATCCTCTAATTTGGTTAAAATACTAAAGAAATAATCAAATTATGAGGTGTTTTTATGAAAATATTAGATAATGTTGCGTTAATTTTAGTTATAATTGGCGCAGTAAATTGGGGACTAATTGGATTTTTTAATTTTAATCTAGTAGAAGCTATATTTTCGACTATGCCTGCAATAAGCAAAGTAATTTACGCTTTAGTAGGAATTGCAGGGTTATACTGTTTATCCTTATTTTCAAGAGTCAATAACTCTGATAATAGATAAAATAAAAAGAGCCTAAATAGGCTCTTTTTATTTTATCTTTTTAATAATTTCAAATAATTCGATGGCTGCATTTCTTGGTCCTTCTTTTTCTTGTCCTTCTATCCCTAAACAAGTTTTAATTTCACCAACTTTTACATTAGTTTTAAACATAGCATCAAAATATCTTTCTATAAGTAGATCTGTTTCTTTCATTTTTTGAGCTGGACCAAATGGATTTGCAAAATAGCTTTCTACCAGACCCTTTTCAGAGGTAGTTCCCTTAGCCATCCTAGCACCTCTTTTAAATACTTCGATAGCTTCATTTGAATCATTAAAGAACTCAATAGATTTTTCTCCCTTTTTAACTTCAGTATAGTTATTAGCATATAGGAATAAATCAATATCGTATCCTCTAACAATTTCTTTGTATGGTGCAACAGGCATTACAAGCCTTGCATTAATTTTATCAGGATTCATAAATATACTTCTATCTAATTCCTTAAATGCATAACCTGCATCTAAATCATCTAACCTTACAAAGGCTCCAACTTCTGTACCATATCCCTTNATTTTGCCATCTATTTCTTTGAATTTTCCCATGTCATCAAAAATTATAGTCATATTACTGATATAATCTTCGCCTAAAGTTCTAAAGGCTTCTAAACTTTCAGATTTTCCAGCTCCACTATCTCCCATAATTACGACATTAGCTGATTTTCCATCCTTTAATTCAATGTTTACCATTGCTCCATGTATGGGTAAATAACCTCTTTTTATCATTACTAAATTGTGTAATGTTAAAGTCATCTTTTTCATATATCCAAAATAATCTATTTCATCACTATGAGTAATATATCCTAACATGATTTCATTTTCTTTATCATCATAGAATACAGTTTTCTTTTCTTCAGCCTTGTCTCTTGCCCCAAATACAAATACAAGATCTGGTTTTTTTCCTCTATATTCTTCACATCTAGCCATTTCGAATAAGTTACATAAAGTAACTCCATGATGCATAAAATCTCTATGGAAATAAATAAATGTAATTAATTCTCCTACTTTTGCTGGATAACAGAACCAATGATCTTTATTTAATGATGCGTCTCTTAAAGGATTATAATCTACTTCAGTAAACATACCACTTCTAGTATTTTTCTTTGGATATGTTATAAAAGGTGTTTCTAGTAGTACACTATCTATAAATTCTATATCCTCTAAAATTTCATAGCCCTGTGGTATTGGCCATAAAACTTTATTAATTTTAAGAGATGCATTTCCACCTACAGGAATTTGTCTAAATACGTTAGGCTTATATCCTATAGTATTCTTTTCTATTTTTCTATATAATTTTAATATTAAATTAGATAAACCTGAATTAGCTTGTGTAAAACTTACTGATGATAATCCATCTTGTTTTCTATTAGTATGAATTAAAGTATATCTTTCTAATTTTCTCCAAAATAGATATATTTCTTCTATTAAATTTATAAATTGGTCTCTTTCCTTAAATAGTTCAGCATAGAAATCATTTATTTCTACAACTTCTTCTGCACTCATAACAGTGCAATATTTAAAAACTTTACATAATTGCTTTGTTATTAAGGTAACATCTTCTGTTTGTAAGCTTTTCTTTAAATATCTCCAATTTAAGGTTACCTTCTTTTTTGAATTCTTCACATAGCTTTCTACTATTCTTTTAAATCCGCTGCTTTCTACAAGTTCTTCAAAAGTACTGCAGTACTTAGCAGAGAAGTTTATTAACACTTTATCGTTACTAATTGAAAATTCTTTTTTCATATATCCGCCCCCTATTTGAATTAAATGCTTTTATAATCTTTCATTTTTTTTGATAATACAACATATTATATCACTCTTTTTGCAAGTTTTTAAGTCCCTCTTTGCATTTTTCTAATAAATTAACAAATTATTAATTTTTTTGCTATATAAATATATTTTTAATAATAAAAAGTTATACTATTATATTATAATAATATAACTTTTAATATTATTACTTTTAATATTATTACTTTTAATATTATAACTTTCAACATTATAACTTTCAATATTATTCTTGCCCTAGGTTTCTTGCAATTATACTTCTTATTCTTTCTGCTAAAGCTTTTTCTTCTTCTCTGCTCAACTCAGAAGTATATATTGGTTTTGAAAATGTTACTGTTATATCTACTGGTTTGAATTTTTTATTTTCTTCATAAGCTTTATAAGCTCCCTCAATAGTAACAGGAACAACAGGAGCCTTGGCCATAGTAGCAAGTTTTAAACTGCCCTTTTTAAATTTTCCCATTTNTNCATTTTTGCTTCTTGTTCCTTCTGGAAAAATAGCCATGCTATAGCCTGCCCTTATATTATCTGAACCCTCTTTTATTGCCTTTAAACCTTCTCTAACATTTTCCCTATCTAAAGCTACACAATTATATTCCTTCATTAGATACCCTAAAATAGGGGTATTAGCCATTTCCTTTTTAGCTATAAATCCCATACACTTTCCTACTGAATTTATTANTATAGGTATGTCTAAAATACTTGTATGATTAGCTGTATAACAACAAGGAACATTAGGAATATTTTCTTTCCCCTTAACTGTTATTTTCATGCCAACTGTCCTGATTGTGAATCTTGCCCAATCTTCTCCAATTTTACCACAGTACTCTTTTCCAGCTTTTTCACCTTTTGTTTTTTTAATATATTTATGTTTTAACATTTTACAGGGCATTATAACAGCCATGTAAACCCCATAACTAACATATTTAAAAATATTCATTTCCTCACCACCATAATTTTTCTATGTCTATTATAATGTTATTTCTTTTTTTCTTCAATTATATTTTTCCTCTGAAATGTCCATAATTACAAAAAGGATATTTTTAAGGAGTATTTAAGTTGCAAAAAAAGTATTATTTCTCTATCATTACCTTATTTTTAATTATATTTTCCCCCTTATTATTTTCTAATTTAAATTCTAGTGGAGCATCTTATAATATAAGCCCTGANAATATGATCATTCATTTTATTGATGTAGGGCAAGGTGACTCTATTTTAATACAAGTTAATAATAAAAACCTTCTTATTGATGCCGGTCCTATAGATGAAAAGGAAAAACTGCTGGATTATTTATCTTCCTTAAAAATTAATAAATTTGATTATATAATTGCAACCCATCCCCATGAGGATCATATAGGAAATATGTCCTGCATTATTGATAAGTATGACGTATTAAAATTTTATGCCCCCAAAGTTACCAATAATACAAAATCTTTTGAAACAATGGCAGAGTCCTTAATTAGAAATAACTTAAAAATTAATGTTTTAAAAGCAGATATCAATTCAATTTTTCTTGGAAAAAACACAAAGACAGAGGTCTTTTCTCCAGCTTCTGATAGTTATGAAAATATAAATAATTATTCCCCAATTATTAAAATTACTCATGGAGAAAACACTTTTCTCTTTACAGGGGATGCTGAANAAATTGCAGAAAANGAGGTTATAAATTCAGGCTATAATTTAAAAGCTGACCTTTTAAAAATTGGTCATCACGGGTCCTCCTCTTCAACTAGNAAGGAATTTTTCTCTAAAGTAGATCCTTATATAAGTGTCATTTCAGCAGGAGAAAATAATAATTATGGACACCCTACTAAGGAAGTCTTAGAAAGGATTAAGGATACTAAAGTTTTTAGAACAGATCTTAAGGGTACAATTGTTATTATATCTGACGGAAAGTCTTTAAAAATGATAGATGCTCCTAAAAATTAGGAGCATCTATCATTTAAGAATTTCTTCTTAAATTAATATAATTCTATAATAAAAAAATTTATTCTTTGTCTTTCTTCAAATCTTCATCTATTTTTTCTTCTAAATCTATATTCTTTTCTTCTAAATTATTCCCAGCTATAGTCTCTTCAGCATCTTTATTAATATACTCATTCCAAGAAGTATAAATATGATATAAATTTGTTACATCTGCTTCATTATAAAGAAGTATTGTTTCAATTTTTTCTTTTGGCATTCTAATAATATATTCCCTGTCTTTTAATACTTTATTAAAGGTTTTTGCTAAATTTGATCCACTTATTAAATCTCTTTCTTCTCTTTTTATTCCAAATTCCTTTTCTAAATTCTTAAGTCCTATAGAATGTTTTTTTTCTTTTTCATATTCCCTTTGAATATCAATATCCTGAAATTCTCTAGAAAAGTTAAAATCAATATTATATTTTTCAAAAAGATAATTTATCACAGTGTAATCGTTATTTCCCGAAAAAGTAACTATTGCATTTTTTCCTTTTCTTTTCATTTTAACAAAATATTTTTTGGCTAAATATAGTATCTGAACAACTTCACTTTTATTTTCTATCATATATTGAGTAACATGCAGCTTATTGTTTTCATAAACACAGGCTCCAAAAACACCAATACATTTAGGTTTCTTATAAACGTAATGCTCTAAATCGAAAAATATAAGTTCTTCCGGTGTTTTATTAATATAGTCCGTCTTCAGCATATATTTTTCAAGTGTGGGCTCTACTTCTATAATATTTTCTCGAATAATCACATTACCACTCTTTCTTCCTTATCATTATCACCTTGTATTATTACTATCTTATAACATTATATCATTTTTAAATAAATATAAGAATATGTTATATTTAAAAATTATATAGTTATATAATATTATGTAATTTACTATAAGTTCTAATTAATTTATATTTATTCTTGATATTTATATTAAGTATTATAATATTTACCAGTAAGTCTATTGACTAAGATTTTACAATTAGTTATACTATTTATATGATAATGATTTTCAATTCAAATTGTAAAAGAGGGTGTTTTTATGGAAATATTACTAACAATACTTATTGTAGCATTTGCTATTTCAGCTCTTTATAAAAGCTTTAGTAAAGCATCTAAAGGTGGCTGCAACTGTAGTGATAAAAGCAAGGCTAATTGTTCTGGATGCTCACAAAATAGTATGGAAAATATAAGAATTGCAAGGGATTGATAATTATAAAAGGTGCCGGAACACAATTAAAACTTTTAATTGCGCCACAGCACCTTTTCATTACATTTTTTCAACTACTTCTATTCCTAATAGGGCTAGGGAATTTTTTATAACTTGGCATGTAGATTTAACTAGGTTTATTCTTGCAAGTTTTAATTCCTCATCTTCTAAATTTAATACTGAGTGTGAATTATAGAATTTATTAAAATCTTTAGCCACCTCAATTGCATATCTTGTAACTACAGAAGGCTCTAACTTTTCTGTTGCTAAATGTATTTGCTTTTCAAAGCTTTCTAAAGTTTTAACTAGTTCAAATTCTTCTTTTGAACTAAGTTTTGAATAATCTGCTTCTCCTTTAATTTCTCCAGTTCTTGCTAAAATGCTATTAGCTCTTGCATAAGAATATTGTACATATGGACCAGTTTCTCCATCAAATGAAAGTATTTCCTTCCAATCAAATATAATATCTTTTTCTCTTGAATTTTTAAGATATGTGAATAATATGGATCCAATTCCAATCTTCTTAGCAACTTCTTCTTTATTTTCTAATTTAGGATTTTTTTCATTAATAACTTCTAGGGATTTTTCTACAGCTTCATTTATTAAATCATCTAATAAAATCATTTCTCCCTTTCTTGTTGACATTTTACCCGTTGCTGATTTTACCGTTCCAAATCCAACATGAATACAATCTTTTGCCCATTCATGACCAGCAAGTTCTAATACCTTGAATACTTGTTTAAAATGTAGGGTTTGAGGCAAGCCAACTACGTAAATAGACTTATGGAAATCGTAAGTTTTCTTTCTATACATAGCAGCTGCTAAATCTCTAGTTGCATATATAGAAGCACCATCTGCCTTTAATACTATACATGGAGGCATATTATACTCATCCAGCATAACAACTTGTGCTCCATTACTTTCAACTAACAGGCCTTTTTCTTTAAGTTCATTTACAACTGAATCCATTTTGTCGTTATAGAAGGCTTCTCCTGCATAGGAATCAAATTTTACATTAAATATTTCATATATTCTTGAGAATTCTTTTAAACTTAAATCTCTAAATCTCTTCCATAATTCTGTTGCTTCTTCATTTCCATCCTCTAAAGCCTTAAAGTATGCCCTAGCTTCATCTTCTAATGAATTATCCTTTTCTGCTTCTTCATGGAATTTAACATATATTCTTAAAAGTTCATTTATTGCATTTTCTTCTAAAGCTTCTTCCTTTCCCCATCTCTTATAGGCAGAAATTAGTTTACCAAATTGTGTTCCCCAGTCTCCTAGGTGATTTAACCCTTGAACTTCATATCCTTCTTTTTTGAATAATTTGTATAGAGAATTACCAATAGCTGTTGTGAATAAATGCCCTACATGGAATGGCTTTGCAATATTAGGTGAAGAATATTCAACACAAACTGTTTTCCCTTCCCCAATATTAGATGAACCATATTCATCTCCCTCTTTAAGGATTCTTTCAATTGCATTCTTAGTAAATACACTTTTATCTACAAAGAAGTTTACATAAGGTCCAACATTAATTATTTTCTCAAATCCATTCTTATCTAACTTAGAAACTAATTCTTCTGAAATCATATTAGGTGCTTTTCTAAAAGTTTTAGCTAATTGGAAACAAGGAAAAGCATAATCCCCCATTTCTGGTTTAGGTGGAATCTCAATTAAATTTTCTATTGTTTCAATATCAAGATCTATTTCTTTATTTAATAATTCTGCTATTATCTTTTTATAATCCATTTTTTCCTCCTTAAATTAATAATATATTCTTAAAAATAAAAAATCCCCCTCTTAAATATATAAGAGACGGATAGTGTTCCGCGGTACCACTCTAATTGCATAAAATGCCACTCAAAGCTTTAACGCAGCAATACGACTATAAATAGTTATCTCAAAGGCTCTCTTCATGTAATATATCTTATAAGGCTCACACCATCCCTTACTCGCTAAAAGCATCTATTACACTACTCTTCTTCTCACCGATATTATTAATATTGATTTTTACCAAGCTAATTATACATAAGTAGGTAAATTATTGCAAGAAATTTATTTAGTATTTGCCATCTTTAAATTATTCCCAAAAATAGTCCAGCTATTTTTAAAAATAACCCTAGGATTAATCTTGATGGAATATCTAAAATATACTTACCTAAAAGTACTACTCCTACCAAAATAAAAAGCTGATATTGATATATCATTCCTGAATACTTATAAAAATTTCTAGGACTTAAGTATCTAAATAAATCAAAACCCGCTAGACCTGGTAATGGTAATAAGTTAAATATAAATAAGTTTATATTTATTTGTATTATATAACTAAGGGCAAGAGTTATAATCATAAAACTAGATATATTTAAATATATCCCTAACTTTAGCCACAAAGTATATATAAATGTAAATATAAATGCCACTATTAAAGTTGAAAATAATGATGCATAAGTAACTTTTACAGCATCTTTATATCCATTTTTATAGGCACTTGGATTAGTTTCTACAGGTTTTGTCCATCCAAAGCCTGCAAGTAATATCATAATAAATCCCATAATATCTATATGATCTAATGGATTAAAACTTAACCTTCCTTGAAATCTTGGTGTTTTATCACCTAATTTATCTGCCATTTTTGCCTTTGCATAGCCTTGCACTGTAAATGCAATTAATATCCCCGGAATAATTAAAATTTTTTCTAATAAAAAATTATTCATATTTCCCTCCTTATATATATTTAGTATTATACCATAATTGTGAAAATTAACTACTTTTATTTGTATTAAATAGCTATTTTCACTAAGCATATAATATCTTAAAAGAAATTCACAGTTAAAATACATCAATTATAGAAATGTAGTTTAACTGTGAACTATTAGTCACAAAATTTATTTACTAATATATTTTTTATATNCTAACTCTGCTGTTCATCCGCAACATTAGTTGGATTAACCGGATTTGTATTAG
>JGI24710J26742_10000532_pt1 | contig 35228 bp, 32 predicted proteins | sample BioPla2DNA2_FD_26742 | JGI IMG/M metagenome (IMG submission 26742)
TTCCAAAGAAACTGATACAATACTTGTTTCGGTAGAGGATATTTATGATCTTTTAAGTTATCCAACATCATTATTTATTTTAGATGGTCAAAGTCATAGACTACTTTGGAATTTATCTGGTAAATATAGTGTTCACAATCTAGATTTTGATGTTAAAAATGATGACATCATTGGTATGAAAGCACAGTTTATTAATAACGGCAAAGAGATATTAATTATTTATCATTGTAATTATAAGGGAGATAGACCTTATAAAGGGGCAGTTGAGATAAGAGATAGCAGAACAGGAGAATGTAAAACTGAATATTTTTTAGAAATTACAAGTGGATTAAACCTTGAAGAAGATAACTGCTATTTTGTTGATGAAGAAAATGGTCTATTATATGTTAAATCAAGAATCTACTCAAAAAAAGAAGCTGAAATTTATGATTTATATAGTGGTGAGTTAAAAGAAAAAATTCCAACTGAAGAATATCTAGAAATCTATAATAATAGACTTTTAAAAGAGAATTTTTACTTTTTTGGCAAACATCGAATTAAAGCTAAAGATAATATTATTTATGATATTGATAGTGGTGAAACAATTATGAAGTTTCAAAAAAATGTTATTATCGTTTCTTCTTCAGGAAATGGAGAAGCATTGGAAGTTGTTTATGAAGAAACTAATTCGGTATTAAGGGACACTTATTATGTTATTCATTATACTGATATTAATACCTTAATAAAATCAGCAAAAGAAATGCTAAGTGGTAGAGAATTAACCACAGAAGAAAGAAAGGCTTATTTCCTGGAATAAATACTACAAATCAGATTGAAAATATAGCCCCTAACTAAAGGAGGTATCAAAATGGCATTTACAGCACTGCAAAAGATGAAAGAAAGAAATGAAAAGCTTTTTAATGTTAATGTTGGTCCAAAACAGCCAAAAGAGCATTATTTTAAAAACAGTTATGATTTAAAATCATTAGCTTTACGTTTTCTACAACAGAGGTGTGAAAACCTTTGTTTTGATGCTGAAAAAGAAAACTTAGAAATGACAAGTAATAAATATTATGGAACAAGTTTAATGCCTAATCAGATTCCTTATAATATGCAAATGGATATCAATCGTTTGTGTTTATTACGTGAACTAGAAAAGTTTATTGATTCTGGTATTTCAGAAGATGCCTATACTGTTTATTATTGTTATTTAGAAATGTTTTTTGGTCATTATGGCAAATCAAAAAAGATGGTGGAACTTCTTTCAGAATATGAATATAATGGTAGCTCTCTTTTGATGAAACATCGAGATCACTATTCTCATTCAATATATGTTTTTGCTTTAGGGCTTGCTATATACGAATCAAATGAAATCTATCGAAAAGCTTTTAAAGAATATTATGGTTTTGATGTAGACGAAACAAATATAAAAGATGAGCAAAAAGCAGCTAATTGTTTCTTGCAATATTGGGGTCTGACCGCTCTTTTTCATGATATTGGTTATCCTTTTGAATTGCCTTTTGAGCAGGTCTTATCTTATTTTGAAGTAACAGGTAATCAGCGCGGAAAGGGAAGTCTCTATTTTGCTTATCGTGATGTTGATACAATTACAAAACTTAATGATGAAGCTAAAGAAAAGTTTAGTGAGTTTTATGGTAAATCTTTTGATAGTGTTGAACAGTTAATGGCTTATGATATTACTAAAAAACTTTCTGAAACATATGACTTTGATGAAGATTATATCTATCAAAAAATATTTAATAAACCATTAAATCCAAATGAGTTTGGTTATTTTATGGATCATGCTTATTTTAGCTGTGTAAGACTTTATCGTGAAATTGAAAATTCTATTGGAATTAGTAAAATTAACAATAAACATATTGATGCCTTGACAGCGATATTGTTACACAATAGTTTATATAAGTTTTCTATTGTTTTTTATAAAGATGAACAAAAGAAAAAAGATCCTTTAACTATGGAAACTCACCCATTAGCTTATTTATTAATGCTTACTGATGAATTACAGTGTTGGGATCGTACTGCTTATGGACGTAATTCTCGCAGTGAGCTTCATCCAATGTCGGCTGAATTTGATTTTAGAAATAATGCGATAAAGGCAATTTATTATTATGACAAACAAGAACAGGAAAAAATTGATGATTTTGAACTGATATATCACAACTGGGAAGAAAACGGAGAACAGGGAGAAGCTCCAAGATTAAAAGCTTACAGCGATATGGCTGAAAAAGAACAGCGATTTACTTTTGATATTAAAAAGATTGTCGATATGAGTAAAATACCTTTAATCGTTATACCAAAAACCAAGGAAGTAGATCGAACAAGTAAGAAAACCTATTTATCCAATAGTAATTTCTTGCACTTATACGATTTTGCGGTGGCTTTAAATGCTAGATATTTCTATCAAGGAAAAGAAAAGTTTATTGAAGATGAAGTAATGGAAAAGGAATTTGAAGAGTTATCTTTAGAATATCAACTTTCAAATATCAACCAAGCAAAAAGTTTTGCTAGATATCTAGATGCTTTGGGCTGCTTCTATACTGATAGACCAGTAAATTATGAAATGATTACTGCTTTTTCCTCAGAGCAGATTGCTAAATTTGCCCCAATGGAACATGAGCGTTGGATTAAAGAACATATTTCTATGAGTTGGATAAGAGGTAATTTATATGAAACCGTCAAGCTACCAGAAGAGTTACTTGTTAGATTTGATAATGAAAAAATGGCTCGTAAAGCTTTACGTGAACAATTAAGAATGCACAAACTTGTTATGGAAGGCAGTCCAAGTAAAGAAGAAATAGCCAAGAATTATCAGATGCTTCCAGAAGAAGAAAAAGGGAAAGATATTGAACCTTTTAACAGCATGCTTAAACTTATAAAGAAGTTTGATGGACTTCGTATTTATAAACTAGATTAAACAGAAAGGCAAAAGAATGAATCAAAAAGAAATCTTTTTGCAGGAAATGAATAACTTCAATCATCCTACAGCAAGTATTGTGGAAACTGAGATTGAACCTGCCCTTAAAGAGATTAATAGAATTTATGGTGTGGCAGATAGTCTTAGTATCAAAAATGGAAATAAACATCGCAACATCCTTTTGTTGTTGTCAATATGTGGAACTATATTAACCTTTATGTTTCTTCTTTATGATGAGTTGGAGTTTTATGGTCTAATTATTGCTTGTGGTGTGATGGTTTTATGTTTGTTACTACTGAATTCTTTGACAGACAAACTAGATTGTCATCGCAAGTATTTACAATATCGCATCTTAGCTGAAGCACTGCGCTTACAATATTTTCTTTCATTGGCTTTTGTTGACACAAGGGTGGTAGACATCTTACCTTGGAGTTTGCGTAAAGGAATTAATTGGATTGAAGAAATATTAAATTCATTACCACAAACAAAAACTGAAAATAAGCATTCAATTCTTCAATGCTGGATAGTTGACCAGAGAAAATATCATGAAAGAGCACTTGCTAAAACGGAAGTAAAGAATTCTAAAGATAAGATAATTTCAAAAATGACAACGATTATAACTATAGCTATTTATTTTGTCGCCTTACTTTTTGAGTTGTTTGTATATAATTATGAGATAGCCAATATAAGTGTTATTAGAATAATATTAAAAATTGTGCTTGGAACAATGTCAGCGATTACTTTGTTTATTGGCAGTTATTATGGAAAGATGTCTTTGTCTAGTGCTATAGATGACCATAAAAGAATGATTGAACTATACAAAAAAGCACAGCATGAAGTAATTATTAATGGTGAAAGTGAAGAATTAATATTATCTTTAGCCAGAGAGTTTTTAAATGAAAACAGTGCTTGGTATTCGTATCAACAAAAAATAGAGCAAACATCGTAGTTTAAAGAAAACATCTAATTTTGAAAAAAGATGTTTTTTTATTGTTTTTTAAGATAGAATGAAATTAAGGAAGATTAAAATGATATATAAAAGTGAAGTCGCAAATTTAGAGAAATTATTTATAAACGGAGTATTTTCAATTGAAAAATGGAAAGTGTACATAGAAAATGTTTTGCCAGGATTAGGAAAACTTGTTTTAAATGATTCAAGTGGTTATGATTTTAAAAAAGATATTCTTCCAATAATAAACAATGTCTATAATAATCAAGAAAGAGTAAATAAACTGGAAAAACTATATCATGAGTTGCTTAAAAATGTAGATGAAAGAATAAAACTAAAAACTGGAAGAAATTTACAATGTGAAATAATTTTATATTTAGGATTGGGTAATGGCGCAGGATGGGTAACTGAACATGATGGTAAAACACTTATTTTATTAGGCATAGAAAAAATATTAGAGTTAAACTTAGATAATTCTGTTAAAATGATGGAACTTATTTATCATGAATTAGGCCATGTTTATCAAAGTCAATACGGTATTTTAAATAGGGAATTTGAAGATAACAGTGATAAGTTGCTTTGGCAACTATATATAGAAGGAATTGCTGTATACTTCCAGCGAAGTATTATTGGTGGTATTACTAATAGTCAAAAAGATTCAAACTTGTGGAGAAAGGGTTTAGGGAAAATGCTGCCACAATTAAAAGAAGATTTTAAAAAAGATATGTATATATTAAATGATAGATTTACACAAAGATATTTTGGTGATTGGGTTTTGTATAATGGTTATTCTGATGCAGGATATTTTTTAGGTGAAAAGTTTATAACTTATCTTTGTAAGAAAAGAAGATTTAATGATATTTTAGATTTGAATATTGAAGACATTAAAACTGAATATGATAATTTCTGCAACAATTAAGTTTATAACATAATATAAATGTTTTATTAATAGATATGGAGAAGATAAGATGAATATAAAAGAAACAATTAAGAAAATGACATTGCAAGAAAAAATCCAATTATGTGTAGGCAAGTCTTTTTGGGAGAGTAAGGATTTTGATAAGTATGATATTCCTTCTTTCTTCATGTGTGATGGCCCTGCTGGGCTTAGAAAACAGGAGTTGGGAAGTGCTACTGATATGCTGGGAATTAACAATTCTTTACAGTCAACCTGTTTTCCAGCAGCAGTAACCACGGCTAATAGTTGGGACAAAGAGTTATTGTATCAAATGGGTAAAGCTATTGGAAAAGAAGCTCGTGATCAAAATGTTGGTGTGGTATTAGGTCCTGGAGTCAATATAAAAAGAAATCCATTATGTGGCAGAAATTTTGAATATTTTAGTGAAGATCCTATTCAAACTGGTGTTCTTTCGGCTGAGTTTATAAAGGGTCTACAATCACAAGGGATAGGTTGTTGTATAAAACATTTTGCTTGTAATTCACAAGAATTAAAACGTTTAAGTTCGGATAGCATTATTGATGAAAGAGCCCTAAGAGAAATTTATCTTAAAGCTTTTGAGATTGTGGTTAAAACTGCTAGCCCTGCCACTATCATGAGTGCTTATAATAAGATTAATGGTGTTTACTGTAGTGATAACAAGAAATTATTAAACAATATCTTAAGAGAAGAGTGGGGATTTGATGGTTTAGTAATTACCGACTGGGGAGGAATGAATAATCGCATTTTAGCTTTTGAAGCTGGAAACGACTTAATGATGCCTGGTGGTAGTGACTACATGGAAAAAGAGGTAATGGAAGCTGTCAAAAGTGGTGAGTTAAGTGAAGAGTATATTGATTTATGTTGTGAAAGAATCATAAAAGTAGCTTTAAAAGCAGCTGAAGTATTAAAAGAACAATACAAAGCAGATTATCAGAAAAATCATCAGCTAGCTGTAGAAATTGCTCAAAAGGGAGCAGTTTTACTTAAAAATGAAGATAAGCTATTACCACTAAAAGAAGACGGAAAAATTCTTATTGTCGGTGATATGGCTAAAAATGTTCGTTATCAAGGTTCAGGAAGCAGTCATGTTAATCCTATGTGTTTAGAAAATCCAATTGATTATTTGGATAAATATGACTATGTTTTAGGATGTGATAGTGATGGCGATACAACTGAAGAGTTATTAACTCAGTTAAAAATTAAAGCAACTGAAGCTGAAACAGTAGTAATATTTGCTGGTCTTCCTGATAAATATGAATCTGAAGGTTTTGATAGAACTAATATGTTAATGCCACAAGGTCATATTGACATGATTAAAACTGCTTCAAAAGTTAATAAAAATATAGTTGTGGTACTATTATCAGGTTCAGCTGTTGAATGTGACTGGGCCGATGATGTTAAAGCTATTTTATATATGGGTTTACCAGGACAAGGTGCTGGTAGAGCTTGTTATAACTTGTTATTTGGCAAGGCAAATCCATCGGGAAAACTATCAGAAAGTTGGCCATATCATTATAATGATGTAATTTCATCTTCTTATTATGCTAAAACTAAAGATGCTCTGTATTTAGAAAGTATTTACATTGGTTATCGTTATTATGATAAAGCTGCTAAAAAGGTTAGATGGCCTTATGGATATGGATTAAGTTATACAAACTTTAAATTAGATAACTTTAAAATTAATGAAAAAGAAGTATCTTTAAAAGTAAAAAATACTGGCAGTTATGCTGGGGGAGAAGTAATACAGCTTTATGTTGGCCAAAATAATCCTATATTACATAGACCTTTAAGAGAATTAAAGCATTTTGAAAAGGTATATCTTAATGCTGGTGAAGAAAAAGAAATTACATTTAGATTAACAGATAATGACTTTACAGTTTGGGATGATTCATTTAAAAAGGTTAAGGGAAATTACCGTATCGAAGTAGCTACATCTAGTCGTGATATTTGTCATCATTTTGATGTAGCAGTTGATGGTGAAGAGGTAGTTGTTCCAGTTTGGCAAACTGATAGTTGGTATCAAACTTGTAAGGGTGATATTAGCCAGTTGCAGTGGGAAAAAATGCTTGGTAAAAAGTATACGCCAAAAGAACTTGTGAAAAGACCATTTACAATGGAAAACACAGTTGAAGAAATGAAGCAACATTCTTTAATAATGAAGATTATGTATAAGATTGTTGAAAAAACAATAGCTAAAGGTTTTGGTGGTAAAATAGATTATAACAATCAAGATTTTAGGATGCTTATGAACACCAGTGCTGGATCGCCATTTAGAACTTTACAGATTAGCAGCGGTATAAAAGGTGGCTTATTTAAAGGAGTTTTAGAAATAGCTAATGGTAACTATATTAAGGGAATTATGGAGATAATAAAAGGATAAACAAATAATTAATTATTTTTGCTAGATAGCGATGAAAAAGAAATAGGGTAGTACCTATTTCTTTTTCATGAGAAGGAAATTCAAGTTATATACTATAAGCTATATTATTTTTCTATGTAGTTATAGATATAGATATCGGAATAAAAATAAATTGCTAAAAATAAAGGTATAGTAATTATTAAAAACATCAAAGCAACGCTTAGTGTTATATATCCAGTGTTACCAGGATATCTTGCTTCAGTTATCACAATAATCACAACACCAATAACAGAACAAACCAAGGTAGCTAAAGATGTTGATATAACTTTAAATTTAGCTTGCTTGTACTTCTTTTTTATAGTATCCATTACTTTCAAGTCAACAATAATTGTTTTATCTAGATAAATTTCTTTTGTCAAATTAACAATTTTTTTAAACAAAGAAATCGATGATAAAATAAAAAGAAAGAAAAATGACAAAGCCATAATATAAGTAAAGATATCAGAAACCTTTAAAATGTTTAAAGATTGCAAAACCACTAAAAGTAAAATAGAGATACCCAAAATAAAGATGCTTATTGTAAAAATGCCAATGTAAAAATAGATGCTTTTAACATTTTTAGAGTAATGGTTAAATTCATCTTTAGTTAGTTTTTTCATTACTTTTTCATTTTCAAAAACATTTTTATTAGTATCATCCATATTCTTACTCTAACATAAAAAATACTGAACAAATGTAAAATGAAAGTAAAACGTATGTATACGATTTGTTCAGTATTATTAAAAAATTTTAATTATTTAATTAGCGTAAGAATGCTGCAACAATCTCTTGTTCAGCTTCTTCGTAACTTAAGCCTAAAGACATAAGTTTGGTTATTTGATTACCAGCGATTTTTCCAATAGCGGCTTCATGAATAAGTTGAGCATCAACATGATTAGCAGTAACATCAGGAACTGCTTTTACAGTAGCATGGTCCATAATAATAGCATCACAAGCAGAATGTCCTTGGCACTTATTGTTGCCGTTAATTACTGAATAAAAGAATTGTTTAGACTGTCCTTTAGCAACAGAACGAGAAACTATACTAGCACTTGAATTTTGACCATCTAATTCAATATGGAAATCAGTGTAAGCTGTTTGACTTTTAGTAGTTAAGATGACTTCTTTGGTAATTAATGAAGCATTGTCGCCTATGGTTGCTTTAGTAAGACGTTTAGTATAGTCAACACCATCAATTTGAGCACTATCTATTTCTAAAGTGCTACCTTCAGCTAAATGAATGACAGTTTGAGGGCTGATAATTTTGTTTCCAGTTCCAGTTCCTTGACCATAATGTTTTTCTTCATATTTAACTTTGGCGTTTTTACCAACATAGAAAGTATGGATGCCACTATGTTGAGTAGCATGTAGTCCATCATTATGGATACCACATCCTGCAATAATATGAACTTCACTATTTTCACCAATGAAGAAATCGTTATAAACAAGGTCATCAAGACCACTTTCATCAATTAAAGTAGGGATGTGGATTAATTCACCTTTAGTGTTGGCTTTTACTACCACATCAATACCAGCTCTGTCTAATTTTTTGACAATTTCAGTATTTTCACTATTATTATGTAATTCACTAATTCCATTAATACGAAAACTATAGGCACCACTGGGAACACCATCTATTCCTGAAACTTGTTGTAGTATTTGTTTTAATTCTGTTTTCAAAAGCTTACTCTCCTTCCATAGAAGTGGCAAGAATCTAATCCAAACATTAAATTAGGGATAACTTCTTTACTGCTTCCATCTTGTACAATTTGACCTTCTTCAATTACGATTACTCGATCAGCAATTTCTAAAATACGTTCTTGATGGGAAATAACAATGACAATACCATTGTTTTTAGCTATTAGGTTTTTAAAAACTTGGATTAGGTTTTGAAAACTCCATAAGTCAATACCTGCTTCTGGTTCATCAAAGATGTATAAATTAACATTTCTAGCAACTAACATAGCAATTTCTATACGCTTTAACTCTCCACCTGATAAACTATTATCTAACTCACGATAGATATAATTGATAGCGCATAAACCAACTTGTGATAAGTAATTGCAAGCTTCTTCAACTACCAGTTTATGTCCAGCAGCTAAACTGAGTAAATCAATTACTCTCATACCTTTAAAGTGGACTGGTTGCTGGAAAGCAAAACCGATACCAGCTTTGGCCCTTTCATCAATACTTGTGTTAGTAATATCTTTTCCTTCAAAGAAAATTTGTCCAGCAGTTGGTTTTTCAATACCCATAATTATTTTAGCAAGGGTAGATTTTCCACTGCCATTTGGCCCTGTAATAGCCACAAAACTGCCAGCAGAAATACTTAAGTTGATATTATTAAGGATTTCTTTTTGTTGGGGTGTATCATTTTCAACTTGAAATGATAAGTTTTTAATTTCAAGCATATTATTCTCCTTTACTTTCTAGGGCACAATCGTGTCCTAAACAGTCAAAAAGACTGATATCTAATGTATTTATTTTATTTAAAAACATCATTATTGCTTCTAATTGATTAGCTTGTAGTCCTCTAAGAAAACTGCACATTTGCTTATTGGCATCATGATGATTTTTATCTTTTGCTTTTTTAATTTCTTTTCCTAAAGAGGTAAGTTGAATTATTTTTTCTTTACGATTTCCTTTAACAGGAACACGTTTTACAATATCCATCTGTTCAAGACGATTAACAATTTGGGTAATAGCGCCTCTAGAAACATTTAAGATAGTAGCTAGTGTTGCGGCATTTTGATTGGGATTTAATGATATAGTATCAATAAACTTGATATCAGCTTTATTTAAACTATCAAAGCCTTTTAAAACCATTGGTTCTTTTTGTCTGAGCTTAATGTTATTGATGGTATTGTATAGATCTGTAATAATCTTACATTGCATATGATTACCTCCTCCAAAAGTAGTATATATAATTAATATTTTCTTGTCAATATTGTTTAGCAACTAAACAATAAAACCTAATAAAAACCAACCAAGATTTAAGAGGTTGGTTTGTATATTTACGGTATTTAAGATATTTTTATTATCGATTTTGTTTTTTTTCAATAATATATTTACTAATAGTAAATAGTCCTATTGTAAAAATTAGCAACATTATTAAACATAACTTATAAGGTAAAAAATTATTGTTATTTATTGCGCCTTTAAGGATGTCTGCTCCATAAGTGAGCGGTAAACAATAAGAAATAGGTTTCAAAAATTCTGGTAAACTTGAAACAGGAATAAATAGACCACAAAGAAACAGCATTGGAAAACGAAAGAAGTTAGAAATTGTTTGCGCTTCAAAGACTTGTTGGGCAGAAACAGCTACTAACAAACCCGTTAATGAAGAAGTTATAGCAATTAAAAATACAGCAAGTATGACAATTATCCAATTTATATCACTTAGATTAATAAAGAAACTAGCAAAAATGATTGGAACAAAAGCATTAAATATTCCAAATAGGATGGTTCCAGTAATTTTGGCAAGCATCAAGGTGTTTAAGCTAATTGGTGCCAATAGCAATCTTTCAAAAGATCTTCCACTGCGTTCGAAGGTAATAGTTACAGCCAACATTGAAGTTGTGCCAAACAATATACTAGTTGATATTAAACCAGGTAATAGTTCTAATATATTGCTGTCAACAGAACGGAACAGTTGCATTAGTGTCCAAGAAAGAGGAAAGATAATCCCCCAACTGATATTTGGTGGTTTCAGGTAATAATTATTAATATCTTTTTTTAAGATGTTATGAAAGGCAATTAAACTTTTCATTAAAAACCTCCTTTTTCCTTTTGTAAAACAGAAGTTTCAATACCAGTAAGTTTTATGAAGACTTCTTCCAAAGAAGGATGAATTTCCTTTGCTTCATATACCTCAATTTCTTTTTCTTGGAAAAATTTTAGTATTGGAAGTAGTGGAATACGCTTTTCTGTTTCTATTACAAGTTTGTTAGGTTTCTTAAGGGAAACTTTACTTTCCTTAAAACATTTCTGAAAATCTGTAATATAATCTTGAACATCTTTATTTGTAATTATATGGACATTATGATTTTGAGTAATTTTATCCATTAGTTCTGAAATTGTGCCAGAAGCAACTATTTTTCCTTGTACTATAAAGGCGATACGATCGCAAAGTCTTTCTGCTTCTTCTATATAGTGAGTAGTGATGAAAATGGTAGTGCCATTATTTTTTAATTGTAAAAGAAGTTCTCTTATTTGACGAGAACTTTCTACATCAATTCCTGTTGTTGGTTCATCCAAGAATAATATCTTTGGAGAGTGGATTAATGCAGCAGCAATAGTAAGTTTTCGCTTCATACCTTTAGAATAAGATTTGAAAGTTTTTGTACTAGCATCTGTCAGTTTAAATAGTTTTAATAGTTCTCTTGCTTTATGTTCTCTTTCTTTTTTCTTCATTCCATATAAAGCGCCACAAAAGCAAAGATTTTCAAAACCATTCATTTCATTGTAGAGATTACTTTCATCAGCAACAATTCCCATAATTTCTTGAGCTTTTTTAGTTTGTTTTATTACATCAATTTCATTTATAGTAATTCTTCCTGAATTTGGTTTTAATAATCCTATCATCATATTTATGGTAGATGTTTTACCAGCTCCATTAGGTCCTAAAAAACCGAATATTTCTCCTTTTTTTACATCAAAAGAGACATCATTTACAGCAGCAAAATCACCATACTTTTTTATAAGATTTTTTACACTAATCATTGTCATGAATTTTTACCTATTTATCACTAGCTTTTCCATGACAAAAAAGTTTTACTTCATCACTACATTGACCTTTTTTAGAACACTGCTTAGTCTCTAAAGTAGGGCAGTCAATTTCTTTATTTGGTGTACAATCTTCTTTGGTGATAGTAGATAAATCATCAATTTCTTGGGCTAAATGTTTTAATGCTGAACGATTAACATCATAATGCATAAAATACCCACGTTTTTCACCTTCAATTAATCCTGCTTCCCTTAAGATTTTTAAGTGTTGAGAAATTGATGCTTCACTAAGCTGTAACTTTTGAGCTAAAGCTCTAACACAATAATTGTATTTTAAAAGTAAAGTTAAAATATTCATTCTTGTATTGTCGCTAAGAGCTTTTAATATTTGTATCTTGTTCATAATTCAATCCTCCAAATTTAATTAAGTTTTTGCTTAATTAGATTTTAACAAAGCTTTTTAATTAGGTCAACGCTTAATTAAATATATATTTTTACCTAAAATTTACCAATTGTTTATCAATTCTTCATTGACAAGTATATCGTAGTTCGATATAGTATAGATGTATCGTATCTCGATACATCGCGTTGAGATATAAGGAGAGTTATATGAATCCAAAATTAAGAAAAATCTATGTTCCAATGTCTGAAACAGCTTTCTATATCTTGTTTAGTTTACAACAACCTCAGCATGGTTATGGTATAGGTCAAACTGTTAAAGAAATGACAAATGATGAAGTAAGCATCAGTCCCGGAACAATGTATGGAACCCTTTCCAAAATGGAAAAGGATGGTTTGATTAATTTAGTAAAAGAAGAGGATAAAAGAAAGATTTATCAAACTACTGATTTAGGCAAAGAAATATTGCAAATAGAATTAAGTCGCATTAAAAGACTTTATAAAAATAGTATAGGAGAAAAGTATTATGACTAAAACAAAAACACAAATGAAGATATTTACAATTGCTGATTATAAAGAAGAAGAAAAATGGTTAGAAAATCAACATGCTAGTGGATGGAAGTTGATAAAAATTACCTTGCCTTTCTTTTACAGCTTTGAAAAAGTAGAACCAGAAAAAGTGATTTATCAACTTGATTTTAAAGAAAAAGAAGCAACTGATGATTATATAAAAATGTATGAAGACTATGGCTGGCAACATTTGGGATATTATCTAGGTTGGAACTATTTTAGAAAGAAAGAAAGTGAAGCAACAAGTGAAAGTGACAAGGAAATATTTTCTGATACTGAATCAAAAATAGAGATGATTGAACAGGTGTTTAAAAGAAGAATGCTTCCTGTATTAACCATATTTTTGGCTGTAATGATACCAAATTTCCGTGGATTAGATAAATTAGATTTTAGTCCATCTGAGATAGTATTTACTATTATTTATTTGATCTTGTTTGCTTTATATATTTGGGCAATTATTCACTGTGGAATAAAGTTAACTAAAATGAAAAAAGAATTGGAAAAGTAATTTAGAAAAGAAGTAAAAAAAAGTTTGATTTACGTCAAACTTTTTTAAACTTAAATTGGTTTATAATCTTTCTTGTTTTTATTGGAATTTTTAGGTATATAGTTAATTAAAAGAGTTCCTAAAGTAATTAAAGCAAGAGAAATTAAAAGTCGAATATTAAAAATATCTTCACTTAATAATACCCAACTAAAGAATGCTCCAAATACTGGGGTAAATGATTTAAATATTACCACATGACTGGTATCTTTAATCTTCAGTAAAAGTGACCAAATACCATAAGCTAATGAAGCAATTAGCATTAAAACTAACATTACCATCATGCCATTTATATTTGGTATACCGATACTTCCTTTTTTAATAATCGCAATTACAACCATTACTAGACCACCAACGAAAAATTGATAACCAGTTATAGCCATTAGATTATGTTTTTTACCAAATCTACTCATAAAAAAATTAGCGAAAGCATTCATTAGTGATGATAGTAAAATAAGTCCTTCTCCATAAAAGCGAAANTGCAAGGTAAGGTTGTGATCGATATTTAAAACAATGCTTCCTAAAAGNCCTAGTATGGTAGCTATAATTTTTCTAGCTGTTAAAGTTTCAGTTCTAAAAACTATAGTGACTAAAATAACAGTAAAGAAAACACTGGTAGCTGTTAAAACTGAGCCNACAGCAGCATCAACTACTGCTAAACCTAAATAGAAACANGTATATTGACCAGCAGTTTGAAAGATAGCTAAGATGGCAATAGGACCAATCATGCTTTTATCAAACTTAGGACTTTCTTTAGTAAAGACTTTAGTTAAAAGCAAAGCGATAATACCAGCACCTACAAAACGAATACCAGCAAATAAGATGATATTAAAAGCATCTGATGTATCTACAGGAAAAAGCTGATAGCCCAACTTAATTGTTGGTGATGCTAATCCCCAAAGCATAGTGCAGAAAAGGGCAGCCAAAATCCAAAGATACTTTTTTAAAAATTCTTTCATATACTTAACTTTACCTCAAATAACATAAAAAATAAAAAGCAATTGTTTTAAATCCTTAAATATTATAGGACATAAAGGTAGAAATTAAAAGTCACCAATATCTCTAAGAGATTAAAAGTGATATAATCAATGTGGTGGTAGTTTGATTTATTTTACTATCATTTAAGTTAAGTATTTGTTTGGAGGTTACTACTATTGAACTATAAAGAATTTGGAATAAATAATAAAGAGGTAATTATTTTACTTCATGGTGGTGGATTATCTTGGTGGAATTATAAAGATCAAGTAAAGTTGTTAGAAAAAGACTATCATGTTATTTTGCCTATCCTTGATGGACATGGTGACAGTGATAGAGAGTTTAGTTCAATTGAAGATAATGCTGCTAGTATAATTTCTTTTATTAACGAACATTTAGAAAAAAGGGTTTTATTAATTGCTGGTTTATCTTTAGGTGGACAAATTTTATTGGAAATGCTTTCTTTACAAAGTGATATTTGTCGTTATGCGATAGTAGAAAGCGCCTCAGTTTTTCCTTCAAAGGTTGCTAGTGTTTTAATTAATCCAGCTTTAATGAGTAGTTATGGTTTGCTTAAAAATAAAACTTTTGCGAAATTACAATTTAAGTCTTTAAAAATAAAGGAAGAATTATTTGAAGATTACTATCAAGACACATGTAAAATCAGTAAGAATAGTATGGTTTCCTTTATTNAGGCCAGCACTTNNTACAGTCTTAAAGAAACAGTCAGTAATTGTCAAGCGAAGGTTTATGTCTTAGTTGGTCAAAAGGAAAGTCAACAAATGCTTAAATCAGCAAAAATAATTCATAGGAAAATTGAAAATAGCGAATTAAAGATTTTCAAGAATTTGTACCATGGGCAGTTTTCTATTAATTACCCAGAAAATTACGCTAGATTAATAAAGACAATATTAAGCAATGACAAAAATAATTGTTAGTAAATAAGTGAGGAAATATGAATTATAAGTTTGAAAGTAACAATAAAGAATGTTTTAGTCTTCATGATTGTATAGTGAGCAAAGCGAAATTAGAAGATAATAAATTGACATTATNTTTTCCTAAGGGAATNTNCTATAGTGAATATGGCAATTANTGGCCAAATACAGCTGAAGCAGCAGTGGAGTATACTATAGAATATTTAGATGAAGCATATGTGTATGTNTTCAAAGAAACAGAAAAAAAGAGAATTGTTAAAGAGTATACTTTAGAACAGTTAGTTAAAAAGATAAACAATAAAAAGTGGCAATTAGAGTTTTTATATCGTTATGATGGTTATAAAGAGATAATGCATACTGTTTTTATTTGGTTTGATAAAAAACCTTATAGTTATGAAGGCCAAATTTTTATCGGTGCCAATAGTGAGACTTTTAGGTGGAATCCACCAGTAAAATTAGAAGATTAACAAATTTTTAGAAATAATTGCGAAAATTTTATAAAGCTGAATATGAAAACAATTAAAGAAAAAACACAGGTTTTAACAAATATAGCTAAACATTTNAATAAGGAGAATATTGTTTGGGCAGTTGGTGCTTCAACAATGCTTTATTATCGAAATATTGTNACAGAATTNAATGATTTAGATTTGCTGGTAAGTGAAGAAGATGCTTTAAAAGTTAAAGAGATACTTATGAAAATGGGAACATTAAAAAAGTCAACTTCTGGAAATTATGCGACAAAATATTTTTATGAGTTTATAATTGATGAGGTTGAGGTTGATGTTATGGCTGGATTTAAAATCATTAAAGATGATATTATATATGACTGTAGTCTAAAAGTAGAAGATATTGAAGATGTTGTATTAGTGAATGGTGAAGAAGTACCATTAGATCTGTTAGAAAATTGGCTGTACTACTATAGACTAATGGATAGAAGTCAAAAGGTTTCTTTAATAGAAAACTATTTAAAGAAGAATCATTTGACTGCTAAGGAGGAAAACAAATGAAAAGAAAAAAGAGATTACCTATTTTTCTATTAATAATAATATTTTTTATCTTATGGACTCTTTGGGGTAATTTAACGGTTGGAGTTACCAACTATAGTGTTGAAAGCAGTAGAATACCTGAAAGTTTTGATAAGTTTAAAATTGCGGTTATTTCTGATTTACACAACGCTGAATTTGGTAAAGATAATAGCGATATTGTTAAAAAAGTAAAGCGTGAAAATCCTGACATTATCGCAATTACTGGAGATTTTGTTGATTCAAATAAAACTGACATTGATTTAGCTGTTAGCTTGGCTAAACAATTAGTTGAAATAGCTCCTTGTTATTATGTAATGGGCAATCATGAAGTGTGGCTCTTTAATCGCTATGAAGAGCTACAACAAAAGCTAATAGACGTTGGAGTAATTGTTTTGCGTAATGAAGTTGTCAAAATAACAAGAAATTACGAAACAATTCAAATTGCAGGATTAGATGATCCTGATTATTCTAATCCTGATATTTATTATCATGAGAATATTTTGGACAAACATATTAAAGAAATGAATTTAACCGATGATTATTGTATCTTATTATCTCATCGACCAGAGACTTTTAGTGTCTATGTGGAAAATAATATTGATTTAGTATTAGCAGGTCATGCTCATGGTGGCCAATTCCGTATTCCTTTTGTGGGAGGTTTTTATGCTCCAAATCAAGGTAGATGGCCAAAATATGATGCTGGTAAGTTTACCGAAAACTTGACTACCATGATTGTAAGCAGAGGAATATGTAATAGTATTATTCCTATCAGAATTAACAATCGTCCAGAGATTCTAATTGTAGAACTTGTTTGTGATAAATAATTAGATTTATAGGAAGTAAAAAGTATGTGGTTGTTTTTAGGTTTAGGGGCAATAGTATTTGCGATATTAAATGTAGCAAGTAAAACAAACAACAAGAAAACTCAATGGTATAGATTTGTTAGTTTATCACTGACAACTTTAACTTTGTATGANTTCTATTTAGATGGAGCTAAAAGAGTTGTAAANGAAGATTATTCTGGATTAATGGATACNATGCCAACTTTAAGTTANGCATTACTATTTTGTGTGGTAGCATCAATTTTAATAAATTCAGTTTCATTATTTAAAAAGAATGATTAATGTCTTTGAGATAGTTTCTATAGGAGAAAAAGTGTATGAAAAATAAAATAATAAAGCTAGTTGGATTAGGTATTATTTTGGGAGTAGTAATGTCAATTATTCAAATAATTTTTAAGATAGATTCCAAGTTATTCTTTTCATATTATTGGAAATTTTCGTTAGTATTTTTATTATTGGTAGTTTTGATTAATGTGGTATATTTTGTAATTATGGCCAAGAAAATTGATAATATGTTGAAATTATATAATGAGGGAAGGTATCAAGAATATATTACTGAGATGGAAAAAATATTAGAAAAAGCTAAAGGCACACAACTTAAAAATATGATAAGAATCAATTTGTCTGCTGGTTATTTGAAAAATAACGAATATGAAAAAAGCTTGAATGTTTTAGATTAAATTGTTGAAAAAAAGCTTAATAATCAGCTGCAGTTAGAATTTGCATATTGGAATAATAAATGTGAAACATATTTTGGATTAAAAGATTATCAAAAATTTGAAGAAATCTACGATTTGAAATTGTCGCTTTTTGAAAAATTTCAAGATAATGATTATCATCAGCAATCGGTACTTGAACTAAAGTTATTAAATTACATAGTAAAAGAGCAATTTGAAGAAGCCAGAGATTTACTTCAAGAGTTAAGAAATAAATTTTCAGATTCAAAAAATCAAAAATTTTATGCTGAAATAGAAAGAATTATTGAACTTAAGACAATAACAAAAAACTAACTAGTAAAATATTACTNGTTATATTTTTCTAAAAATTTTAAAACGTAACCATTGAGTTCCAGAAGTGTTTCTGGAGCTTGTCGTTTGTTGAGGCCATTGTCAATTAAATTGGTAATGATGGGTGAAACTAAAGCCATATCAGTTAGTCCAATATGACCTACCCCTTCTAGGTGTTTATTAACATACATNGGATTTTCACTTATCATTAGTCTATAGTTCATTTCATAAGTTGTTATTTCATCTAGTTTATCAAATAGGGAATCTGAATATACATGTAAAATAGCAAGTGGATATTCATCATCGATAAAAATATATTTATCATTATCAATTCCCGTAATATCCTTTACAAATGGCGCCTCTAGAATAACAAGAGCACTTATTTCTTCACTTTTTTCTCTTCCTATAGCTAAGGCAGCAGATCCGCCAAGAGAGTGACCTGATAAAACAATACGCTTTACATCTATGAATTTTTCATAATCGTTATCAATGTTTGGATCCAAGATTTTTTCCAAAACAGTATTGACATCAGCAATTCTGATATCTACCCATTCATTTAGTAATTCTAAGGTTTTAGGAAGATCTTCAGATCCTTGTGAAGCCATGACGCTTTTTATAAATTCAAAATTTATTGGAATATTTTTACCATCTGACATTTCTGATACAAATGAGTGGTAAGGATGATTTAAACTCATAACGATATATCCTCTAGAAGCAAGTTCAAGGAAAAGAGTTTCGTTTGAATCAGCAATTCCAAAAGAACCAGGAGAGAAGATAAGTAAAGGTTGCTGTTTTTCTTTTGCATTTTGTGGATACCAGACTTTAACTGGTATTTCTCTTTCATCACCATGAGTTGACATTTCAGGGATATTTGATTTATAGCGATAAAAAACGATATCTGTAAAAACAACCATATCTCCAGTTGGTTTTGGTGCTGATTCAAGGGGTATTAAATATTTAAATCCTGTAAATAATACTAAAGCAAATGCGATTAAAACAAGTAGGGCTTTTGTCCATCTTCGAATCTTTTTTTGAAAAATCACCAAGATTAAAAAACATAATGAGAGCAATAATAAGATAAGTCTAAATATCATGATTGTTACCTCCAAAGTAAATCTATAACAAAATAATTTTATCACCCATGATAAATATTAAAATAATGCGAGGGGTTAATTTACATAAATTTGAAATAAATTTTACAAAAGAGTAGTTAAAATAAAAATGATAAATTTATTGTAAAACAAAAGCAAGTTTAACTTGCTTCTTGTGGGTTTATTTCACTGATATATTGTAAGATACATTTTTTCAATTTGAGAATAATGATTGTATCTTTTCTTTTGATGTGGGTAGCCATCCCTAGTTCTCTAGTTGCATAAGGAGAAACAGGAATAGCCAATACATTTTTAGTTCGACCTTTAATCATTAATTCAGCCATCATTGTCACCCCTAGTCCTTTTTCGACCATTCTAATAACAGTTTCATCATCAACCATAAATGATTTAACATTCATTTTTATTTCTTTAGGATCAAGAATTTTATAAACATCAAGGTCAAATTTGCCATAAGGCATTAAAAATTCTTTACCAGCAAATTCAGTTACTGGAAAAACATTGTGATCTTTTAAAGGATAATCTTCTGGCAGTATGGCATACATTGTTTCATTGTATAAAGGAGTCCAATTACAATAATCAATATCTTGTTTACTGGCAAAGATTAAATCTGCTTGTCCACTATTTAATAATTCAAAAGGTTCAATAGCATTATCAACCATTCTCAAATCCACACCAACATCTGGGCAGATACGTTTATAGCGATAAAAAATTTCTGGAACCCAATGCATGGCAACGCTAGCATAAGCAGCGATTCTTACTACTTCCTCTTCGCTTTTATTTTGTGAAATTTCTTGTATTTTCTTTTCCAAATTATCACTAGCAAATAAAAATTCTCTCATAGCAGGAACTAATTCTCTTCCCTTTTCAGTAAGTTTTATACCATTATGGTCTCTTTCTAATACATTAAAACCTATTTCTTTCTCTAAAGAATCCATTAAATGAGTTAGACCAGATTGAGTATAACCAACTACTTCACTAGCTCTAGTAAAGCTGCCAAGTTCAACGGTCTTCATTAATATTTCTATTTTTTTGCTATCCATAATATACCTCTTTACATTTTTTATCTATTACATTTTATCATACCCCTATTATAATAAGTCGTTTCTCAAGTTTCAAGTATAATGATAGAATTAATAATTGAAAAAGGTGAGGATAGAAAAATGATGAATAAGTTGACCTCTAAACAAAGAATTTTAGTCGCTGTAACGTTATTTGGAATGTTTTTTGGGGCTGGTAACTTGATCTTTCCGGTTCATTTAGGACAATTAGCAGGTAAAAATGTTGTTGCCGCTATGATAGGTTTTATAATTACAGCAGTCACTATTCCAATTTTAGGAGTTGCAGCTATTGGAAATACTCATAGCGATGGCTTGCATTCACTTTCAACTAAAGTGTCTAAAGGATATGGTTATTTTTTCACTTGTTTACTTTATTTAACAATTGGACCATTTTTCGCTATTCCAAGATGTGCAACAACTTCATTTACTACTGGTGTAGAGCCAATGCTTTCTCAAAGTGTAAATAAGTCTTTGGTGCTGTTTGTTTTTTCTTTTATCTTTTTTGCCTTTGTATTATTTTTCTCATTACGTCCAAGCAAGATTACTGTTTGGATTGGGAAAATTATAAATCCATTATTTTTAATTTTCTTAGGTATTTTAGTAATAACTGCTTTGCTAAATCCTGCTATTAAAGTTAGTGAAGTTATACCAGAAGAGGCCTATCAAAATGCCGCACTATTTTCTGGTTTTATTGAAGGTTATGGTACGATGGATGCTATTGCGGGTTTAGCTTTTGGAATAGTAGTCATTGATATTATTAGAGATATGGGTTTAAAGGATAATAGTGATATTGCTAAAGAAGTATTAAAGTCAGGAGTTATTACTGGTGTTTTAATGGCTGTTATTTATATTGCTACCATTGTTATGGGTGCTCAATCTAGAGGTTTATTTGAACTGTCAGCTAATGGCGGTATTGCTTTGGCTCAGATTTCTAATCATTACTTGGGAAAAATAGGAAGTTTAGTTTTAGCTTTGACTATTACCTTTGCTTGTTTAAAGACTTCTATTGGACTGGTAACAAGTTGTTCACAAGCTTTTGTAAGAATGTTTCCAAAAGGTTTATCTTATAACAATTGGGCAATTATCTTTACCGTGTTCTCATTTGGAGTATCTAATATTGGTTTATCTAATATTATTAATTATTCTGTACCAGTATTAATGTTTTTATACCCATTGGCTATTACTTTAATTTTATTAGCTTTAACAGGAGATTTATTCAATCATGATAAAGTTGTATATCAAAGTGTCATCGCTTTTACACTAATTGCAGCAATCTTTGATTTGATTAAAACATTACCTGCTAGTTTACAAAATGTTTTACAAGCAGATATTTTATTGCAGTTTGCTAGAAAGATTTTACCTTTCTTTGATATAAATTTAGGATGGATTGTTCCATCATTAATTGGTTTAATATTAGGTTTATTACTTCGTTTTGCTTTAGAAAAACACGAGAGTACATAAGTAAGGTTTTTCTTAATCTTTAACCTCCGGGGGCTATATTCAATATAGCCCCCACCCCTTTTAAGGGCTAATTGATTTTAAAAGGATAAATGTTATAATGAATTATCCACATTTACAAAACGGAATTAAGATGGGAGAAAAAATGAAAGACTATTTAAACGAAATTAATGATTTGTTTCCAGTAAGAAAAAAGTTTAACGATAAAACAAAGTTTATCGAATATGTAAAACAAGAAGTAACGGAATATGATATTGAAATACAACAGCAAAAGAAAACTAGAAATGTCGTTATTGGAGATATAGAAAAGGCTAAGGTAGTATTTACTGCTCATTACGATACACCAGCAAGATCAGTAATTCCTAATATTATGATGCCAGTAAATAAAGTAATTTATTTTGGTTATACTATTGTTTTTGCGATGATAATTGTAACTGTTAGTTTGACTTTGGCTAGGCATATAAGCGCAATGCTTGAAATTGATAATCGTCAAATAACCATATCAATTTATTTAGTTATCTATTTTGCCTCTTTCTATTTTATGATGCTAGCTTTTGAAAATAAACACAACAAAAACGATAATACTTCAGGAGTAGCAACAGTAATGTCGTTAATAAAAAGTATTGATAAAAATAGTAATGTGGCATTTATTTTATTTGATGATGAAGAAAAAGGTTTAGTTGGCTCTAAAAAGTTTTATAATAAACATAAAAAAATAATGGAAGATAAACCATTAATCAATTTAGACTGTGTTGGTAATGGTAATGAAATAGTAGTTATCTTAAATAATGAAGAAATGACATATGCCAATTTATTAAAAGAAACAGTTGTCAGTAGTGTAAGATACAATGTTCGTTTCTACAATAAAAAGCAAGCTATGGGTAATTCTGATCAAAAACATTTTAAAAATGGAGTTGGAGTGTTTGCTTGTCATAAAGGAAAGTTCATTAAATTATATACCCCATATATTCACACATCTAAAGATACAGTAGCTGATGTTGAAAACATAGATTTCTTAATCAAGAGACTGACAAATTTTGTAAATAAAATAAATGAGGAAAGATAAATAACATCTTTCCTTTCTTTTTGGTATAATGTTTAACAAAGGTAAAAAATATATGAAAAAAGAAACTGTTAAACAAGCCTTTATTAAAACTATCCCTGTTATGGCAGGGTATTTAGTTTTGGGTATTGGTTTTGGTGTTTTGTTAGCTAAGATTGGTTATGGACCACTATATGCTATTTTAATGAGTGTGACTATTTATGCTGGCTCTATGCAATATGTCGCAGTGTCTTTAATTGATTCTGCAGCCTCTTTAATATCTGTTGGGATAACTACTTTACTAGTTAATGGCAGACACTTATTTTATGGTTTATCAATGCTAGAAAAATATCAAAACATAAAAAGAAAACCATATTTAATTTTTGGTATGACTGATGAAACTTACTCTTTACTATGTCAAGAAGAAAGTAAAGATGAAGATTATTATTTTTATATCACAATATTCAACCATTGTTATTGGGTAATTGGTGGATTAATAGGTAATCTAATTGGAACCCTTATCCCATTTAATAGTGCTGGCATTGAGTTTTCAATGACTGCTTTATTTGTCGCTATTGTGGTAGAGCAGTGGCTAACTACTAAAAATCACTTACCAGCAATACTGGGATTTATCTGTGCAGTAGTTTGTTTAGTTATTTTTGGGCCAGAACACTTTTTGATTCCAGCAATGTTAGCGATAATGGTGTTATTAATCGTCGTTAGAAAAGGAGGTAATGAAAATGAATAATTATTTCCCATTACTTCAAATAATTACTATCTCCTTAGTAACAATGTTAGTAAGATTTTCACCATTTCTTATCTTTAATAAACAAGAAAAACTACCAGAAATTATTTCTTACTTAGGAAAAGTATTGCCAACTGCCATTATGGCAATGCTAGTGGTTTATTGTTTAAAAGATGTTAACATTACTGTTTTTCCTTATGGCTTAAAAGAACTTATTGCAGTACTAGTTGTATCACTATTGCATATCTATAAAAGAAACACTTTACTAAGTATTGTTTGTGGAACGATTTGTTATATGTTATTAATTCAACTATTTTAATCTAAATAGCATTATTTTGGTGTAGAATATAGATAGGAGAATTTATGGACAAGGAAAAATCATGTGGAGCAGTTATCTTTACTAGGGATAAAGAAGAAATAAAGTTTGTGATAATTAAAGACTTAGAAGGTAACTATGGTTTTCCTAAGGGTCATGTTGAAGATCATGAAACAGAATTACAAACAGCTTTGCGTGAAGTAAAAGAAGAAGTAGGCTTAGATGTTGATATTATTGAAGGTTTTAAAACATTTGATGTTTATTTAACAGGCAAAAACAAAGAAATAGTAAAAACAGTCATCTATTTTCTAGCAACCTACTGTAATCAACCACTAGTAGTTCAAAAAGATGAACTAGATTCAATTTTATTATTAAACTTTAAACAAAGTCTACAAACACTAAAGTTTAAAGGAGCAAAGAAAGTCTTATCAGAAGCTCATGAGTATATTTTGGAGAATAAACTATAATAAAGGAACAATTAATTTTTATCTTGCTTAATAAAATAGATAAAATTCAATAATATCACAATATCATCTTATTAGTGTACAAAAAAAAGGACAATATATTAATTGAAAATATTATATACTATATATAAAATTATGGAGGAAATAGTATGGCTACTACATTTAGTTATGACATTGGTATAGCCTCAATTGGTTCAGCTGTTGAAAAAGATAATAAATTAGTCTATATGGGAACCAGAGTCTTTAATGAGGCTATTTCTGCTAAGGAAGCAAGATTAAATAGAAGTTCAAGAAGAACAACTAGAAGAAAAACTTGGCGAAAAAATCAAATGAAGGAAGCGTTTATAGATTTTGGAGTTATAGATGAAAAAGATTTTAAAATGCCTGGTTTTATGAGTTTTACTACAAATAATCAATACTTGAAAAGGCCTATAGATAATTCAGTATATCACTTAAGAAAAAGAGCACTTTCAGAAAAAGTTACAAAAAGAGAACTGCTATTAGCACTTTACAACATTTGTGGTACAAGAGGTCATTTTCTTCTTGAAACAATTGATTTTTCAAAAGGTGGAATATCTTTTGAAATGTACAAAGATAGATTTTATCAGTTGACAGATAGCTATGTAGATTTTGTACAAGACACAAATGAATTTGAAGAAGTATTAAAAAAAGTTTTTGATGGAAATATTAATAATAATGAGATTAAAACAATTGTTTCAAAAAATAGATTTACGATTGATGAAGAAAGTGAATCAATTTTAATAGAATTTTTGAGATTGTTATGTAATTACAAAGTCAAACTACAAAAGATTTCGGAAAAACTTGATGATTTTTCTTCCAGTGTAAATGTTGAAGATCTAAAAAAACAAGATGAGTTAGGATCTTTTTATGAAGAGGTTATTGAACTTTATGATTTATCTAATGTTGCTAGAATATTGAAAAATTACAATTACTTATGTGAACTTGCAGTTGATAATATGGATGAATATAGAAAGTCTCAGCAAGAAGGTGAAGAAGCATATGATGTAATGAAAGAAAGTATTAAAAGCAAAGCTGCAAATAACGCGAGTCACTCAAGATCTGTTAAAAATCTTGCAAACTCTTTTCCTAATGGCTTATATGTAAAAGAAGCAAGTGAGATATTAAGAAAACAACAAGAGTATTATCCAGAAATAACTGAGCGATTTATTGAAGTTTGTACATCAATTATTTCAGCTAGAATACCTTATTATATTGGACCATTGGATGAGAATGCAAAAAATGCTTGGGTAGTAAAAAACCAAAACTTTAAATATAGTTATGAAGATACTATGAAACAATCAAATGATAAAGCAGTAAATGAGGCTGAAAGTATTAAGAAGTGGAAATTAAATATGATATCTAGGTGTACATATTTACATGATAAATACGCTCTTCCAAAAGGTTCGTTTATTGCTGAAACATTTAGCATATTAAACGAATTAAATATACTAAGTGCAGAAGATAAAAATGGGAATGATTATTATTTGACAAGAGATGATAAAATAAAAGTTTTTGATTCACTATTTTTAAAAAATAAGATCGTTAAATTTAGTGATATTTGTGATGTGTTAGATATTGGTTATTTTGGTCCTTCAAACAAATCAAATAAAACCACTAAGTTTAATAATTCATATTCTGTTTATTTAGATATTATAAGGATCGATGGAAAATTTTGCTTTAATTCAATAGTTGAAATATTTACTGATAAAGAAAAAGTAGAAAAACTGGAAGACTTAATTTTGGATATTAATCTATATAATGAAGAAAAATCAAAACTTGATGTTTTGATAAATAAGCACAATTACAATATGAATGATTCAAAAAAACTAAGTAGAATTAATTCTAATGGTTTCTTTGCTTTTTCAAAAGAAATTATTATGGATGAAACAATGAACGAAAAAGGTGAAACCATGTTGGATATACTCTTTAGTGATAATGTTTCAACTTATAAAAATGAACAAATGACTATTATTTATAATGCAACAGATTTAAATGGTGTTAAAAGAGAATATTTTTCAAATAAATATTTTAAGAAATTAGAAAAAAATAACGGGAAACTTACCATTGATTTGCTAATTGAAGATGGAAAACCATTTATTCCTATTTCAAGACCAACAATTAGAGCTTTAAATGAATGCATGAAATTATATGAAGCCATGGTAGATGCTTTTGGTGTTCCTGACAAAGTAATAATTGAAACTGCTCGTGATTTAAAAGATAGTAGTAGAGAAGGTTTACGACCAGAAAAGTTTAGAGACACTGCAAAAAAACTTTATGAATATGTTCAAAGTAAATCGAAAGAAAAGAAAATCAAGTTTAATCTAGAGCAATGGAAAGATATAGATGATTACGTTGAAAAGAATAAATTGAAAATAGATTTATACATTAGACAAAACGGAATTGATTTATTAACTGGAAAAAGAATTAATATTAATAATTTAAGTAATTATGAAGTTGATCATATTTTGCCAAGAGGATTCGGTGATGATTCAAAGGATGATAAAATGCTTGTCAGCAAACTATCTAATTCTAGAAAAGGCGATAGATTGCCGCTGATGTATATTGAAGATCCAAATACCCCGCAAGGAGAAACAGTTAGTTCTTCACAGTTTATTAGAACTGTCAAAGAGTTATTTGAATTGGAACTTATTTCTGAAGAAAAAAGAAATCGTCTTTTATTAGATAGCTATCCTGCGTTAACTGAATTTGTAAATAGAAATTTAGTTGATACAAGATATATCATTAGAGAATTTATGGCTATTTTAAATGCCTATTCTAAATACAACAACTATAATTCAAGTATTGTCGGGATAAAATCAGCTTACACAAATCTATATAGAAAAGCTTTCAATTTAAAGAAAAATAGAGATTTTGGCGTACAACACCATGCACACGATGCTGCTTTATTAATTGTAGCTGAAAAGACTTTATCAAAATATTATCCTGACTATGGCAAAGGAAAAATTAAACCAGAATTGTACTTTAGTTTTGTAAATAAAATTAAAGGTGAAAATTCTGATGAAGAAAACAGGAAATTTATAAGAATTATGTATGAAAGAACATTTAATGAAAAATGGTATGAACACGATTCTTTCATAGGGCAAATAAAACACCAAGTACCATTTTATTCAATAAAAGTTGAAAAAAATTGGAAAGGAAAGTTTTTTGATGCAACAATCTATAAACAGGAAAAAAGAAACGAAAACTCGGTTCTATCAATCCTAGGTGTAAATAATGATAAAAGAGTATTTGGTAGTGTTGATTGTGTTGCAGTGGATTTTTATAAATTTGTTAATGACAAAAAAGAAAGGCAGCATATTGCCATTCATATTCCGAAGTTTATAGTTAGTCCTGATGGTCAAATAAATAAAGAATTGTATAAAAAATTAATAACTGATTACTATAAAGTTGATGAACTTCTAGAAGATGGAGAAATAAACGAAAAGTTTTATAGATTAAGAGTATTTAAAAATGATTTAATCTTTGATACACAAACGAATTGTCCATATATTTTCAATGTTGGCTCTATTGCTAATAAAACAATGGAAGTAAAATATTTGAATGTGTTTTCTTATAACAGTATTTACGATAATGCTGATTATCTTAGAAAGAAAATAACAAAAAAATTTAATCTAAGAAATAAAGAACAACCAGATGGAATTGAGTATAAAGAACTTATCATTTCGGAATTAATAACTTTTCTATGTAATGAAAAATTACTCATTTTTGATACAAAGAAAGAAAAAACAATATTTAAATTATTAGAAAAGTGTAAAAACATTAACGAATTAAGTGAGACAATTGTTTTTTTGAGCAAGGTAATTAATCGACCATTTACACCTCCTAAAGTTTTCGACCAAATTAAGCCTACTGCTAATAATAAGTTGATTTCAAAAAATCCAGATGCTGAATATGTAAAGATTAAAAGCAATGTTTTAGGGATAAGATTTTCGAATAATAATAAAGGAAAATTAATCATTCAATCTCCTAAAGAAAAAAGAGGTGCTTATAAAATGATAAAAAGAGAAAAATTCTCTTGGAAAATCGGTAAAGTTGATGTATAATATACTTGTTTAAATAATACGAATTAATTTAATCCGAAAGAATTAAAATTATTTCAAAACTATCAAAGATGGCCGATTGTGGCCATTTTATTTTTTGGAAGGTATTATGGGTTGGAAGACAGTATTAATTGGTTCAGAAAGTAAGGTTTCTTTATCAAACAATAGAATGAGAATTACAATAGGAGAAGAGTATCACAATTATCCATTAAATGATCTTGATACAGTAATATTTAGTAATAACAAAGTTACAATAACGATACCTATTATCGCAAAACTTTTAGAAAATAACATTGGAATTATCATTTGTGATAGTCACAATGATCCAATAGGGATATTTCAACCTTTCAACTGTCATTCACTAGTTTTCAAACAATTGAAAAAACAAATAAACTGGAAAATTACAAAAAAGAAACGCTTGTGGAAATTAATAGTAGAAGAAAAAATAGCAAGCGAAATTGCAAATCTTAAAATCCTTCAGATGTCAAATGATGCTATTGATACATTAAAACTTTATAAAGATTCGGTATATAATGATGACCAAACTAATAGAGAGGGTTCTAGTGCTAGAGTTTACTTTAGAGAATTATTTGGCATATATTTTACCAGAGAACAACAAATCGCAATAAATTTTGCTTTGAATTATGGTTATAAAATAATAGCTAGTTATGTATCTAAAATGATAGCAGCTAGAGGATATGTTACCCAATTAGGGATTCATCATATTGGTGAATCAAATCCATTTAATCTAACATATGATTTTATTGAACCACTAAGATACATTATCGATATATGGGTATGTGAAAATATTGATGAAACATTTAACACTTCTCATAAAATAGAAATTTTACAAATATTGGAATATAGAATAAAGATAAATAATAAATGGATGAGATTAACTGATGCTATAGAAGACTTAATAGATTCGTATTTTTCCTTTATGAACGAAGAAAGAGATTCGATTATTAGAATAGACTATGAATCAGGAATACGCAGTAGTCAATGATAAAAAATAGATTTATGAGAATAATTGCTATTTTCGATCTTCCAATGATTACAAATGAAGAAAAAAGGAATTATAGGAAATTTGTTAAGTATTTAAAAAATGAAGGATATATTAGAGTTCAATATTCTGTCTATTCAAAATTGTGTATTAACAACAATTCATGTATTACTGCAGCGAAAAAACTTATCAACAACGCTCCTAAAACAGGTGATGTAAGGTATATGGTTGTTAGTGAAAACCAATATTTAGGTATAGTTAACATTAATAATGTATATTCTTTACAAGAAAAAATCACAACGATGGATAGAACAATAATAATTGGAGGAATGAATGTTGAAGATTAAAACTGATAAACAAGTTTTTATTTTACCAATTGAGGATAAAATTAATGTTTTGATAGATAGAGGATTTAAAGATGATGTAATTGAATGTTTAAATTTATATTTTAATAAGAAAAAGAAAACGAAGTGTTTAATATACGATGCTGATAATAAGTTGTTGAAGTTTAATGAAATAGGATTCATTTTTTTGGAGAACGATAATGCAATAAACGATAATTTAGAATTAAAACCAAAAACTGACTTCAATAATGAAATTAGCTTAGTGATAGAAAATAATCCTGAAATGTTTCTTTCTTTAGATAAGATAAGAACTGCTTTCAAAAGCATATTAACTGATAAAGGTATGTATGAATTGAAAAGAATTTTAGGTTATGGGTTGAAAAAACATATAGAAATAGAAGTTAATGATTTTGATATTAGTAAAATAATACAAATATTTGCAATTGAATGTGAAGATTTATCAACAAATGAAAGAAAGTTAATATATTTAAATTTATTGTTGTTTATTAATAGAAAAAAGGTATGTGTTGTATATATTGATTTCGAAATTGATGAAATTGTTATTGAATGGATAAAAAATATGGTTAAGAAAGGTGTGATATTTATTATTGATAATAATGTAATGTATGAAAAAATAGATGTAAAAATCGATAGAGTAATAGTTTTGTCACAGTATGATTTTTGCGCAAAACTAGAATTAGAAAAAGAAAGAGTTAAGAAATTATTGTATGCTTTAAATCCTATTGTAGAGAGGAATATTTCTTTTCAAAACAGAGAAATTGTTAATTTGAATAAAGAATTTTCTGACCAAAATATAACTTTTTCAATAAAAATAATTTAAAGAAAAAGCAAAAAACCATTATAAATAAAGGTAAAATTGATATATAATGTATTATAGGTTCTTAAGGATTGAATTAATTGGTATTATTTAAACAATTGATAGATTAGAAAAAGCACTGAGTGGTTCTTAAGGATTGAATTAATTGGTATTATTTAAACCCGAGTTCCAATCGCCCGAGTTCCAATAGGTTCTTAAGGATTGAATTAATTGGTATTATTTAAACAATCGAGTACCAATCAATACATATCAAAGGTTCTTAAGGATTGAATTAATTGGTATTATTTAAACTTACAGAATTGATTTTTCATAAAATGCCAGGTTCTTAAGGATTGAATTAATTGGTATTATTTAAACGACACCTTTATTGTGTTTGGTAAAAGGTGGTTCTTAAGGATTGAATTAATTGGTATTATTTAAACAGAAACAAAAACAAGTTTAAGGAAATCTAGTTCTTAAGGATTGAATTAATTGGTATTATTTAAACCACGAATTCTTAATCCGTTGTAAAATAACAGTTCTTAAGGATTGAATTAATTGGTATTATTTAAACTATAATCCCAGTGCCTATCATGAATTAACGTTCTTAAGGATTGAATTAATTGGTATTATTTAAACATAAATTAAGATCAGGACTAATAGGTGTCGTTCTTAAGGATTGAATTAATTGGTATTATTTAAACCGTGACAATAACATGCGAGCCCGTAGCAGCGTTCTTAAGGATTGAATTAATTGGTATTATTTAAACCCATTGTGAATAATATCTCCATTTGCATCCGTTCTTAAGGATTGAATTAATTGGTATTATTTAAACAGTTGTAGTAATTGCCATTAAAATTGGACGTTCTTAAGGATTGAATTAATTGGTATTATTTAAACTAAATGTTCTCCATATTTAGGTTTTCCTTGTTCTTAAGGATTGAATTAATTGGTATTATTTAAACTTTGATATAAAATTTTGTAATCCACAGCTGTTCTTAAGGATTGAATTAATTGGTATTATTTAAACTGAATATTACGATATAAGGACTCAGTCAACGTTCTTAAGGATTGAATTAATTGGTATTATTTAAACAGAATACTTCTTTAGGAAAGGCCTCATCTCGTTCTTAAGGATTGAATTAATTGGTATTATTTAAACTGCCAATAGCAATTTCGCCATAAATATTAGTTCTTAAGGATTGAATTAATTGGTATTATTTAAACTGCGTGGTTGCTGATGATTTGACTGATGAACGTTCTTAAGGATTGAATTAATTGGTATTATTTAAACGCGAAGCGGTTTAAGGAACGGTCCTTGACGTTCTTAAGGATTGAATTAATTGGTATTATTTAAACAATTTCAACAAAAAATATTCCTATGATGTTGTTCTTAAGGATTGAATTAATTGGTATTATTTAAACTATGAGTAAAAAAAGTGTATTAATTGCATTGTTCTTAAGGATTGAATTAATTGGTATTATTTAAACAGATACTTCTTTTGAAATATCGCTCATCGGTTCTTAAGGATTGAATTAATTGGTATTATTTAAACGTTTTATTCACACATTTTATAGTTTATATGGTTCTTAAGGATTGAATTAATTGGTATTATTTAAACTAGAAACAATGAAGCTTTTGGAAAATATACAGTTCTTAAGGATTGAATTAATTGGTATTATTTAAACTCACTATCATGTAATTTTACATTTCGATGGGTTCTTAAGGATTGAATTAATTGGTATTATTTAAACGATTAAGAATGTTGAATGGAAATCAACGGGGTTCTTAAGGATTGAATTAATTGGTATTATTTAAACCAATTAAACCATCAATAAAACCATATGATGGTTCTTAAGGATTGAATTAATTGGTATTATTTAAACTAATTGTAAAAGAGGTAACCCCTCAAGGAGGTTCTTAAGGATTGAATTAATTGGTATTATTTAAACAACTGTCCTTCAGAGAAGCAGCCACCTTACGTTCTTAAGGATTGAATTAATTGGTATTATTTAAACCTTTAGATATTCTATCTTTGAGATTGACTGTTCTTAAGGATTGAATTAATTGGTATTATTTAAACTTAATCGTTTTTGCAACCTGGTTAATCGATAGTTCTTAAGGATTGAATTAATTGGTATTATTTAAACGTTAGAAAAGAAAAAAGCGTACGATAGAGAGTTCTTAAGGATTGAATTAATTGGTATTATTTAAACTGTAGATAATGTAAGAGTTTTTAGTGCTGAGTTCTTAAGGATTGAATTAATTGGTATTATTTAAACCATACCCAGCCGACGCAACATACCTTTCGGTTCTTAAGGATTGAATTAATTGGTATTATTTAAACAAGTTCGAGAAATGGAGCAGGTGGATATAAGTTCTTAAGGATTGAATTAATTGGTATTATTTAAACGTTAATGATGTAAGAATATTTAATGCTGAGTTCTTAAGGATTGAATTAATTGGTATTATTTAAACTCAGCAACATTTATATCTATTAACTCTTGGTTCTTAAGGATTGAATTAATTGGTATTATTTAAACGACTTTCCACGCCTTCAACTCCCAGCCTAGTTCTTAAGGATTGAATTAATTGGTATTATTTAAACGTCAAATTGCTCATTTATCAACTGGTGGTTGTTCTTAAGGATTGAATTAATTGGTATTATTTAAACAGATGAGCTGGACAAGATTAAAAAGTCAGAGTTCTTAAGGATTGAATTAATTGGTATTATTTAAACTTAGCGAAGAGTTTGACCCTACAAGGTTACGTTCTTAAGGATTGAATTAATTGGTATTATTTAAACCTACGCTTACGAGTTTGCTCAAGCAGACGGGTTCTTAAGGATTGAATTAATTGGTATTATTTAAACTGTAATTTGGAAAGATATTAACTCTAATAGTTCTTAAGGATTGAATTAATTGGTATTATTTAAACGACGAAGCAAAGGAAATGAAAGGGTATAAGTTCTTAAGGATTGAATTAATTGGTATTATTTAAACATTATAAATTGCTTCAGCTCCACTATATGTGTTCTTAAGGATTGAATTAATTGGTATTATTTAAACCAACTTCATCAAACGACATGCTGTTAGGCGTTCTTAAGGATTGAATTAATTGGTATTATTTAAACTTTATTTTTAAGCGGTTATACTTTTAATGGTTCTTAAGGATTGAATTAATTGGTATTATTTAAACAAAAAAAGGTGTTATTGTTTATAGTAATGTGTTCTTAAGGATTGAATTAATTGGTATTATTTAAACAACAATTGAGTGGTTTAGATTATATAGACAGTTCTTAAGGATTGAATTAATTGGTATTATTTAAACAAAATCAGAAGAAGGTGTATTGTTTATTGTGTTCTTAAGGATTGAATTAATTGGTATTATTTAAACGAAAAGTGAGATGGTGCTTGATGGCGAGGGTTCTTAAGGATTGAATTAATTGGTATTATTTAAACTTGATATATGTAATGTAAAAGAAACGAATGTTCTTAAGGATTGAATTAATTGGTATTATTTAAATAAAGAATATTTTATTTATTCTTTTTTGAAAGTTTTGGTTGTAATGTAGTAAAATTATCGAGAGAGGAAATAAATATGATTATATATAAAAACAATAAAATAGGATTCATTAATGATGTTAGAGATGGATTAATTGCTAGCAAGATTGAAAACGAATTCTCCAAACTCAATTTCAATCATAACAATGATAGTGAATATCGATCTTGGGCAAATTCATTAAATTTTATGAGAAATGCAATTGATGATTCTGAAATAAGTAATGATTGTCAATTAGCGATTGAATACCAAATTCCTCTAACTTCAAAAAGAGTTGATTTTCTTATTGCTGGAGTTGATGAAAATAATAACAATAACATCGTTGTTGTTGAATTAAAGCAATGGGAAAATAGTTCAACTACTACTAGTCCAGATGTTGTTAAAACATTTATTGGAGGTAGTGAAAGATATGTTACTCATCCAAGTTATCAAGCTTATTCGTATGCCAAAATAATAGAAAATTTTAATGAAGAAGTATATAGAAATGATATTTCTTTAGTTCCTTGTGCTTATCTTCATAATTATAAAGAAAGAAATAGAGGAAATATTGATAACAAATTTTATAAAGAAGCTATTGACTGTGCTCCATTATTTTTAGAGGAAGATACAAGAAAGTTAAGAAATTTTATTAAAACTTACATCAAAAAGAAAGACAATATAGATTTGTTAATGAAAATTGAGCATGGCAAACTAAAACCAGCGAGAGCATTACAAGATGCTATTGCCTCAATGCTTAGAGGAAATCAAGAATTCAATTTAATTGATGAACAAAAAGTTGCATATGAAACAATAAGAAAACTTCTTGAAGATTCTTTAAAAAAATCCAATAAAGTTGGAAATGAAAATAAAAAATACACAGTTATTATTGAAGGTGGGCCAGGAACAGGCAAGACAGTAGTTGCAATACAACTTTTAAGTAATTTAATTAATAAAGGATATTCGGTAAATTATATAACAAAAAACGCAGCTCCAAGAGAAGTATTTTTTAAAAAATTAAGAAA
>JGI24710J26742_10000535_pt1 | contig 35182 bp, 29 predicted proteins | sample BioPla2DNA2_FD_26742 | JGI IMG/M metagenome (IMG submission 26742)
AGTAAAAAACATTTGAATTAAAATAAAAATTGGAATATTGCATTGATAATAAGGTACTTTAGGAGGTTTTTGCGGTTTGTGGACATAACGACAAGTTTTCTCTTTATCCTGGCCAAAAAGAACCGGGCAACGCAATAGGTAAGATTTGCCGGCGGATAATAAAAAAAAAGTGATAGTTTTGTCGTGTCAATAGAGGATCATGAAGATATCTGTTAAAAGTGTAGCCGCTTTTCTTTCGGTTTTGTTGCTGCTTTTTCTGGCTTGGTATTTCAGGAACATAGTCGCGTACATTCTCATCTCCGGGGTTTTATCGATTATGGGAAGGCCGTTGGTTGAGTTGTTGTGTAAAATACGGATCAAGAAGTTTAAGTTTCCGAGGGCTTTAAGCGCATTGATAACCTTACTTGTGATATGGGGCCTTGTTTTCCTTTTCTTGTGGGTGTTCGTTCCGTTGGTAACAAGGCAGATAAACTACTTCTCCACGATTGACAGCGCCAAAATTGTTCAATTGGTTGAAGAACCATTGGTCAGGTTGGAGACTTTTTTGAGGACATTCAGCAGTGAGTTGAGCAACGATATAACTATCAGGGAGTATCTTATGCAAAAGATATCCGGAGTGTTGAATGTCAATCTGCTCCAGAATTTTATCGGTTCAGCGTTTGGAATTGTCGGCAATGTCGTGATAACGATTTTCGCCCTCTCGTTTATTACCTTTTTCTTCTTAAAGGATCAGCATCTTTTCTATGAATCGATACTGATGTGGATACCCGACAAACATACCGAGGCGTTTACGAGGGCCCTCAATTCCATATCGCATCTTCTTACCCGCTATTTTGTGGGAATTTTATGCCAGAGTACCTGTATAATGATAATAATCACTACCGGGATGACAATTGTTGGGATAGAGTTTCAGCAGGCACTGGTAATGGGGTTAATTATCGGGGTTTTGAATGTAATACCTTATCTGGGCCCGTGGATAGGTTTTTTCATAGTCCTTATAATGGGGGTAGGGTCGCATATAAATATGGATTTTCAAACGGTTGTATGGCCGCTGATGGTATATATGGCCATAGTGGTCGCCATCACGCAGGTAATCGACAATATTTTCTTCCAACCCATCATTTATTCCAGTAGCGTGAAGGCCCATCCACTGGAGATATTTGTTGTTGTTCTGGCTTTCGGTTCCTTCGCGGGTATAGGTGGAATGATACTGGGAATACCGTCATATACGGTTTTAAGGGTTCTCGCGAAAGAATTTTTCAATAATTTCAAGGCGGTGCAAAAGATAACCTCCAGTCTGGATGACGATGATGGCCTGAAAAGGGGGGTATTCAGGTCTCGCGAAAAAAACCATCCGGAGCCTCCCATAATCAATACCGAAAAATAATTGCACGGTGAAAGTTGAATCCGGTTTATGGAGGGTAGTTGTTGCTTTAATTCACTTGAACCCAAGGGTGATGAAGTTGCCCAGATAGGTTTACGGAGGATAGTTGTTGCTTTAACTCCCGCCTCCCCTGGAATACGGTTTCTATCGCATATATGCTTTCCCGATATATTTTGAAAATATCGGTGATCGGTTTTATAATTTCCGGGAAAAGCGAATGAATTTATTTTTCCGGAGCCAAAACTGAGATTATGGAGATAGCGATGTAAATCGGTACTATAAAAGGGAGGGCCTTGAATCCAAATAACAATATGGATAGGGCAATGCAGATGATCAACAGATATCTGTCGCGGTTCCCTTTGAATTTTATATCATGGAATTTCAGAGATATCATTGGTAGCCGACAAATCATCAAATACGATAAAACTATCGTTAGTATTGTGTTTCCGGTTATGGTGCCCAAGATTTTTTGGGCTATGTTGGAGTCAGCGTACTCCAATGCCAGGGCTAAGGAGACAACCGCAAGCGCGCTGGCAGGCGATGCCAGGCCCTTGAACGACTCCTTTTGTGTTTCGTCGGTGTTGAACCGTGCCAGCCGGATAGCGGCGCAAACGGGCATAATGGCGGGCACAGCGAGAAGACAAAAGTCGGGGAAAGATAGCGTATTAACGCTGATTTGCCCGGAAATGCCCATTGCTCCGGAGAGATAGTGGAAAATTATCGCTGCCGGGGCAACCCCAAAACTGACAACATCGGCGAGAGAGTCAAGTTCTTTGCCCGTATCGGAATAGGCCTTCAGTAGCCGGGCCGAGAATCCGTCGCAAAAATCGAACACCATTGCCGCTAATATAAGCCAAGAGGCTATCGTCGGAAATCCGTTCAAGACGAACAGTATGGAGATAAAGCCCGAAACCAGATTTAAACAGGTTATGAAGTTGGGGATATGTTTGGTCATTATTTAACGGTTAATCGCGCAAATTTACAATAAATGGCCATTATTGGATGATCTCTCCTTTTTTTTTATTTGTTTTGTGGGTGGTATATCTAGTTCGCGAATGGATCAGCCAATAAATATCAAGATTGCCGTGGATTTTGACGGTACAATTGTGGAACACAGTTATCCGGAGATAGGGAAGGAGAAACTATTCGCTTTCCGGACGTTGAAAGAGTTGCAGAAAAAAGGGGCACAACTTATTTTGTGGACCTTTCGTACCGGGAAAGAGTTGGAAGAGGCCATAGAATTTTGCAAAAAAAATGGAGTGGAATTTTATGCGGTCAACAGCAACTACCCCGGGGAGATATTTGATGCTAATGAGACTAGCCGGAAGATAGACGCCGACATCTATATAGATGACAAAAATATTGGCGGTCTTCCCGGTTGGGGTGAGATATGGCAGATGATTTTCCCTTATGAGCAGAGGGAGATGGAACTGCGAAAAAAAATCAACTCCCCCCGGAACCTTCTTAAAAGAGTTTTTGGAGGGAAAAAATATAGTAACAAGGGTACCGGTGCGTTACCGGACAGTAGATGATTCCAATATTTTGTTGGATGTGAAAAGCAAAAACTTTTGTAATGTCGACAAAAAATAGATTTATAGGTTATCTGGCGATAATTGTCGTTTCCCTTTTGGTTGTGGAGGCTATATCTTGTTCGGGAAGATCTAGCGGGAATAGAGGTTCTGTACCCTCGGAAGCCGCTGTTCCGGATGAAGATGAGCGACAAAAAATAATTTCGGTGACCTCCCCTTCAAATTACGACAAATTTGTTTTTGGCGATGTTATTGATGTGGCTGTCTCCCTGGAGAAGCCGAATCGGCGGCCCGACTCGGTTGTCGTTACCGTTGACGGCAACAGGTTTGGCGCGTTGTTGGCCGAACCGTGGGATATTGCCATTAATTCAACAGAGCTGGTTACCCTGGGAAGAAAGACTCTTAAAGTCTCCGCATATATTGAAGGAAAAGCCAGGACATCTGTTAGCAGGGTTATTTACCTCTATTCCGATGTTGAGCCAAAACATTATGGCTATGAGGTTGTTAATGTGTATCCGCATGATAGTAAGGCCTTCACGCAGGGATTGTTTTTCGACTCGGGAAAATTATATGAGGGAACCGGACAAGAGGGAAGTTCTTCGTTGAGGGAGGTTGATTTGCTTACAGGCAATGTGGAGCGCCAGTTGAATCTGGAGTCAAATCTTTTCGGAGAGGGTATAACAATGTACAACAACCTGATATACCAGGTGACATGGACCTCAAACGTGGGTTTTGTATATTTGAAGGATGATTTCAAGCTGGTGAGGAAAATATATTATCAATCCGAAGGATGGGGCTTGACAACTGTCGGCGACAAGATTGTTATGAGCGATGGGACGAGTACATTGTGGTTTTATGATCCGGATGTTTTTTCCGTAGTCTATAAGATTGAGGTGTGCGATGATAAAGGAGCTGTGGAACAGTTGAACGAACTGGAATATATAAACGGGGAGATATGGGCCAATATATGGATGACAAACAGGATCGCGAGGATTGATCCCAAATCGGGCAGAGTCACCGGATATATCGATCTGTCCGGATTGCTGGACGATACGCGAACTGACACTGATCTGGATGTGTTGAACGGAATAGCCTATGATAATGAGAATGGAAGAATATTCGTCACGGGAAAAAACTGGCCCAAACTGTTCGAGATAAGAGTTAAAGCCAGATAAAATGGCTACACCCCGACCTATTGGCCGATAATATCGACTCTTCTTATGGTTCCAGGTTTATTATCGCGTTGATAGCTCCGGGTGCTATCGCGAATTCGAGGGGTGTTTCTCCCAGTAACTCTCCGTCGGCCTCTGAATACATGGGAATAGCAGATTCAACGGTGACCTTTTTTGCCCTATAGCCATCAACCTTTTTATGATCATAAATTTTTCCGTTATAGAGGTATTTCAATGAAAAAATGACCTCAATGGGAGTTATGTCGCCTATAACGGTAACATCAAGCAGACCGTCATTTGGCTTGGCATTTGGTGCTTGTCGCATTCCACCGCCACAATATATCCCGTTGCCTATGTTCAGGGAGAAAATCTTTTGCTCTATTCGTGTTCCATCGATGGTTATGGTCACATCCTGGTTTTTGTTTGACAACAGACAGGAGAGAAGACTGGTAATGTAAGTTGTGCTGTTGCTCTTGCCCCTTCGGTTTTTCCTGTCGTGACTCTTTTTTATCACTTTAGCCTCAAAACCGGTGCCGGCGACATTGAGAAAATAACTTTTCATGGTTACTCCATTCAGGTTGTGGCTCACTAAACCGATGTCATGTTTATAACACTTGCGGGCTATAAGAACCTTTATGGCCTCCTCGTAATCCGTTGGAATACCGAACATCTTGCCCCAGTCGTTGCCTGATCCCACGGGAATCAGTCCCACGAATACTTCATTTGTTGGCGCACTGTTCTGCTCCATAATCCCGTTTATTATCTCGTGCAGGGTACCATCGCCTCCAACCGCCACAACCGTTCTATAGCCATTGGCGATGGCCTTTTTGACCAGTTTGGAGGCATCCATTTTTCGGGAAGTGAACACATGTTTGTATTGAAAAGAGTGTTTTTTCAGAATTGATTTTATGGTGTTCCACTCCTTTTTTCCTTTGCCATTGCCGGCATTTGGATTTACAACAACAAAACTTATGGGGGCGCTGGTCTCTTTCATGGGGTGGGTAGTTTCATTGATCCGCGAATGAAACGAATATTTTTCAAAAGAAAAACATATGTATCTTTTCTGCTTTTGGGCGTTGTCCCGATGAAAACCATTTTTCTCTATTTTTCGGGGAGAGGCCCGAAATAAAATTATAATTGAAAAATTTATAACAAGAAACTAAGTTAAATTAATGTAATTTATTGTGCTATATGCAGTTGCATATTGTTAATAAAATGTTGAAAACCCCGAATCAAAATGTTTACAACTACTACCGTTATTCTCTGTCTTCGGGAGTATTAAATGGTAAATTTGGGCTTTTAAGAAATTAGAGTCATAAAAATGGGAAAAATCATATCAATAGCCAATCAGAAGGGGGGAGTGGGAAAAACTACCACAGCGATCAATCTTTCCGCGAGTCTCGCGGCTCTTGAAAAGAGGGTTTTGCTGATTGATGCGGATCCGCAGGCCAATTCGACCTCGGGAATGGGTATCGACAACAGGATGAAAAAGGGAACAATATATGATTGTTTGATTGATGGGGCCGATCCCAGGGAGGTAATAATAAAAAGTGATGTTGAAAATATGTCGCTTATACCCTCCAACATCGATCTGGTCGGAGCTGAAATAGAGATGCTGGAAATGGCTGAAAGGGAAAAGGTGCTTGAGGGTGTTATTGAAAAGGTCGCAATGGATTTTGATTATATATTTATTGACTGCTCTCCTTCGCTTGGGTTGCTTACAGTAAACGCGTTAACGGCATCCGACTCGGTGATAATACCTGTACAGTGCGAGTATTTTGCCCTGGAGGGTCTTGGCAAATTGTTGAATACAATTAAGATAATACAGGGGAACCTTAATCCCGAACTGAAAATAGAAGGTTTTCTGTTGACAATGTACGATTCCCGTCTCCGGATAGCCAACCAAGTGGCTGAAGAGGTAAACCGCCATTTCCAGCAGATGGTTTTCAATACAGTGATACAAAGAAACGTGAAACTGTCCGAAGCGCCAAGTTATGGGCAACCTTCCCTATTATATGATGCTGAATCGCGCGGTACAATAAACTACCTCAACCTGGCCAAGGAATTGATAGAGAGAGAAGAGGGCAGTTAAAAACAACGAGTGATATGGCAAAGAAAAACGCATTGGGCAGGGGTCTGGGCGCACTTATAGAAGGTGTTGAAAAAGAGGTTATCGAAAACAAGGTAGAGGTCAATAGGGAGATACCTATAAGCTCTATTGAAGCAAATCCTTTCCAACCCCGGAGTAATTTTGATGAGGCCGCTTTGGAGGAACTCTCGGTCTCTATAAAAGAACTTGGAATAGTGCAGCCTCTTACCGTCAGGGAGGTGGCCGCGGGCAGGTATCAACTGATTGCCGGGGAACGCCGCTTAAGGGCCGCTAAGATGGCCGGTATAGAGTCGGTGCCGGCGTTTGTGCGGACAGCCGATGATCGGGATATGCTGGAACTGGCACTGGTTGAGAATATCCAACGGGAAGATCTTGATGCTGTTGAGATAGCTATCAGTTTCCAAAGGTTGATGGAGGAGTGCGATCTTACACAGGAGCAGTTGAGCGATAGAGTGGGGAAACGGCGTTCAACGGTGGCCAATTATTTGAGATTGCTGAAACTGCCCGCTGAAATTCAGTTGGGCATAAGGGAGAGGGTTATAACCATGGGCCATGCCAGAACATTGGTAAGCATTGAGGATCCCAAAGTTCAGATGGAGGTCTATTATAAGATACGAGACAACCAATTGTCGGTTCGTCAGGCCGAAGAGCTGGTACGTCAGATTCAATCGGGCTTGACAAAAGATACGGCCAGGAAAGAGAGAAAGGTACAACTGAACAAAGATTATGAACAACTTTCCGAACATTTGAGAGGTATCTTCCAGTCCAAGGTCAATGTCAGGGTCAACGAAGCGGGAAATGGTAGAATTACCATTCCATTCGATACCCGGGAGGATATGGAGCGCATTTTGGAAATATTTGATCGTCTGTAACCCTATAATATTTATATTTGTCAACCGTTATTGGATTGTTTGCTTACGGTAGATAACATTGAAGGGGAGATATATTATACCGCTGTTTTTGATTGTTCTGTTGAGCTTCTTCTTTCAGGAAGGTGTGGCGCAGGACACTATTTCCATCAATAATCCCGAAACCTCTGTTTTTTCGCCCGATCCTGTCAGGGCAACAATGTTGGCGGTGGCTCTTCCCGGTATGGGCCAGATATACAACAAAAAGTATTGGAAAGTCCCCATAGTCTATCTGGGTTTTTGTGGTATAGCCTATTCGATAAGCCATTTTTCATCGAATTATAACACCTTTATGACAGCTTACCAGGATTTTACCGATGATATCGCGGAGACTGATTCTTATCAGGATCTTATTGTAGCAGATCCATCCACATACGATAGGATGAATTTTCCCGACAGCTACAACCCCTCCCTTGAATCCCAATATAAGGAGGCTATGCTGTCGAAATTGGATTACTATAAAAAGTATCGTGATTTTTCATATATTGGCATCGGTTTGTGGTATTTGATGACCATTTTGGATGCCCATGTGGATGCCTGTCTTTTTAATTACGATGTCAGCGATAACCTTGGGGTAGACATCGTTCCTTTGGCTTTAACGCGTGAGAATGGCGTTCAAACGGGGGTGAATCTAAGTGTAAGGTTTAACTTTTGAACTATTGTGAAATGAAGATAAAAACGCTCATCTGTCTGTTGATAATGTTTGCCTCGCGGACTGTTAATCTATTTGCCGGTCCTGACACCATATATGTAGATACGAAACTTGATACCGATAGGATAGCTCTGGATCTCGACAGTCTTGTCGGCAACTGGTACGCGGGATTGGCACTGGCCAACAATCCTGTTGTGGTGGGCGACACTTTTGATATCGAATATCCTGACTCACTATACTCAGCGAGGCTGCAAAGCATAAATTCCGTTATTAACCTTCCATATAACAGGATCATTAAAAATCATATCCATGTCTATACCATCAAACAGAGGGATAAATTCAGTGTTGTGCTGGGATTGAAGGATTATTACTTTCCGATGATAGAGGATGTTTTTGAATCTTATGGTTTGCCCACGGAGTTGAAGTATATGGCGGTCATTGAGTCTGCTCTCAACCCAAATGCCGTATCGAGGGTAGGCGCCACCGGAATGTGGCAGTTTATGAACAGTACCGGGAAGGCGTACGGGCTGACTATAAATTCTATAATTGATGAAAGAAGGGATCCTGTTAAAGCTACGCATGCCGCGGCGAGATACCTGAAAGATCTTTATAAGATATACAATGACTGGATTTTGGTTATAGCTGCCTACAATTGCGGACCGGGAAACGTAAACAAAGCGATCAGGCGTTCGGGAAACCAAAAAGATTACTGGGACATCTATTACAGGCTTCCACGCGAGACCAGGGGATATATACCCCAGTTTGTGGCGGCGGCATATGCCACGACATTTTATGCCGAGCATAAGATCGCTCCTACACCCATAAGTTTTCCCATCGCGACGGATACTATCATGCTCCACAAGGATATCCATCTTGGCCAGATATCGGAGGTTATGGGGATTCCGTATGGGGAGATCAAGGCGTTGAACCCTGAATATAGAACAGGACTGGTGCCGGCGACGTCAAAATCGATGGCCATTACACTGCCAATCTCTTATCTGGGCGATTTTATCGATTTGGCCGACTCGATCCGTAATTATAAACCGGAACTGATAAGCAAAAATATGGATGTGGATCCCACAAGATCTTCGAGTGTCCCTGTCAGCGTCCCGGGAAAGACCAAGCTGGTTTATACCGTTAAAGAGGGCGATAATCTGGGATATATAGCGGAGTGGTTTAATGTTGGACTGTCGGATTTGAGATATTGGAACGATATATATGGCAATATAATCAGAATAGGACAAAAAATAAACGTCTTTGTAGACCCCAACAAAACAGACTTTTATTCCCGGATAAATGAGATGACTTTTGCCCAGAAACAGGCTACAAAAGGTATCGCGGTGCCCAATAATGTCCAACAGGCGCAGGTAGCTGAGGAGATTGTGGAGGGAGATTATATTATTCATGTGGTAAGGAATGGCGATACTATATGGGACATTGTAAAAATGTACGCCGGAGCGACAACCACGGAAGTACTGGCACTGAACAACATTTCTGATCCTCAGAAGATACAGGTGGGACAGAGGCTTAAGATAATGAGGAAAAGCTGAACCCTGAATTTATATGCGCCCATTAAGGTCGTTTTTATTTATTTTCTTTTTGTTTGCCTGTCTTGCGGGTCTCTATATCCTGTTGCCCGATGGCGCGCGGCCTAAAGGAGTTTTGTCCGACTTTCTCTCGTCTGCTCCCCAAGGTCCCGCAACTATAAAATCCGATACAGACTCTATTGTTTTACTGCCTGTTGAGCCGCGATCTCCCGTGGTTGTGGATATATTACAGCCGTTTATTGATTCACTCGCGAATTCCAAAGGACAGGTAAGGGTCATGTATTATGGGGACTCGCAGATTGAGGGCGACAGGATATCGGGTAAACTTCGCGAACTGTTGAGAGAGGGCAGGGGCGGCACGGGTCCCGGCCTGTTTCTTCCGGTTATGCCTGTGATGTATACCAAAAGTATATGGATCCAATCATCATCTAATTGGAAAAGATATAATTATGTCTCTTATAGCGACGGGGAAATATCTGATAACAGATTTGGCCCGTTTATGGTCAAATGCAGATATCTCCCGGAGGGTGGATCCACGGCAACGCCCGTGAAAGCAACGGTAAGAGTCAGGCCTTCCAGCTTGGCGGATTCGGCAACGGCCTATTTCGACAAGTTGAGGATACTGTACAATTGCGAAGATGGTCCCGTCTCTGTTCGTGTTATGGCCGGAAACACTGTTCTTATGGCCGATACTCTCTCATTGGCTCCTGGTGTCATGGAAACAGGAGCCGATCTGAACGGGATTTCCCAGTTTACAATTGAATTCGAAGGACAGGTTAGTCCCGATATATACGCCATTTCCGTGGAGAGCGGGACCGGAGTGGTTGTAGATAATATACCGTTGAGAGGAAGCGCCGGTCTGGAGTTTACTATGGTGGATAATCCCACTTTGAATGAGTGGATGGATCTGCTGGAGCCTGATTTGATAGTTNTTCAGTATGGTTTGAACATTGTAAGAAATATCAGGGAAGAGTACTCCTACTATCAGCGCGGAATAGTCAGGCANCTGGATGTGATCAAAAAGGCGCTTNCGGGAGTTCCCGTGCTTATTATAGGGGTTACCAATATGGCGGAACNGGAGGGAGANTCAATAAAACCGTTCGATAATATNGGAAAGATTGTTGCCGCCCAACAGTCGGCCGCTGAAGAATCCTCNGCGGCTTTCTGGAATGCCTATGAGAAGATGGGAGGTTCAGGTTCTGTCCCTGTTTGGGTAGAGAAGAGGCTTATGCAGACGGATTTCACGCATCTTACTTATGCGGGTGCCGATACCCTGGCCTCCATGATAGCGAGAGATCTGTTTTTAAAAGATAGCTCACTTTTTTTGCGGGAAAATTTATCTAAAACCGACTCGACAATTTTTAATGCCGTTGCCGGGGATGATACTCTTTCTGTTCCGACATCGGAAAAAAGAAGGGAGGGGTTGTTTGGCGATATGATGGCGAACAGAGTGTTGGATGTTGTATTTGGGTATGACAGCAACAAGCCAATGATCTTTAGCGGACTGATGTTCTGGCTGTTTTTTTTGGTCGTTATGGCCATGTACAGCCTGTTCTACAGAAAAATTTCATTGAGGAACACCTATCTGCTGCTGGTCAGTTTTTTCTTCTATTACAAAACGGGGGGAGTTTTTGTGTTCTTGCTGTTATTCGCTGTGGTTGTCAATTTTTTGTGCGGCAAGGCTATCTCCGCATCAAAACGTAAGGCCACTAAAAAAATCAATCTGGCTATAGGGGTACTCGTTAACCTTTCGGTCTTGGCCTATTTCAAATACTCTGCTTTTCTGATTGGAATTATCAACGAGATATTTGGGACTGCCATAGCCAGCAAAGATTACCTGGCTATGTTGGCCAACAATTATCTGGGCACCGGTTTCAACGTTGACAATATTATTCTTCCGATAGGTATCTCATTTTTTCTGTTTCAGGCCATAAGTTATATCGTTGATCTCTACCGCGGCGATATTGAACCTGTAGGCAGCATAGCGGATTTCGGATTTTATCTCTCTTTCTTTCCCCAACTTGTTGCCGGCCCTATAGTCAGGGCTTCGGAGTTTATACCCCAGATATCGCTTCCCTATAACGTTACTGAAAGAGAGTTTGGCCATGCGCTGTTTTTGATCGTCAAGGGGCTGATAAAAAAGATAGTGATATCGGATTTTTTGGCGATAAATTTTATAGATAGGATTTTTGATATGCCGGCGGCCTATTCCGGATTTGAGAACCTGATGGCGGTATATGGTTATTCATTGCAGATATACTGCGATTTTTCGGGTTATACCGATATCGCGATCGGCTTGGCCCTTGTTATGGGTTTCCGCATTCCCGTCAATTTCAATTCGCCATATAAAGCCATGGATTTGACCGACTTTTGGCGCAGATGGCATATCTCGCTATCCAGATGGCTGAAAGATTATCTTTATATACCATTGGGTGGAAACAGGAAAGGAAAGTTTAGGACGGGATTGAACCTTATGACAACCATGCTTTTGGGAGGTTTGTGGCACGGAGCTTCAATGAGGTTTGTACTTTGGGGCGGTCTGCATGGCATAGGTTTGATATTTTCAAAGATCAAGAACCGCATCATTGGGGAAAACAGTATGCGATCGGCTTTCTTCCGTTTTATCTCGATATTGGTTACTTTTCATTTTGTCTCTTTTGCCTGGATATTTTTCCGATCGGCCAACATGACGGAGGCCTTGATAATGTTTTCAAGAATTTTCGGTGATTTTGCTCCCGGGGCTTACATGGAAGTTCTGTCCGCTTATTTGACGGTATTTGTCATTATGGCAATGGGGTTTGTTCTCCATATGCTTCCCGAAAAGGTAAAAGAGTCGTACCGCGGACTTTTTATCAATTCCCCTTTGGTCGCGCAATTTATTATGATCGTTCTGGTGGCGGTATGGCTATGCGCTATGCGGGGAACAGAAGTGATGCCGTTTATCTATTTCAGGTTTTAGGATGGGATAGCCGATACAGGGTGGGCATATGTTTTTACCTCTTTACCGGTAATCTCTCCCTTACAGAGAATTATCAATCTTTCCAACACGTTCCGGAATTCGCGGATATTTCCTGTCCACTCAATTTTTTGGAGTTCCTCGATGGCATCCTTGGTAATGTTTAACTTGCTCATACCATATTCAGCGCATATAAGGGATATAAAATGGTCGGCCAACGCCGGAATATCGTCAATCCTCTCATTTAACGTGGGCAGATGGATCAGTATAACGCTTAAACGGTGGTAAAGATCCTCCCTGAAGTTGTTCCGCTCAATCTCCTGTTTGATGTTTTTGTTGGTGGCGGATACAATCCTGACATTGACCTGGATGTCTTTTTCGGAGCCAACCCTGGTAATTCTGTTTTCCTGTAGAGCTCTGAGCACCTTGGCTTGAGCCGATAGGCTCATATCGCCTATCTCATCCAAAAATAGGGTTCCACCATTTGCCTGCTCAAATTTGCCGATCCTCTGTTTGATGGCCGAGGTAAACGATCCCTTTTCGTGGCCGAAAAGTTCACTTTCGATGAGTTCCGAAGGTATGGCGGCGCAGTTGACTTCAACGAACGGACCTTTGGCCCGACCGCTTTTTTCGTGGATCTGGTGCGCTACAAGTTCCTTGCCCGTGCCGTTGGCTCCGGTGATCAGCACCCGCGCTTCAGTGGGAGCCACCTTCTCGATCATATCCTTGACCGCCTGGATTGGCTTGGAGTCGCCAACAATCTCATACATCTTGTTCACCTTGCTTTTTAAGGCTTGTGTTTGGGTAACAAGTGTTGACTTCTCCATCGCGTTGCGTATAGTGATAAGAAGTCGGTTCAGGTCCAGCGGCTTTTCCAGGAAATCGTAAGCCCCCTTTTTTATGGCTTCAACGGCTGTGTCGATGTTTCCATGGCCCGATATCATTATGACTGGAGTGAGGGTGGAGATGTCTTGAAGTTTTTCAAGCACCTCGATACCATCCATCTCCTGCATTTTTATGTCACATAGAACAACATCATAGCTGTTGTTGGAGAATAATTCGATACCTGTACGGCCATCTTCAGCGAGATCTACCTGATATTTTTCATATTCAAGTACATCTTTTAGAGTGTTTCTGATCGACTTTTCGTCGTCTATTACAAGAATCTTCGACATATTTCCGTTATCTTTTATATTTTAACCATTTCCACATCTCTCTCCAGGATATCTTCTTGCCGTACATCAGAATGCCGGTCCTGTAAATTTTGGCCGCCATCCAGATTACCCCAACTATTGTTATTGCCATAACCAACATCGATACGGCCAGTTGCCATGCGGGAACATCAAAAGGAATTCTGGCCATCATCACTATTGGCGAGGTAAGGGGAATCATTGAAAACCAGAAAGACAACTGGCTTTCCGGATTGGTCATCGTTCCCATTGCAACTATCAATCCCAGAAGTATAGGGATTGTTATGGGCAACATAAATTGTTGGGTCTCCGTTTCGTTGTCAACAGCGGATCCAATCGCGGCGAACAGCGAGGCATACAGAAGGTATCCGGTTATAAAGTAGAAAAGAAACGAGAAGATTATCAAGCCCCAATCCTGGTTCATGGCAGTGTTGAACAGATCCATAAATTCCGATAGTTCTTCGGTTGCCCGCGCCTCAGGTATTGCCTGGGCGGAGGAGGCGGCCGACATGAAATCCCGGGACTCCTGTACAGCACTTATAGCGACAGCCCCTTCTGTTTTCCCTATGATCATATTTTTGGCGATTCCAACGAACCCTATGGTCAAAAGAATCCAGATCATAAATTGTGTGAGACCCACCAGGGCAATCCCGATGATCTTTCCCATCATCAGTTGGATAGGCTTTACCGAGGAGATTATCACCTCAACAATTCTGCTGGTTTTTTCTTCGATAACACCTCTCATCACCATTGAGCCGAACATAAATACCAGCATATACATCAGGAGGCCTCCAATATAGGCAATGGCCATCGCGACCCCTGTGCTTGTCTGCCTGGTATCTCCCTCCTTGTCAATTCTTATTGTCTGTACCGATACTGAAGTGTTGATCTCTTTCAGGATTCTGTCGAGGTTTTCAATATCATAAGCCAAAAGTTTCTGGCGTTCTATTTCGTTTTTTAGGGATGTGTTGATATAGTTTATCAATCCTATCGGCGGCTGCTTCTTGGAAATGAGCTGAACCGCGTTGGGTGTGGATACCACAGCCGGGTCTATATACAAAATACCGTAATATCCGGCCTCCTCAAAACTATTTTTCAGTGTATTGAGGTCGACATCGTCCAGATATACAAATTCCGCCTCATTGCTGTTTTTTATGGTACCGGTAAAAAGGTCGCTACCGTTTTCAATGACAGCTATTTTTTTTAGATCGGTATCGCCCCTCATGGTGAGATATGTGGGCAATATTATCAGCAGCGCCATAAGAATGGGGGTAAGGATAGTCATAATAATGAACGACTTTTTTCTGACCCTTACATTGTACTCTCTGGCGATTATTATTGATATCTTGTTCATGCCCCACTTTTTTTAACGACTTTCATTTACTACCCTGATAAAAATATCGTTCATTGACGGAACAGTTGGATTGACGGATATTATTTCACCGATAGGGATGATTTTTCCAAGAATATCGTTTATGGAAGCACCGTCGTTCGCCCGCAACTTCACTTTTGTTTTTGAGTCTGACGACGATTGGGAAATAATGGTGTAGTGTTCGTTTTCTTCTATTTTCTTTGTTCCTTCGATTATTATTTCGTACTCCTTGGCCGACCATTGTTCGCGGATATCGCTGACCTTTCCCTCCAGTATGGACTTCGATCTGTTGATCAGCGTAATATTGTCGCATAACTCCTCAACCGAAGCCATATTGTGGGTAGATAAGATAATTGTCGCCCCTTTATCCCTCAAATAGAGGATCTCGTTCTTTATTATATTGGCGTTAACGGGATCAAATCCTGAAAAAGGTTCATCAAATATCAACAGCTTGGGTTCATGCAAAACTGTGGAGATGAACTGTACCTTTTGCTGCATTCCTTTTGAGAGCTCTTCAACCTTTTTGTCCCACCAACCTGTGATCTCCAGCCTTTTGAACCATAACTTGATCCTGCTCATCGCTTCTGATCTGGAAAGTCCCTTCAGTCGGGCCAGATAAAGCACCTGTTCGCCCACCTTCATCTTTTTGTAAAGACCCCTCTCCTCGGGGAGATAGCCAATGGAGGCGATATCCTGTTGGGACAATTTGTGTCCGTTCAGGTACAATTCTCCCCTGTCGGGTCCCATAATCTGGTTTATGATGCGGATAAGAGTTGTTTTTCCCGCTCCATTGGGACCCAGCAGTCCATATATACTCTGTTTGGGAACAGATATACTGACATTGTCGAGTACCGTAAAATCTCCGAACTGCTTTGTTACGTTGATGGCTTCAAAAAAGGGCATATCAAGTATTTAGGCTCTATTTATAGGGTAAATATAGGAATTAATCCAACGTTTATTCAAAATAACCTCTCATCCTGCCAAAAAACCCCTTGTCGTTTTTATCGGGCTTTGGTTCAAAACTTTCCGACTCTCTGAACTTTTCAAAGAGTCTGGACTCCTCGCGGTTGAGATTTTTTGGTATCCAGACATTGACGTTGACCAGAAGGTCCCCTCTTCCGTAGCTGTTGACGTCGGGAAGACCTTTTCCTCTCAGACGTAGAATTTTTCCCGGTTGCGTGCCAGGTTCAATCTTTATTTTGACTCTTGAATCGACAATTGGGATCTCCACGTTGGCGCCCAATATGGCTTCGGGTATACTTATAAAAAGATTATAAATGAGATCATTTCCTTCTCTGATCAGTTCCGGATGGTTTTTTTCGTCAATTACCACTATCAGATCGCCGTTCACACCGCCTCTCCTGGCGGCGTTTCCTTCGCCAGTAACGGTTATCTGCATCCCTTTGCCGACGCCGGCAGGTATATTTATGGTAACAATGTCATCTTTCTGTACAATGCCTTCGCCATAGCATTTGGGACATTTTTTTGTGATTGTCTTTCCATCACCTCCACAAGCAGGGCAAACTGATGAGGTTTGTATCTGTCCCAGGAAGGTATTGGTAATGCGTGTCGCGTGTCCTGTCCCGTTACAGGTCTTACATGTTGAGATGCTCTGTTCGTCGGCCGCTCCCGAACCGTTACAGGCGGAGCAAGCGACATATTTTTTTATTTTTATTTTTTTCTTTGTGCCTTTGGCTATCTCCTCAAGGGTAAGTTTGACTTTTACCCTCATATTGGTCCCTTTGTTCACATATTGGCCTCTGCTTCTGCTTCCCCCAAACGTGCCGAAACCACTCCCGAAGATATCTCCGAAAGAGGAGAAAATATCCTCCATGGTCATCCCGCCGCTGTATCCTCCTCCTGCCGCGGAGCTACCCACACCGGCATGTCCAAACCTATCGTATTTCGCTCTTTTATCGTCGTCACTCAGCACTTCGTAAGCCTCGGCCGCCTCTTTGAACATATCTTCGGCCTTTTTATCGCCTGGATTTTTGTCGGGATGATATTTCAACGCCTGTTTTCGGTAGGCCTTTTTTATTTCATCCTTGGTCGCGCCTTTGCTTACTCCAAGTACATCGTAGTAATCTCTTTTTTCCATGTTATTGTTTTATGGTCGTGGCTTGGCCTTTTATTCCCCCACAACTACTCTAGAATGTCTTATTACCTTATCGTTCAGATAGTATCCTTTCCGGACAACCTCAACAATCCTGCCCTTTTTTTCTTCATCGTTGACAGGAACCTTGGCAACGGCGTCATGAATATCTACATCCAGGGGACAGTTGATAGCCTCTATCTCCTTTACTCCGTTGTTTTTCAGGAATTCAGCGAACTTATCGCATATAAGAACCAGCCCCGTTCTGATGGCTTCGGTATCGTTACTGTTTTCCATCGCGGCCATGGCCCTTTCAAAATCGTCCATAAATGGGATAGCTTCCAGCAAAACTCTTTCACTGGCATATTTTGTGAGATCCATCTTCTCTTTGAGAGTTCTTTTCCTGTAATTGTCGAATTCCGCGGAAAGTCTGATATACTTATCTTGTATCTCTGCCAGTTTTTCCTGTAGTTTTATCTCTTTCTCGGAACAACTGTCAACCTCCCCAACCGGCTCCTCTTTTTCAATGGAAACCTCTTTTTCCCCGGGTTTTCTCTTTTTTAAATCTTCGGCATTGGTTTTAGCGTTGCCATCTGTTTTATTATCAATCTTTTTTGAGCTGCCGCTTGTCTCTTTTTTCGCGGTTCCCGTTTGTTGTTTATTATGCTTCATTTTATTTTGATGTTGTTAACGTCTCAGTAGTATCAAATAATTTGCCATTATTGGTCTGGTTGACAATTTGTCACTAATAACGGTTCGGCAAAGTGAGAATGCTCTCTTTTTACCGGAAAATGGCGCACGGATAATTTTGCGGGGGGGTGATTTTAGTCGTTTATTCGTGTAATATCGGCGCCTATCGCGTTCAGCCTGCCGTCGATGTTCTGATAACCCCTGTCAATCTGTTCAATGTTGTGGATCACGCTTCTTCCTTCCGCCGAGAGGGCCGCGATAAGTAAAGCTACTCCGGCCCTGATATCGGGCGATGTCATTGTAGTTCCCCTTAGGGCGGTTTTTCTGTTGTGTCCTATGACTGTCGCCCTGTGAGGATCGCAGAGTATGATCTGCGCCCCCATGTCAATCAGCTTATCGACAAAGAAAAGTCTGCTCTCGAACATCTTCTGATGGATCAATACGGCTCCCTTGGCTTGTATGGCGGTAACAAGAAACACGCTGAGCAGGTCGGGTGTCAGGCCTGGCCATATAGCGTCGGCTATCACCATAATGGAACCATCAATAAATGTCTCTATCTCATAATGTTGTTGCGCAGGAATATAGATATCGTCGCCAACTCTCTTCAGTTTTATTCCCAGTCTCTTGAAAGAGTCGGGTATGATCCCCAGATTATCGTAAGCCACATTTTTGATTGTAATTTCGGAACAGGTCATCGCGGCCATGCCTATGAATGAGCCTATTTCGACCATGTCGGGAAGGATGGTGTGGACACATCCCCCAAGGGCTTCGACCCCATCAATGTAAAGAAGGTTGGAGCCAATGCCATCGATTTTTGCCCCCATAGCCGTAAGCATCCTGCAAAGTTGTTGGATGTAAGGCTCACAAGCCGCGTTGTATATGGTGGTCCGCCCTTTGGCGAGGACAGCCGCCATTATAATATTGGCGGTACCTGTAACCGAAGCTTCGTCGAGATGCATATAGCAACCCTTGAGTTTTTTTGCCTCAACAAGGTATTTTTTTTCCTTCTCGTTATAATTAAATTTAGCGCCAAGTTTCTGAAAACCCGTAAAATGGGTATCAACCCTCCGTCTTCCTATTTTGTCGCCACCCGGCTTGGGTATGAACGCTCTGCCGAAACGGGCAAGAAGCGGGCCTATTATCATAATGGATCCGCGCAGTCTTGTGCTTTTTGACAGGAATTGGTCGGAAAGAAGATAGTCTATATTGATGTTCTTTGCCTCGAAAGTGGCGGATGATCTTGATTTTCTCCGAACGGATACCCCCATACCCTCAATCAATTCTATCAGGTTATTTACATCGTCTATATCAGGTATATTGTTGATTGTAACCTTTGAGGGTGTCAACAATGTGGCGCAGATAACTTCAAGTGCTTCGTTTTTGGCCCCCTGAGGCGTTATTTCTCCTTTTAATTGTCTGCCGCCGTTGACTATGAAAGTACTCATTGGTGCCTGTATTGTTGTTTTTTCTTGCCGAATTGTTTGCCCTGTCTGCCTGTTTTTTTGCCGGTGCTTTGTTGTTTTTTCTTATTGGTCTGGATAATCTCCTTGGTCTCTATTATATTGATATCTTCCGGTACTTCCAGTTTTCCGCGGGATAGAGTTTTAAGGTCTCCCAAAATAACCTCATCGTCAACCTGGCTTCTGTTCCATAAAACGTAGGATTTTTTCATTTGGTTGACAATCAATTCTATAAGATAGGATTTTTCGTCTGAATCCTCCATCTCAATAGCCGCATCGATCATCAATTCGGTTATCCTTCCGTAATGGAGAAACTTGACATTGCCCTGCAGATATGGTATTTTATTTGGGGGCTCCTGAAATTTTGATTGTTCAGGTTGGGGGTAAGGCGAATCGATGTCGAGGTCAAAATCGGCTATCAAGCACAAATGGTCCCATAACTTGTGTTTAAGTTCTCCTTCATCCTTGTAATGTGTGTTGTTCAGGTTGGCCATCACCATTATAACCGTCTTTGCCGCCCTGGTTCTCTCCTCCCTGTTTTCGATGGTTTTAACGTAATCTACCATCTTCTGGACGTTTCTGCCATATTCCGGCAGTGCCATTCTTTTACGTTGGGTATTATAATCGAAATTCATTTCACGCTTTTCCGCGAAGTTAAGATAAATTTATGGATTACCGATCGTAATGGTTGAAAAGAGAACATTCATGGTCGTTAAAAGAGGTGGATGTATAAATGATTTTTACAATTGTTCCGGAATTAAAAAAATGATACTTTTGGCCATTGGTTGGTCAATTATGAAGGAAAACAAGGCTCTGTTCGTCGATATCAATAAGCTAACCTTAGCTGGAGCTATCATAACAATTGGAATAGTTTTCGGCGACCTTGGTACCAGTCCTCTCTACGCGATGAGGTCATTGATATCCGAAGGGGCCGGAATGTATGACAAATTGTTGATTTATGGGGGGATATCCTGCATATTCTGGACTCTGACCATTTCAACAACGGTAAAGTATATCATTATAGCATTGAGGAACGACAACAATGGGGAAGGAGGCATATTCTCTCTTTTCGCTCTGTTGAAGGAAAAGAAATCTATAGTAGCTGTCGCCACAATGATAGGTGCCGCCGCGCTTTTGGCCGATGCGGTTATGACGCCATCCATAACAATAACCTCTTCTATTGAGGGTTTGAGTCTCTATAATCCGAAGATAGGGGTGGTACCGATTGTGTTGGTTATCTTGACTTTTATCTTTTTTTTCCAGAAATATGGCACAAATGTTATCGGAAAGTTTTTCGGTCCCGTTATAATATTATGGTTGGCGGTTATAGGTACGCTGGGAATGGCCCAGCTGATAAAATACCCCGCTATCCTTGAGGCGTTGAATCCTGTTTATGTATACCGGTTTCTAACTGAACATCCCGGAGCTTTTTTGTTGTTAAGCTCTGTTTTTTTGGCTGTCACGGGAGCTGAGACCATCTATGCCGACCTGGGACATTGTGGACGTAAAAATATTCAGTTTACATGGATTTTTGTCAAAGTAGCCCTTGTTCTGAACTATTTCGGACAGGGAGCCTGGCTTATGATGAACATGGACAAGGGTCCGTTGGTAAATCCGTTTTTCAGTCTTATGCCGGGGTGGTTGCTTGTTCCCGGGGTGGTTTTGGCGACAGCCGCGGCTATAATTGCCAGTCAGGCCATAATTACAGGTTCATTTACTTTGGTCAGTGAAGCCATATCATTGAATTTCTGGCCCAAGATGAAAGTTTTACATCCAACATTTATAAGGGGACAGGTCTATCTGCCCGTAGTCAACGGTTTTCTTTGGATAGCCTGTTGTTTCGTTGTTTTGTCGTTCAGGGAGTCGGTTAAGATGGGCGCGGCGTACGGCTTGGCGATAAACATATCGGAACTGGTGACAACAATACTGCTCTCCTATTACCTGCTTAAAAAAGGTGTCAACCACCGATTGGTTCTGCTTCTTTTTTCGGTTTTCTTTATTATGGAAATCAGCTTCCTGATAGCGAACCTTCACAAGTTCAGTACCGGTGGATGGTTTACACTTTTCCTGGCATCAATATATATGTTGATTATGGTTGGATGGTATTTTGGCCGTAAAATCAAGAACAGATACATAACTTTTGTGGATCTTGATGAGTATCTCGATGCTTTCAGGGATATAGTAAAAGATGAAACAATTCCCCGGTACGCCACCAATTTGGTCTATATAATAAAGGCCAACAGAGTGGATCAGGTGGAGTCGAAGGTTATTTATTCAATTTTCAGGAAACAGCCCAAAAGGGCGGATACCTACTGGTTGTTGCATGTCGATAGGGTCAATAGTCCAAATAGGTTTGACTATCAGGTTAACCATATAATTCCCGGAGTTTTGATAAGGGGCGATTTTCATATTGGTTTCAAGGTGGAACCCAAAATTCACCTCTATTTTAGGAATGTGGTTGAAAATCTGGTTAATAGTGGGGAGATAGAGTTGAAAAGCGGTTACAACACTTTGAGGAAGTACAATGTGGAGGCCGATTTCAAATTTGTCCTGAATGAGAGGATAATGTCGAGAGACTCCAAACTTTCATCCTGGGAGGAAGCTATTCTTGTCCTGAACAGGATAGTCAGGAAGTTGAGCCTGCCCGATGAAAAGACACTGAACCTCGATCCCAGCAACACAATAGTAGAACAGGTGCCGATAATAGTCGATCAGCCCGAGAAATCGGGGATAGAGAGAGTCACTTAGTTTTTATATCTGTCTTTACTCCCCGTTTTCTTCAGGATTATAATCGGTTCTCAACACCCTGAATTCAGTCCGTCTATTGGCCTGATGTGTTATCTCTTTCTGCTCTTCGGTTGGCAGTGAGTTTATATACTCTTCGGTAAGAACCGTGCCCACCTTCAGGAAGGTCGCCTGGGCGGATATCTCCTCATCAACGATCTTTGGAGTGGATTCACCGTAACCTTTGGCGGTAAGTCTGTCAGGATTGATTCCCTTTTCTATCAGATATTCCACAACACTCTGGGCCCTTTTTTGGGAAAGATCGAGGTTGTATTCTTCAGTGTCCCTGGAGTCGGTGTGCGACATAAGCTCAATGGTCACGTTTTCATTGTCGTTAAGCGTCTCCACAAGTTTGTCGAGTGAAACCATCGATTCCGGACGAAGTTCCCATTTGCCGAAATCATAAAAAATATTTGGCAGTTCAATAGGTTTGTCTATTGCTGTGAGCATGATGGTAACCATATAGTCCCTGCTCTTTTCTTCTCCCTTTGTTGTCTCTCTCTCCTTGCCGTTAAGATATCCCTCTTTTGAGGCCAAAAAGATATAATCTACGTTCTGTTTCAACGCGAATCTGAACTCTCCTCCGTTGCCGGTTTCGGTCTGCAGGTTGGAGCCGTCGCTCGCTATAAGCTGAACCGTTGATCCCGCGATCGCCGCGCCACTCTCTTCATCTTTCACCAAACCTGTAATGTTGAACTCCAGGGGGGGCAGGACAAACGAGTAAAGCTCGTCGTTTCTCCTCCCTTTACGGGTTGAGGTGAACATCCCTTTTTCGGATAAACCCTCGAACGATATGCCGAAATCGTCAGCGGAGCTGTTGATAGGCGATTTCATGTTCTCCACAAGCCAACGACCGTTAGGCTGCTCGGTAGCCTTGAAAATATCGAGACCCCCCATACCAGGCAAACCATCTGACGAAAAATAGAGCGTTCCATCTACCCTGACATAAGGGAACATCTCATCGCCTGAAGTGTTGATATCCGGTCCGGCATTTTTGGGAGCGGACCATCCGCTGCCTTCCCTCGTAACGTACCAGATGTCTTTTCCACCGTAACCTCCCCTCATATCGGATACAAAAAACAATCTTTCACCATCGTTGCTGATAGCCGGATGGGCCGCGACCAACGAATCGGCCACCAGTTCAAGATTTATCGGATCGCTCCACCTTCCCCCTTCGCGCATGGAGTAAAGTATTTTGCAACCCTTGTTCTCCCTTTTTCCTACTTCGCACCTCGTAAAAAACAGTTCGCTGAAATCGACTGAAAGTGAAGGAGTGCCATCATCGAATTCGCTGTTGATAACGTCAACCGGAACCGGTGTGCTCCACTTCTCTTTTTTATCGATTCTGCTCTCAAAAATGTCGGTAAAGTTCTCTCCGGTCGCGCCGCTTGTCTTGTTGCCCGTGGCATCCTCCCTGGAGGAGGTGAAATAGATCATACCATAGTCCTCCCTGGAGTAAACGGGACTAAAATCGGCTCCCCTTGAGTTCAGGTCTTTTAATTCTGTTATTATGTATGCTTCAGGATTGCGTTGCCATTCAACAGCGAGTTCGCACGCCAGTATCTCCTGATCTGCCCTGGGGTCGGCGGGGGCTACCTGTTTGTAGTTGTTGAGCTCCTCAATGGCCAGCTCATATTTGCCGTTTTTCTTGTAGGTCATGGCAAGATAAAAATGTGATTCCGGTCGACCGGAACTCTGCTTTACGGCCAATTTATACCATGTTTCAGCGCTTCGGGGATCATTCACAAGTCGGTATGATTCCGCTATCATAAAAATATATTCACCTCTGGCAGCCTTGTCGCTTTTGCTGGTTTTTGAATAGGTGTCCTTAAAGAAATCGATAGCCTCGTAGTATTCACCGGCCTCAAATGCTTCGTAAGCCCTGGAGGCTCTCCGTTTTTGGGCCGATATGCCGGAGGTGGCGACTAACAATAAAAGTGTAACAAGGACAATTATCCGTCTCATAAATTCAATTTTTCTTCGAAATCCAACCATAACACAACATTTTCAGGTGGTCTTTTATACCGCCTAAACGGCCAGTAAAAGTAACCACTTTTCGGTAACGGATTCACAATAGATAACAACAAATTGCAACAGTTATTGCTTCTATTGCGGTTCGTGGCGCGAAAATAAATGTCAATCAACCGCCGATTGAGGTTAAAAAAACACAAATGGCCCCCTTTTTTAGGGGGGTAACTATCAAAAATATACTCTTTTTTATAAAAAACACTAAAAAAACAGGGGGTATATGGATGAAATATATAGTTTCGCGAAAAAATAAATATAATATGGCGGAATTAAGATTTAGCGCGTTACGCGACGCTTTCAACAGGTCGCCCGTTGCTGTGGAACCTCCATCAAGACGGGTTTCGGAATATTTTGGGGCTAATGTCTTCGATATGAACAAGATGGAAAGATATTTGTCTAAAGAAGCCTTCAAAATAGTTAAAAATGCCATTGAAGAGGGCAAATCCTTGTCTATCGAAGAGGCCAATCAGGTGGCTATCGGGCTGAAGGCATGGGCTCTTGAGATGGGAGCGACCCATTATACCCATTGGTTCCATCCACTGACAGACGTCACAGCCGAGAAACATGATGGTTTCATCGATATGGGAGCAGGCGGCAAGATGATCGAGGAGTTTTCAGGCAAATTGCTGGTTCAGGCTGAGCCTGACGCTTCAAGTTTCCCAAGTGGCGGTATAAGAAATACCTTTGAAGCCAGGGGTTACACTATATGGGACGTTTCGTCCCCGGTATTCATAGTTGGCTCCACTCTTTGTATTCCCACCATTTTTATCTCCTATACGGGAGAGGCTCTTGATTATAAAACGCCACTGCTCAAAGCCCTGTATGAACTGGATAAGGCGGCTGTTGATGTTTGCCAGTATTTCGACAAGGATATAACAAAAGTATATCCCACTTTAGGTGCCGAGCAGGAGTATTTCCTTATTGATGAAGCCCTTTATTATGCCCGTCCCGATATAGCTCAGTGCGAAAGAACGCTTATGGGACATCAGGCTGCCAAGGACCAACAGCTATCCGACCATTATTTCGGATCAATTCCTGAAAGGGTAAAGGCATATATCGAAGATTTTGAGACAGAGGCGTATAAATTGGGCATTCCGGTAAAGACCCGGCATAATGAGGTCGCTCCAAACCAGTTTGAGTGCGCTCCTCTATTCGAAGAGGTTAACCTGGCCGTGGATCACAACCAGCTCCTGATGGATATTATGAGAAGAACGGCCAGAAAACACAAATTCAGGATCCTTTTCCATGAGAAACCGTTTGCCGGCATCAACGGTTCCGGTAAACACAATAACTGGTCGTTGGCTACCAACACCGGGGTAAACCTTTTGTCTCCCGGGGTAAATCCCAAAACAAACCTGCAGTTCCTGACCTTCCTTGTAAATGTCATCAAGATTGTAAATGACAACAATGACCTGATCCGCGCATCGGTGATGAACGCGACCAACTCATACCGTCTTGGGAGTCACGAGGCTCCTCCGGCAATTGTTTCGGTGTTCCTGGGTTCATATCTTACATCGATCCTGGAAGATATAGTTGAAAAGGTGACCGATAAAAAACTGACTCCCGAACTGAAAACGGATATCAAGCTTGGTATAGGCAAGATTCCCAAAGTTTTGCTTGACAACACCGATCGCAATCGTACCTCTCCTTTCGCCTTCACCGGTAACAGGTTCGAGTTCCGTATGGTGGGTTCTTCCGCTAACTGCAGCAGCGCCATGATCATACTGAACGCCGCATTGGCCTACCAGTTGAAACAGTTCAAGTCCGAGGTTGACGGAATTATCGAAAAAGGGATGAGCAAGGATGACGCGATATTCCAGACACTCAAAAAATATATTATCGAATCGAGGAGAGTTCTTTTTGAGGGGGATGGTTATAGCAAAGAGTGGCAGAAAGAGGCCGCGAAGAGAAAACTGACAAGTAACCCAAGCGTTCCTGAATCGTTGAAAGCATACCTGACACCCAGGGCCAGAAAGGTTCTCACAACTGTTGGCGTACTGTCGGAAAAAGAGATAGAAAGTCGTGTTGAGGTTGAATACGAGAAGTTTACCAAGAAGGTTCAGATTGAATCGAGAATTCTTGCCGACATAGCGATGAACCACATCGTTCCAATAGGCATCAAATATATGACTTCACTCATTGAAAACGTCAAAGGCATCAACGATATCTACGAAGGGAACGAGTGCGAAAAGCTTTCAAGTATCAGTAAATCTATGATCATAGAGATAGCTGACCACATTTCCAATGTCGAGAGAATGGTCAATGATATGGTTGAAGAGAGAAAGAAAGCGAACGTCATGGAGAGCACATACGATAAAGCCATCGCGTACGAGAAAAATGTCAAGCCATATCTCGACAGTATCAGATATCACATCGATAAGCTCGAACTTATCGTTGACAATGAGATATGGCCTCTTCCCAAATACAGGGAATTGCTCTTTATCAGGTAGGTTTAAGGTTGATTTGTTGCTTGATCGGAGTTGTTGGCATCAACTCTCCGGGGCTTTTATTTGAAACATTTTCTCCTCTTTATCTTCGCGATATAAAACAGGAAGACAGGCCGCTTTTTTATTAAAATATGTTATATTTGTCGCCTGAATTTTCAGGCATCAACATTTATCCTGGCCCTGTCCTTGGTGAACCTTTGTGGATCGGATTTTTGTTTTTGTTCTGTGATTTTTGATTTAGAATCAGTTATTAATAGTAAAGATTATTCCAATAAATGTCAGCGATTCAGTTTTTAAGGGAAAAGGCAGGCGCATTGGTTGCCTTTGTTATAGGTTTATCTCTCATATTTTTTGTGGCAAGCGACCTTGTAGGGGGGGGCGGCAGCCAGAGCAGAAGAATCAGGAAATATTATGAGATAGGCGAGATTGCCGGTGAGAAGATATCTTATCAGGATTTCGAGACCAGGGTACAAGGCTTGGTAGAAATATATAAACTTTCCGGAACCGACGTTACGGCCGAGATGTACGAAACTGTCAGGGACAACGTATGGGACCAGATGGTGAGGGAAAAAATTCTTGACAGCAAATATGACAAGCTTGGTATAGGCGTAAGTAACGATGAGCTTGACGACCTGGTTCTTGGCGATAATCCGCATCCCATTGTGTTGCAGCTTTTCACTGATCGTACTACCGGTGTTTTTAACCAGTCCTATCTGGTAAACTTTCTGAAACAGATTGAACTTGATGAGACAGTTCGCACCTATTGGCTTTTCTTTGAAGATGAGATTGTAAACGAGAGGGCCAGCACAAAATACAACACCTTGGTTTCAAAAGGGCTTTATGTCACCTCCAAAATGGTAGAGTTCCAGAGGGCGCTGAACGGACCGACAGTGGATTTCAGTTATGTGATGAAAAATTATGCCTCTATTCCCGATACCGCGATCACCGTTTCCACCGGCGAGATCAAAGATTATTACAAGAAACATAGGGAGGACTATAAAAGAACCGCGAGCAGGGATGTCGAATATGTAACATTTGATGTGGTTCCATCTGAAGAAGATCGTAAATCAATAGAGGCCTGGTTGACCGACAATATTGAGGCTTTTAAGACAGCCACTGATCCCGAACAATACATCAACTTGACATCCGATACCAGGTTCAACGGTTTTTACCAGACAATTGACCAGGTTGCTCCGGCATTGCGAGAGTTTGTTGGAGGCGGGGATACCGATGCTGTTTACGGTCCTTATGAGGAGGAGGGCTACTTTAAGATCGCGAAGATTCTGGATATAGCCAACCGTCCCGATTCTGTCCATGCCCGTCATATCCTGATCTCTTCGGGCACAAGTTACGAGTCGGTCAAAGCTATGGCTGACAGCCTCGCCAATGTAATCAGAAGCGACAAAGCCAGTTTTGAACCGTTGGCCATGGCCTATTCGGAAGATCAGGGTTCAGCCGCCGTGGGAGGGGATTTGGGATGGTTTGAGGAGGGGATGATGGTTACCCCTTTCAATGACGCGTGCTTCTCCGGAAAGAAAGGGGATGTGGTTGTAGCGGAATCCAATTATGGATTTCATATTATTGAGATACTGGACCAGTCAAGAAATGTAAGGAAATATAAGATAGGTGAGATAGATCGACAGATTGAGCCAAGTTCGGCAACTATACAGGATGTCTATTCACAGGCAAGCTCTTTTATCGGCAATTACAATACATATGACAGGTTTAACGAAGGTATCGCCGAGTTGGGTATGAGCAAAAAGATCGCCAACTCTGTTTCTCCGGATCAGGCCTCTTTGCCGGGATTGGACGATTCCAGAAATCTTGTTATGTCGCTTTTCAATTCCAAGGAAGAGGGTTCCGCGGTTTTGGATAACAGCGAACAGGCGGTATTGGAGGTAGGTGACAAATATGTTGTAGGTTTCTGCACGAGAATACAGAAGGAGGGTTATGCTCCGATTGAGGATGTAAGACCGGACATAATATTCGCGCTGACTATCGAGAAAAAGGCGGAAAGGCTTATAGAAGACTTCAACAGCATTAACGCCGGATCCATGACAATCGACAATCTGGCCACCAATATGGGACTGACAGTCCAGGATGCGGCGCAGATCAATTTCTCTTCATACTATGTTTCCGGAATCGCCGGAAACGAGCCGGCTCTGATAGCGGCGGCGACTGTTGCCCCTGAAGGCGTGACAACCGGTCCGATCAAGGGAAACAATGGAGTCTTCATGCTAGCGGTGTATAATTCTGTAGATTCTTCTTCGGAGCAGGATCCTGATATGTTGAGAATGAACCTATCGTATACTTACGGGATGAGGGGTTCTTACGGTGCCTATGAGGCTCTACAGTCGGCGGCCAACATTGTTGATAAAAGATATAAGTTCTATTAATAGTATCCATAAGATGTAAAAAATGGGCGACCGCGATGGTCGCCCATTTTTTTGAACTCTCTGTCCGGAACGGATAAAAAAATAGGCCGCTATCATTAAACGGCCTATTCTTTTTATTTATGCAGTAGCGACCGCTACTTAACTTTTTCTACAATAGCTTTGAAAGCTTCGGGATGGTTCATGGAGAGATCGGCCAAGGTTTTCCTGTTAAGGGTGATCCCTTTTTCCCGGAGTTTTCCCATGAAAACGGAATAGCTCATATCGTACTGACGAACACCGGCGTTGATTCTTTGTATCCACAAGGACCTGAATTGTCCTTTTTTCTTTCTTCTATCACGGTAAGCATAACCCAAACCCTTATCAAGCGTGTTCTTGGCTACCGTTATCACATTTTTTCTGGAAAGGAAATTTCCTTTTGTCTGTTTGAGGATCTTTTTTCTTCTTGCCCTCGATGCTACCGCATTTACTGATCTTGGCATAATTTTTTAATTTTTGAAGGTCAGCGGTCGTTTGTCTGTCGACACTTAGGTGCTGAACGATCGGTTAATAATAAATTTAAGATAATTGGAACATCTATTTGCCGGCCAACAACAACTTGACGTTTTTCTCGTCAGCTTTGCTCACCTCACCAAAATAACCAAGGTTTCTTTTCCTCTTGGTAGATTTTTTTGTCAGGATATGGCTCTTAAACGCATGTTTCCTCTTGATCTTCCCTGTTCCGGTGAGAGAAAATCTCTTTTTCGCTCCCGGATTTGTCTTCATCTTTGGCATTTTATTTATAAGTAAATCAATAAAAAACTATTTCTTCTTTTTAGGAGATATTGTTATTGTCATCCTTTTTCCCTCAAGTTTCGGGAGTTGGTCAACTTTTCCGTATTCTTCGAGATCATTCGCGAATCTCAGCAGCAGAAGTTCGCCCTGCTCCTTAAAAAGTATCGAACGACCCTTAAAATAGACGTAAGACCTAACCTTTGCCCCCTCCTCAAGGAACTTGATCGCATGTTTGAGCTTAAAATTATAATCGTGATCATCCGTATTGGGCCCGAACCTGATCTCCTTAACCACAACTTTTGTGGATTTGGCTTTGATCTCTTTCTGTTTCTTCTTTTGTTGGTAAAGAAACTTTTGATAATCAACAATCCTGCAAACAGGTGGATCCGCGGTTGGAGCTATCTCCACCAAATCAAGTTCCATCTTATCCGCCATTTTGAGGGCATCCTGAATACTCAAAACCTCTGTTTCTATTCCTTCACCGACAACTCTGACCGTTTTCGCGGTAATTTTGTTGTTAATTTTGTGAAGCGGCTGGTTTGCCCTGCCGAAACTTCGTCTGGTTGGTCCTCCGCTTATAGCCTTATCCTCCTAAATTTGGTTAATAATTAAAATTATAGCTTCAATATGCGATTTCTTTTTTCATCTCGGAACGGATGAAATCGATGAATTCTTCGACTTTCATCGTCCCTTTATCTCCTTCTCCCTGCTTTCTAACGGATACTGTACCGCTTTCAGCCTCTTTCTCGCCAACGATAAGCAGATACGGAATTCTTTTTAACTCATTATCCCTTATCTTCTTACCTATCTTCTCACTTCTCTCGTCAATTAAGGTGCAAATATCGGAATTATTTAGAATTTGCAAAACATTATTTGAATAATCGTGGAATTTTTCGCTTATGGGCAATATAACGGCCTTCTCCGGTGAAAGCCAAAGGGGGAATTTCCCGGCGTTGTTTTCGATCATTACGGCGACAAACCTTTCGAGTGAGCCAAAAATTGCCCTATGGATCATTATAGGTCTGTGTTTCTGGTTGTCGCTTCCATTATATGTGAGATCAAATCTCTCGGGAAGGTTGTAATCCACCTGTATAGTGCCCAGTTGCCATTTCCTTCCGATGGCGTCGCGCACCATAAAGTCGAGTTTCGGCCCATAAAAGGCGGCCTCTCCCAGTTCTACCGTTGTCTGCAGTCCTTTTTTGTTCGCAGCCTCAACAATAGCCTTCTCCGCTTTTTCCCAGTTCTCCTCCGATCCTATATATTTTTCTTTGTTTTCGGGATCCCTCAGCGAGATTTGAGCGGAGAACTCCTTGAAATCCAGTGACCTGAAGATCAACAACACATCATCAACAATGCTCATAAACTCTTCCTGCAACTGATCGGGGCGGCAATAGATATGCGCATCGTCCTGGGTGAAGCTCCTTACCCTTGTCAGACCGTGGAGCTCACCGCTCTGTTCATATCTGTAAACTGTGCCGAATTCGGCCATCTTTATCGGAAGATCCTTGTATGAATGGGGGGTGGCATTGTAAATCTCGCAGTGGTGGGGACAGTTCATAGGTTTCAACATGAACTGTTCCCCCTCCTGTGGGGTAGAGATAGGTTGGAACGAGTCCTTACCATATTTCTCGAAATGTCCCGATGTCTTGTAGAGGCTGACATTCCCGATATGGGGTGTCGTAACTATTTTATATCCTTTTTTCTTGAGTATTGAGGTAAGAAAATCGATCAGTGTCTGCCTGATCGCGGCGCCTTTTGGCAGCCACAGTGGCAGCCCCATTCCCACGTTCGGGGAAAAGGTGAATAGTTCAAGCTCTTTGCCTATCCTGCGGTGATCCCTTCTCTTGGCCTCCTCCAGGAATAGAAGATATTCATCTAATAATTTCTGTTTCGGGAAGCTGATGCCATATATCCTGGTGAGCATTTTTCTCTTCTCGTCGCCTCTCCAGTAAGCGCCGGCCACACTGGTAAGTTTAATGGCCTTTATCGGCTCGGTAGAGAGGAGGTGGGGACCGCGGCAAAGGTCGGTGAACTCTCCCTGTGTATAGAGGGATATCGTTCCATCCTCCAGCTCGCCTATCAACTCGGTTTTATACTCATCGCCCTTTTTGGAGAAAAGCTCTATAGCCTCTTTCTTGCTGATTTGCTTTCTGGTATATGTAAGATTTTGGGAGGCCATCTCCTTCATCTTGTTTTCAATAGCCGGTAAATCGGAATCGGTTATTATCCTGTCTTCGCCCGGATCAACATCGTAATAAAAGCCGTTTTCAATGGCCGGGCCGATACCAAACTTGATTCCCGGATAAAGAGCCTCAAGAGCTCCGGCCATAAGGTGGGCCGAAGAGTGCCAGAAGGCATGTTTTCCCATATCGTCCTCCCATTTGTGGAGCACTATCGAGCCATCGGCAGTAATCTCCCTGTTTAGGTCGTAAGGTTCACCGTTAACTGTCGCCGCCAGCACCTCTTTGGCCAGGCGGGGGCTTATCTGTTCCGCTATCTCTACAGCGGTTATCCCTTTTTTGTATTTTTTTGAATTCCCATCGGGGAACGTTATCTCGATCATCCCTAGAAACTATTAATGAAACGTCCGCAAAGGTAACTATTATTTGGACACATTGTCAACCTTATTCTAAGGTTATATAACCGCATATTCAACTTGCCAATGCGGTTTTATTCAAATAGGCGGGAAGCGGCTCTTTTTGGGAAAGGAAGCTAGGTTTTTTTCCGGGCAACTCCTATGGCAGGAAGGATATTTGGCCCGATTCTTTTGATGCTCCCGTTGGCGATCTGCCTTCGGGCGATTATTATACCATGTTTACCAAGTCTTTTGATTTTACCGATCGTCCTAGTCATGCGGAAACTGACAAATCATACAACACGGATAACATTACGTTCCGTATCAATTTCAGGATTAGGTGATAGTTGGCAATATATATATACCAATTGAGTTTACACTAGTTCATATATAAAAACTATTCAAAGTTTATAATATCTTTGTTCATTATATTTAGTGTTTCTCCTTCTGGAATTACTTCGTATCTAACAGAAGCACATTTAGTTTCTGAAGGATTTATATCCCAATAGACTATTATGTTGTCAATTAAATCATATGGTAGGTTGTTGAAGTATCCATAGTAGCTTATGATTTCACAGTAATTAAACCTATTAACCACATCTGCTTTACCGCTTTTAAATAAAACCTTCCATGCAAACATGAACGGTTTATGTGGAGGTTTTCCTATCTCCCAGGAAGTTCCCGATTTCAAAGAGATTTTTATCCTTTGGTCTGTATAGGTAGTGCCGTTATAACAATCAATACCGGAATAAAACTCTCTGTTTTCCAAGATGTCTTTGGTAATTACATGGTCAACAATAGTTCTATCAATAAAATTATCGAAATTTTGAATACTCTCCGAAGATGGATTAATATTTGTTATAATATTGTCGCTACTCTGAGCAAAAGTTGTAGATATAAATACAAACAGTGTAATAAATAGAGATTTAATTAATTTCATATCATTTATAAAACAGAGTAAATAAAAACCTAAAGTTGATTAATGAGTTCCAAGTTACAGTATAATTTTTAGATACTGGAATAATCCTATTGAAAATGGACATCTCATTCACACTTATAAAAGTACCTGAAACTTTTAAATAACCATCAGAATTAAAATTAAGTGTTGAATTGTAGGGGCCATTTATTTGGTATTCAATATTTGTTCCGGTTTCTTGAAAAAAATTATTATAATCATTAGTGATCACATCTGTCTTGTTCATAATTCTTTTTTCACTCCATCCGGATTTGTCCGCATAAAATCTAAAGCTATCCATAAGAACAGGAACAGCTAGAGAACCGTCAATTCCGAAAAAATGATTATCAAAATTATCAAATGGTTTTTTACCCGAAAACAAATTACCACCCATGTGGTATGCTGTTGATCTAATAATATGGTTTTGTACACTAGCAAAGCGATGAGTTGCGCTCGTCAGATTTAATTCAAATTCAATGTTTTTCCCAATAGGTATAAATATATCTTTACTAACAATACCTGTTGCCAAACCGGCACCTAAACCATATAATGTTCTATTCCCAAAGGAGTTCCAATCAACGCCTCTTAATTTTATACTCTCATTTGTTTGTTCAATTATATTATTACTTCCTTGACGTAGTGCCTCCCCAAGCGCTGCTCCCAAAATTGGATTTATGGTTGTCAGGATACTAGAAGCGGCACCAGCACCGAATGTAGTTAAGCCTTCCACAAAATTATCAATATTTCTCCAATTGGTTATTAAATTTGAAACACCTCCTATTAGTCCGCTAATTAAGAGTTCTATCCATTCCCCATCCGGATCAGTATAGATTAGTGGGTTATTCAGGCAATACGAATACCTGTTGAAGTTTTGTGAGAAACCTGGGGCCTGCACGTGTGGATCGACGCCCAAAAACCTTCCGAGTACGGGATCGTAGACCCTTCCGTTCATGTCGACAAGAAAGAACTCCTCGAGATGCTCGTGCCCCGTGAATCCCCTGTCGGTGAACAGGTCGTAATCCGCTTCCTCGGTCCAGTCCCCGCTTTTCCTCGGATTGCCCCAGGCGTCGAAACTCTGCTTGGCCACCGTTCCGGAGGGCGATATGACCTCGGTAATCGATCCGAGATGGTCGGTGAGTATGGTGTACAACTGGCCCCCCGCTGTTCCGGTTTGTTCGTACACCGCTACAAGTCCGGTAGGGGAGTAGACGTAGAAGTACTTGGTGGTCGCCCCGCCCCCCGATGGATTCCTCGTAATCACCGAAGAAATACTTTGTTCTTTTGGTCGGGCCTTCCGTGTACACGCTTTTTCTCCGTTGTCTGTCGTATCCGTAAGCAATGGCCAGTTTCTTGGTGGAACTGGCGCCAATGGTATCCGTTATAGCGGATACTTTGTTGAACGCCGTATAGCCAATGGATTGTCTAGGGGGCAGATAGCCTTCGGAAGGGGTTATCGAGGTAAGGGCGTTGGGCCCCGCATCGTTTTCGCCGTATACTATCCCGTTTTCCGCGGCTATCCCCGTTTTGCCCGTTATGTTGCCATAATCGTCGTAATAGATGGTTTTCGCCGCTGCGGATACAAGGTCGCCGTCCAGGTAATAGGCGATTCCGGTGAGCCTGTTGAGGTTGTCGTACGAGAAAACTTCTTTTTGCTCCGTAAGGTAATCCTCCCTGTAGGCGAGGTTTCCCAGGCGGTCGAAACCGTAGGCCACGTCCCTGATCCTGTCGTTGAACATACGTTGTATTTCACCGCAACCGTTGTAGACGAACACTGTATTGTAACCGCCCAGGTTCACGGAGGTGTACTGGCCCAAGGCGTTCTGGGCCTCGGCTTCCCATAATATGTCGTTGTTGATATCGACAATAGAGCTCATGTGCCCGTAATCATCATATAGGTATTTCACGCCGTAACCGGTGGACCACGTTTTCATGGAGTCACGGCCGTAAACATCGTACTTATATGATATGGTAACGGTTTTGTTCCCTCCGGGTTGGATCAGTGTCTCCGTGGAAGAAGCCAACATTACCAGATCATTGTAAACGTACGATACGCTGCTCGTGCCGTTGCTTATCGATGACAATGTTCCGTTATGGTTTGTATCGTAGGAATAGGTGGTAGTAATTCCTCCCAACGTAGAGGTCAACATCCTTCCCGCGGCGTCGT
>JGI24710J26742_10000536_pt1 | contig 35052 bp, 31 predicted proteins | sample BioPla2DNA2_FD_26742 | JGI IMG/M metagenome (IMG submission 26742)
CGGGTATTTAAATGGCTACCGTTAGATCTCTCCAACGGTAGCACAATTGCTCTATAATCTCTTTATTTTTTAGAGCTTACCCCAACATTTGACATAGAGCCCATTTTAACAACAATATCTTTTCTGCAAATATTTGACAATAACCTTATCCAAATTAATACTGGCCTGATAAATATCCTTCGAGGTTAATAAATAGCTATGATTAATAGCCGAAACGTATAATTCTTTTCTCAATGCTTCGATTTCCTGCCGAAGACTATCTGTTTGATTGACAGCCATCTTCTTTTCCCCCTGTCGATTTTCTTGCTAATATTTAATTCGACTTACATTTCAATTTTCCTGCCTAATTTGGAAGATTTTTGTAAAATTTTTAATAAAATGACGGCTGAGGAAATTTAGCAGGCTTTTTGTGTGTTTAAAACAAATTTTTCGAGAACCTCTGCGACGCCATCGTCATTATTACTCAAAGTTATATAATCAGCTTTCTCCTTTAATAGAGGGATACTGTTTTCCATAGCTACGCCAAATCCGGCATCTTGAACCATCTCTATATCATTAGGACTATCTCCGATAGCCATCACATTTTCTAGCCCAAACCCCAAACTTTTTGCTAAAGCTTTAAGCGCATTACTCTTTGTAGCCTTTTTATGAGTAATCTCGAGCATACCCGGCAAAGTTCGGATTATGTTTAAGATATGTCCGAATCTCGGTTCCAATTCTTTAGCTAAAGATTTAATTCTTGAATCCTCAGCTAAAACCACCAATTTAGTGGGATCCGCCCAAAGCTTGTCAAAACTCTCGACATAATTGGGTGACACCCTGGTTATAGTTTCATAATGACGTGCTTCCGGAGAGTCCTGCTCCATATACAAAACATCATCCACATAAACATTGAGATGGTAATCATGAGCACGTACATAATCCGCTACTTCTTGAGCTATATCCAGAGGCAGTGGCCTATGATGGATTAATTCACCATTTACGCATTTGACCATCGCACCCTGATAAGTGATCAGCGGAACATTGAGCCCCAATTCCTTAGCATAAGGAAAAGCTGCGGCAAACATCCTACCGGTGGCCAAAGTTACTGTAATCCCTTTAGCAATAACCTTTCTGATATTTTCTTTAGACCGCTTCGATATAGTTAAATCATCACGTAACAGCGTATCATCCAGATCAATTGCTATTAATTTAATGTCTTTCACCTTATTTCATCCCTTCTAGTTGTGCCAGGTGGCAAGGGGACGGGTGGCAAGGGGACGCTTCTCCTGCCACATTGAAAAGCAAAATATTATTTTGATAAATGTGGCAGGAGAAACGTCCCCTTGCCACCCACGCCACCCGAAACATAGCAAATCTATTATACATTAGTTTAGTCCTGCTCACTAGTGTGAAAAAAATTCCAAACTTGATACGCCGTGGTTTTTCCCAAGCCGGCTACTTTTTGCAATTCTTCGAGAGAAGCCTGTCTAATCCTTTGCAAAGAAAAATTAAAATACTGCAGTAAAGCTGATTTTCTTTGTGGTCCCAACCCGGGAATATCGTCTAAAACTGAAGCTAAATTACGCCGTCCCCTTAATAAACGATGATAGGTAATGGCAAAACGATGTGCTTCATCCCGAATCCGTTGTAATAAATATAAAGCTTGAGAATCACGCGGTAGTACTATGGGAAGGGACTGCCCCTCACAATAAATCTCTTCCTCTTTCTCAGCTATACTAACAATCGGAATCTGTGCAACACCTAATTTTTTCATGACCTTCCGTGCCGCAGCGAGCTGACCTTTGCCGCCGTCCACAATCACTAAATCCGGCAAAATAGAAAAGCGCTCATCACCCCTAAGCCCTTTTTCAAACCGGCGTCTAATCACTTCCGCCATACTGGCAAAATCATCCGGACCTTCGACTGTCTTGATTTTAAAACGCCGATATTCACTACGGTTAGGTCTGCCTTCTTCAAAAACTACCATAGAGGCTACTGCTTCCTGACCCTGAATATTGGAGATATCATAACACTCCAAACGATGAGGTTTTTCCAGCAAATTAAGGGCGCCGGCTATCTCAATTAAAGCTAACTCCTCTTTTTGCTTACGCTGTTCCCTTATTTTTGTTTCCTGTTGTAAACTTTCCCAGGCGTTTTTGCCCGCCAGTTCCAGTAGCTCTTTTTTATATCCCCTTTGCGGAAATTTTAAAACTACTTTCCCGCCTTTTTTTTCCGCAAGCCAACATGTTAAAACCTCCTTCTCCGGCACTTCCTCCGGAAGAAGAATCTGAGAAGGGATATATTTAGCCTGATAATAATACTGTTTCAAAAAAGCTGACAGTATTTCCCTACCCTCCATTTCCGCTCCGCTCTCTAGAATAAAATGGTCTCCCCCCATTACCTTGCCGCCACGCACAAAAAAGATCTGCACACAAGCCCGCTCCGCTCCCTGAGCATAGTTCAGTACATCCATATCCACAAAATTACCGGAAACAATCTTCTGTTTTTCTCGCACTTTTTCTACTGACAGCAATTGATCACGCAGCTCGGCCGCTTTTTCAAAATCCAATCTTTCCGCAGCCTCTTTCATCTGCTTCTCCAATTTATGCACTAATGTTTCCTCTTTCCCTTCTAAAAAGGAAATAATATCTGCAACCATTTTGCGATAATCATCCTTGGTAATCTGCCCCTGGCAAGGAGCGGAACAACGCTGAATAAAAGCATTAAGACAAGGACGCTCTTGTTTTTTAAGACCGCCTTGTTTACAAGAACGGATAGGGAAAATACGTTTCAGTAACTTTAAGGTCTCATGTACAGCCCCCACATTCGTATAAGGACCGAAATAACGAGAACCGTCTTTTTTTACTGTACGCACAATCTCCAAACGAGGGAAATCTTCTTGCAAAGTCACCCGTAAATAAGGATAACTTTTATCATCAGTAAGCCGAATATTATATTTCGGCTTATGTTTTTTGATTAAATTACTCTCCAGAATTAACGCTTCTACCTCTGAATCTGTCAGCAAATACTCCACATCAGCAATATTTCTGACCAAGGCTTGCGTCTTGGGAGAATCGGCATGTTGAGAAGAAAAATATGACTTCACTCTATTACGAAGATTAATCGCCTTGCCGACATAAATTACCCTGCCCTTACTATTCTTAAAGAGATAGACGCCCGGTTCTGTTGGTAATATCTTTAATTTTTCCTCCAACATTTTACTCACTCCTACTTTTTTATTATTTCAGAAACAAGATTATTAAGTCAATATATTCATCCAACCATAAGTTTCTCTCTTACTTTTGATAAACAAATCTAGCAACTATAAGTTGTATGTGGTAGAAAAGGTTAAATAAATCTGTGCCCCGGCTAATTTTGTCGGAGCTCAAACAAAGGAACCCGCTAGTGCCTATATTAAGCCCACTGCAAAAAACTAAATATACCGCAAGATTACCTGCCTTAATGGTATGAAAATTGCATTAATAAATAGTAGAGTGAATATTATATCAAGGAGGTGACTATGCGGAACTATTTAAACTAAGCCAAGGGACCATTTTTAAGACAAAAATTAGGAGGTTGCAAAGAATGAGTAAGGTAATCAGTGCCCAAAATGCAGTAAAGATGATTAAGAATGGAGATACGGTAGCTGTAGGCGGATTTGTTGGAATAGGACATCCCGAAGAAGTATCCATAGCAGTTGAGGAAAGTTTTCTCAACAATGGAACGCCCAATAATCTAACAATTACCACCGGAGCCGGCGCAGGTGACGGAAAAACTAACGTTTGGCTAAACAGATGGGCCAAAGAAGGCTTAATTAAAAAGGTAATCGCTTCACATTTTAACCTGGTTCCCGATTTAATCAAACTTATAGCTGAAGAAAAAATCGAAGCTTATGGCGTTCCGCAAGGAGTAATTCTTCATTTATTCAGAGCAATCGGAGGAAAGAAACCTGGAGTAATCACTCATGTCGGACTGAAAACTTTTGCGGTTCCAAGAGAAACAGGCTGTAAATTAAATAGTATTACCAAAGAAGACTTAGTAGAACTAGTGAAGCTTGATAATAAAGAATATCTCTGGTATAAAGCATTCCCCATTAATGTAGCTATCTTAAAAGGTACAACAGCCGATGAGTTTGGTAATATCAGTATGGAAAAAGAAGCCTTACGCCTAGAAGTTTTTGTAATGGCCTTAGCGGCAAAAAACTCTGGCGGTAAGGTGATCGTACAGGTGGAAAGAGTAGCTAAGCGAGGGACACTTGATCCACGGTCCATTGTCATTCCCGGCGCTTTAGTTGATGCTGTTGTCATTGCAAAACCCGAGAATCATGTACAAACTCTAGCTGAAAAATACAATCCGTCTTTCACCGGAGATGTTAAGATTCCTTTAGATAGTATCCCTCCAATGGCTTTAGACGCTCGCAAGGTCATTGCCCGAAGAGCAGCATTAGAAATGAGCCCGAATATCGTAATTAATTTGGGAATTGGCATACCAGAAGGTGTAGGAGCAGTAGCAGCCGAAGAAGGAATCAGTGATATCTTTACATCAACAGTAGAACCGGGCTTACATGGTGGAGTTCCTTTGTCGGGACTTAATTTCGGTGCAGCCATCAACCCTGAAGCGATGATTGATCATCCCAGTCAATTTGATTTCTATGATGGTGGTGGCTTGGATTTAGCCTGTTTAGGAATGGCCGAATGTGATATCTCAGGAAATGTTAATGTTAGTAAGTTTGGTCCGAGAATTGCCGGACCGGGCGGATTTGTCAATATTACACAAAACGCCAAAGTAGTTATTTTCTGCGGTACATTTACAGCAGGCGGATTAAAAGAAAAAGTTTGTGATGGCAAGCTAGTTATCGAGAATGAAGGAAGAGCCAAAAAATTTGTGGAAAAAGTTGAACACATTACTTTCAGCGGCGAATATTCCCAAGAGAAAAAGCAAAAAGTATTGTACGTTACAGAACGGGCTGTTTTCGAAATTAGAAATAATGCCCTTACTTTAATAGAAATAGCTCCTGGAGTGGATTTGGAAAAAGATATTTTAAATCAAATGTGTTTCAAACCACAAATTGCCGAGGATCTAAAATTAATGGATGAAAGAATCTTCCTAGAACAACCGATGGGTATTAAAGCAGAAATTTTAGCTAAAGGGAAATAATAACGCTCTCCAACAGTACTATCATCACAGTACAACAAAGAGAATGAGACCCCACTTATCCAAGCTGGATAAGTGGGGTCTTTTTATTGTGTCTATCATGTGTCTATCATTTGATGCAATACTTTGCCCGGTCAGCGCATAACTTTTTGCAGATATTTTCCCGTATAGCTGGCAGGATTTGCACAGATGTCCTCCGGTGTACCGGTTGCCACAACCTGTCCACCTTTTTCCCCGCCTTCAGGTCCCAAATCGATACAATAATCAGCCATTTTGATTACCTCAAGATTGTGCTCAATCACCAGTACGGAATTTCCGCTATCCACAAGCCGCTCTAAAACACCTAACAACCTGTGAATATCTGCTAAATGTAGACCGGTGGTAGGCTCATCTAAAATATAAAAAGTTTTTCCATTGGAACGTCGGCTTAACTCTGTCGCCAACTTTATCCGCTGTGCCTCTCCACCGGAAAGAGTGGTGGCCGACTGACCCAGTCGAATATACCCCAACCCTACATCCTGCATAGTTTTTAACTTATGATAAATACGCTGATGGTTCTGGAAAAACTCTGTCGCCTCATCAACCGTCATGTCCAAAACATCGGCAATCGTTTTACCTTTATATTTTACCTCCAAAGTTTCCCGGTTATAACGCTTACCTTTACATACCTCACAAGGCACATAAACATCCGGTAAGAAATGCATTTCAATCTTAATAATCCCATCTCCGCGACATGCCTCACAGCGGCCTCCCCGCACATTAAAGCTAAACCTACCCGGAGCATATCCCCTCATCCTAGATTCATTTGTCCGGGCAAAAACCTCCCGAATCAAGTCAAAGGTGCCGGTATAAGTAGCGGGATTGGAACGTGGTGTGCGCCCGATCGGTGACTGGTCAATATTAACCACCTTCTCTAAATATTCCAAGCCGGTAACCTTCTCATGGGCTCCCGCTTTAACCCGCGCTCTATTCAACTTATGCGCCAAAACCTTATACAGGATCTCGTTAACCAACGTACTCTTCCCCGATCCGGAAACTCCGGTTACACAAGTAAACACATTCAAAGGAATGGCTACATCAATATTTTTTAGATTATGTTCCCGAGCGCCTTCGATCACCAACCATTTACCATTAGGTTGCCGCCGGATTAAGGGCAGGGGAATGTGTTTGCGCCCACTCAAATAATCTGCGGTCACCGAACCCTTTACTTGCTTAATCTCCTCCACGGTACCCTGGGCCACAATCTCTCCCCCATGTACACCGGCCCCCGGACCAATATCAATAATCTGATCTGCCGCATACATAGTTTCCTCGTCATGCTCTACTACAATAACCGTATTGCCTATATCCCTCAAAGACTTAAGCGTTTCAATCAAACGTTGATTATCACGCTGATGCAGCCCGATGGAAGGCTCATCCAAAATATATAAAACACCTACCAAACTAGAGCCGATTTGAGTTGCCAACCTGATGCGCTGCGCTTCTCCACCCGATAAAGTACCGGCAGCACGGTTTAGGGTCATATAATCTAAGCCTACATTCACTAAAAACCCCAGACGGCTACGAATTTCCTTTAAAATCTGACGAGCAATCAATGTTTCCCTTTCCGTTAATTGAAGTTCATTAAAAAACTGTAAAGCCTGCCCCACGGAAAAACAAGTAACTTCCCAAATGTTTTTGCCACCAACGGTAACCGCTAAGCTCTCCTCTTTCAGTCTGGTTCCGTGACAACGAAAACAGGGAACACTGCTCATATAGGATTCAAGCATGCTTTTAGCATGTTCCGACTGGGTTTCACGATAACGCCGCTCTAAATTAGGAATAACCCCTTCATAATAGGTCTCAAAAGTCCTTAATTGACCACTGTTATTTTGATAACTAACTTTAATCTTCTGGCGTCCGGCACCATACAACAAAAGTTGCTGTTCTTCTTTACTTAAGTCCTTAAAAGGGACATCCTGAGGAATATTAAACTGTTGGGTTACTGCATTTAACAGCCCTGCATACCATGTAAATGTGCGTTTATTCCAAGGTGCTATCGCTCCCTCAGCCAAAGTCATAGTAGGATCCGGGATTACTAATTCCGGATCTACCTGTGTCTTAAATCCCAAACCGGTGCACTCGGGACAGGCCCCATAAGGATTATTAAAAGAAAACATCCGCGGGGCAATCTCTTCAAAACTGATTCCGCAATCCACACAGGCAAAATTTTGGCTGAAGATTATCTCCTCCTGCCCGATTATATCCACAGTAACGATACCGCCGGTAAGATTAATCGCCGTTTCTAAAGAATCAGCCAAGCGTTGCTCCACTTGAGGTCGAATAATAATGCGGTCAACCACCACTTCAATGGTATGTTTCTTATTCTTATCTAGTTGAATTTCCTCATTAACCTCGCGAACCTCTCCGTCAACTCTGACTCGCACATAACCTTCCTTACGGATATTCTCAAGCAACTTTTGGTACTCACCTTTTCTCCCCCTGACTAAAGGAGCCAAAATCTGCAAACGAGTCCCCTCCGGATAGGTCATTATACGATCCACCATCTGTTCTACCGTTTGCTGGCTGATGGCCTGTCCGCACTTATAACAGTGTACCTTGCCGATTCGGGCAAAGAGTAAGCGCAGATAATCGTAAATCTCCGTTACCGTTCCCACCGTAGAACGAGGGTTATTGCTAGTTGTCTTCTGATCAATAGAAATTGCCGGGGAGAGCCCCTCAATATAATCCACATCCGGCTTATCCATTTGTCCTAAAAATTGGCGAGCATAGGCAGACAAAGACTCTACATAACGCCGTTGTCCTTCAGCATAAATCGTATCAAAAGCTAAAGAAGATTTACCGGAACCGCTTAAACCGGTAATCACTACCAGCTTATCTCGAGGAATCTCTACATCAATATTTTTTAAATTATGAGAACGAGCACCTTTAATAATAATTTTATCTTTTAACATTTCTGCTACCTACCTTAACTGAGTCTTCAATTCAATAATTATATCACGCAATTCCGCAGCCCGCTCAAAAGCCAACTCCTTAGCTGCCCCCTTCATTTCCTTCTCCAGGCGGGCAATCAGCTTACGTAGTTCCTTCTGCGGCATTGCAGAAACATCAACCTGATACTCGGTCTGCTCCTCAGCAGCCAAAGTAACCTCAATTACATCCCGCACCTCTTTTTGTACTGTCTGCGGAACAATCCCATGTTTTCGATTGAATTCACTCTGAATTCTGCGGCGTCGTTCGGTCTCCTCAATCGCCAACCGCATGGAATCAGTAACCACATCTGCATACATGATAACTTGCCCACGCACATTACGTGCAGCCCGACCGATAGTCTGAATGAGAGAACGCTCTGAGCGCAAAAATCCTTCTTTGTCGGCATCAAGAATCGCCACCAAGGAAACCTCCGGAAGGTCTAATCCTTCACGCAACAGGTTTATCCCAACCAAGACATCAAAGACACCTAAGCGTAAATCCCTGATTATCTGCATCCGCTCTAAAGTCTTTACCTCAGAATGAAGATAACGAACCTTTATCCCCATTTCGCGCAGATAATCCGTTAATGCCTCTGCCATTTTCTTCGTCAAGGTAGTAATCAAAACCCGTTCCTTTCTCTCTTCCCGGATCTTAATCTCTTCTAAAAGATTATCCATCTGTCCCTTAGTTGGCCGAACAATAATCTCCGGATCCAGCAAACCGGTAGGCCGGTTAATCTGCTCGACTATGGCGCCGCTCAATTGCTGCTCATACGGTCGCGGCGTTGCCGAAACATAGATAACCTGATTGAGCTTTTCTGTAAACTCCGCAAACTTCAAAGGACGGTTATCCAAAGCCGAAGGCAACCGAAAACCGTGCTCCACCAATGTTTCCTTACGGGATCTATCCCCTTCATACATGGCGCCAAGCTGAGGAATAGTAACATGAGATTCGTCAATCATTAACAAATAATCTGACGGGAAAAAATCCAGCAGAGTATAAGGGGGCTCACCCGGTCTTCTGCCGGTCAGATGACGGGAATAATTCTCAATCCCCGAACAAAAACCCACCTCTCTCATCATCTCCAAGTCAAAACGAGTCCTCTGTTCCAGGCGTTGTGCTTCCAGTAACTTACCACGCTGACGGAAAATGGCCAGTTGTTCTTCCAACTCCTGCTCAATGGTGACCAAAGCCCGCTGCATCTTTTCTTTACCCGTAACATAATGATTAGCCGGGAAAATGCTGACATGACGAAGCTGAGCCAGAATCTCACCGGTTATTGTATCCACTTCCACAATCCGTTCAATTTCATCACCGAACAATTCTACGCGGACCGCTTTTTCCCCATATGAAGCTGGGAATATCTCCACTACATCCCCCCGCACTCTAAACGTACCACGCATAAAATTAAGGTCATTACGGTCATACTGAATCTCTGTCAACCGCCGCAAAATAAAGTCACGATCAATATTCTGCCCTAAACGTAAGGAAAGAGTCTGATCCCTATATTCTTCCGGTGAACCCAGTCCATAAATACAAGAAACACTGGCTACCACAATTACATCGCGCCGTTCAAATAATGCAGCCGTCGCAGAATGCCGTAATTTTTCTATTTCCTCATTTATCGAGGCATCTTTTTCAATATAGGTATCCGTATGCGGCACATAAGCCTCGGGCTGGTAATAATCATAATAACTAACAAAATATTCCACCGCATTATCAGGAAAAAATTCCTTGAACTCACTACACAATTGCGCCGCCAAAGTCTTATTGTGCGCAATCACCAGAGTGGGTTTCTGTACCTTTTGAATCACATGAGCCATGGTAAAGGTTTTTCCGGTACCTGTCGCGCCTAATAATACCTGATGTTTCATTCCCTGTTGCAGATTTTTTACTAAGGTATTAATTGCCTCCGGTTGATCGCCCCTAGGTTGATAGTCTGAAACCAATTTAAACCTGTTATCCATGCTGTCACTCCACATCCTGTCTCTGGTTATACTTATACTAAAATATTATAACATACCAGTAAAACTAAAAAAACGCTCCTTCTGTACTGCCCCCCTAACTTTAGATTTTCGGTCCAAGTTTAGGGGACAATACATTCTAGAGCGTTTTTTAAAACAAAATTACCTTGCACTCAAATAATCACGTTCTGAACGAGAAAGTCCGTTAGATATAGACGTAATTTCTTTTTGACCTGAACTATGAACCAACGGCTTATTGTCAGGATACTCCTTTAATCCGTTATTAAATGCATATTTATCAATCTCTTCAATCTTATTTAACAAATCATCTGCATTATACAAATGATTCAATTTATCCTCGATTAAGCGTTTTGTTGCCAACCAATCATTCACAATACTTGTTTTATCTATATTCTTATGCTCAGCATTGTCAAATTTAGGTCTTAACTCAGCTAAATGCTCCCTCAACTCAATTTCTTCCTTATGCAATCTCTCATAAAGTTGTTCTATATGCTGTGTTTCATGACCTTGAATCTTTGAGTTTGCTTCCAAAGAACGCAACTTCTCTATAACGTTTTGATTATTATGACAATACGCTAAAAAACAAGATTGCAAATCAAGCTGCATTTCACCCGGAGTTATACAGGGATTATATTGATTATTAATAAAAGGGATAACTTTTGCTAAGGCTTCACCGGCATTTTTGGCATTATATTTTTTTAATAAATGTGCTCTTATTTGCGCATTATTTGAGGACGGTTCTAACTTTTCTATAGAATCCAATTGCACTAATTTCATTAAATCTTTTATTTCCCTGATTAGCTCCTCCTGTTTTTGTTGATTAGCTTCATAAGCAACCACAATTTTAAAAAGGTCTTTAAATAATCGGTTATTGCCTCTGCTTACCTGCAGATATGTTTTTATATGCTCTAACTTGCTTCTTAACAACCTCACTACTGCTCCCCTCCATAATAAATCGAATAATTAAAATCTGTCTTGCCTATAATCAAGACTCCGCCAACTACCTTTTCTACTCTTTTCAAATTCCTTTTGCTCCCTAAAATTTAGCCTTAAAGCCATGCCCTTACGGAATCTGATCTCACGATCAACTTCATTTATCCGACACAATAATTCCTCAATTTTTTCTAATTCTTTTTGTTTATCATCTAATAAACCTTTAAGATGATGCCATCTTTCCTCAAAATTCGTTTGCAGCCTTTCTCTCTGACCTACATTAAAAACTTTATGACCCAGATTAAACACATCTATTCTATACTTGTCCACAGCTTCACCAAGTTGCTGTTGTTTTTTTAGCAATTTATCATCAAGATGACATAATTTCTCTGTATTAAAACCTTCAAATCTAGAGATTTTCTCCATAGTATTTAATATTTCTCTCACCTTACAATTGTTAAAACTATATTCTAAATAATTTGCCTGTAAATCAATCCACTTTTCTTCAGGTGTACTGTACGGATTATAAAGATAATTTATTTCTCCAACTATTTTTACCATTGCTTCATCTAAATCCTTAACTCCATATTTCGCTAACAACTTTGCTTTAACCGTTGGATTTTGCGTAGAGGTACCCTTAACTAAATCATTCACTTTATCGTTCATTATTTCTTGCATATTTGGATCACTTACATTAACTTTTACGATTTTATATAAACCCCGAAATAATTGTCTATTTCTCATGATCTTTCCCCCAAACCACGTGAAGCTTGTTTATCACGTGACTCTCGATGATCACGAGAAGCTTTAATATGCCTGATATTTTCCCCGGTTTGTTTATCACCTGATGTCTTTCTTAATAAACTTGCTTGTGTATAATGTTCCTCTAATGATTTTTTACTTTCATCAGGCATGTACCTAGAGGCAAATTCTCTAGGTTTATAAACATCTATTGTTCCTACAATATATTCTCCTTCTTTCACACGAAGCGGGCTACCATTAGGTCTAAATATAAATATATCTGAATAAAAACGATCCCTTTCCACATGGCAGCCGGTAAAGGCCTTAATTTCTTCTATATTCTTCCCATCATATTGAATCCCCTTACACTTAACGGGTTTTTTTCTATATTTTCTCACACACTCATCTAAAGGCGTCCTAATCTTTTCCACTGGTTCATACTCCACAAAATCCGCCAGTTTACAAGGATAAAATACTTCCTTGCCCTTCACACTTTCTTTAATAATTAATTCGCCTTTAGAGATACGGATATCTCCGTCTGACATAGTATATATAATCAAATCTGAAGAATCTTTATCTACTTGCGCAAATCCACCGGTAAAAGAATTAATAATCTTTACATTCTGCTGCGTTCCGGTATACATGATTGCCTCAATAAATACCGGTTTTTCACAATAATTCCTCACAGATGAATTTTCACCCACGATTTTCCCACCTTCTACTTTAAAAATAAGTAATCTGTTTCTATGTTAAAATTTACCTATTGTCCGCCCGCTCATAGAAATGATGTTTAAGTTTCACCACTACCGGTTTACGCAAACTCTGAGCAGCCTGTGTTTGTTCTTCAAGCATCGGTTTTCTGCTACAAAGATATTTATTGGTGGTTCCAATCCACATCCTTTTCATACTGGAACTATCATCATAATCCTTAAGAAACCTTTGATAAGCTCCTAATAATTCTGTCCTTGTTTTCCCCTCATATAAACTAATCTTTTTTTGCAGATACTGAGCAGTTTTGTAATAGTCTAAAGAACCCTCGACTTTATCCTTTTCCCTCTTTTGATTTTCCGGATTTAATCTTTCCACTAGAACATGTAAATCCTTTTCCTCTTTACTTAAATCCATCTGGTATTTTTCTAACTCACCGGCTAAAACATAAGCGCGATAATTCCGGGCAAGTTGTGATAATTCCGCTAAACCTTTAATTTCTTTGCGATTTTTTGCGCAATAATCTAAAAACTGCACTTTTAAATCAAGATATTGAGTGAAATCATTATCTCTATCATTATAATGCCGGTTAATCGCCCCAAATACTTTAGCAATTGCTTCATAACTGTCTTCGGCATTAAATTTTTCTAAAAGAAATTCCTTTCTCTTGTTTTGTGGGAGACTAAGACCCATTACCTCCTCTTCTATACTCAATTCTGCCAATTCTGATAACTCGTTAAATTTTTTTCTCAGTGCTTTCTTAACAAATTTGTCCGTTTCCTTCTTTTCCACCAAACTGAAAACATTTTTAAATAATACTTCTTGTTCTTTTAAGGTCGGTAATTGCTTATTTAACCACTCTTTAAATTTTTGTACTAAAGCATTCTTCTTTATCATTACCAACTTCCCCCTAAATACAATTATGTAAAGTTTACAAAGAATAAATAATATTTTACCACAATAACCAATAAATGTAAAGCCTAATTATTCTACTTTTTCAATTTTTGACGCAATTTTCTCCACCATTTTTTGAGCAAACTGACTGAAGTGGCAACCTGCAGATAGGCACTGGTATGCCAACTGGGTACCGGAATATAGCCACGGGAATTCACTACATCATCTAACTCCACCAAAACCTTATGCTGCTTTCCCGTAGCAACCGCAAGATATTCCAACTCTACCTTCCTCAGCCCCTCCGGAAGCCCCTCCATTATTGCTTTTATTTCATTATTCTCATGAACCGCTACCCCATTTATCGTCAAAAGAATATCTCCCGCCTTAACGCCAACTTTAGCTAAAGGACTCTTTCTCTGCACATAAAGCAACTTTACTCCATTTGCCGATAGGACAAAGATCGGTTCTCTACACGCTTCACGCTTCTGTCCCAAATAAATAACAAACTCGTGTCCTAATGGACCAAAAAGCGCTGCCGGATAAGCCAAAAAAGGATAATAACCGGCCCCTATTGCTAAAAAGAGTAAAAGCACGCTATAACCGGCAAGCTCCCATGCAGCAATACGGGTCTTTTCACGAGGAGTTGCAGAAAGAGCAATATCCCCATAACCCAAAATAGCAGGTATAGCTATAAGACTATAAACGATCTCCCCTTCCAGAGCAGAGAGCCCCGGTTTAAGCAGCGGCCACCAATCAGGCATACTTACAACACCTTTGATAATTTGTGGATCCGGATAAACACCGGCGAAAAGTAACACCAAGGGCATCGGCCAAAACTTTTGCAAATTATAACCGCCGACAACTCTACCTTCTTTCGTGGCCACATAGATAGGGAGAGCATAAATACTTCCCGTTAAATAAATAAGCAGAGCCTCCAATAAGTGCAATACAGCAACTAAAGCCATCACGTGAGGCACACTAATTATCGGAAAACCAAAAAGCAAGTAACATAAAGAAAGAACTCCGCCGGCATAAGCAAAACACAAAAAACGCTGCTGAATAAGCATAAGAAGCAACGCTGTAAAAAGTAAATAAAATCCTCCGATTTCGTGAACTGAAATACCTATAAAAATTAATAAGCAACTACCAAAAAAACCACCTACAATACCAAAAAAGCTCGTCATAAGCGTAAGACGCCAGGGGGATTCCCCCGGCGTCGCGAATAAATAACGGGTCGCTTTTGTCATTTTTTTATATAATAACGCTACAATAAAAAAGGGAATCCAAAAAATAATATTTCCAAAAGCAGATAAAAAACTTTTTAAGACCAAAGGTAAAAACTCTGAGATCGGAAACATTTTCTCCTTCTCCCCCAAAATGAGTATTAATATTAAACAGCTTAATCATTGCGACCTGAGTTGTTTCTCTAAAACGTCCAAGGCTTTCTTTAATTGTGTATCCTCTTTATCTTCCGCTGTAAGACTTACTTTAATGTCCGGTTCTATTCCTTTCGCCTGAATATCATTTTTATTCGGGGTTAAATATTTTGCAGTAGTCAATTTCAAAGCATCTTTGCCTCTCATCTGAATAAGCACCTGCACTAAAGCTTTACCATAAGTTTTTTCTCCAATCAAAATTCCCGAATTAGTATCTTTAATTGCTCCGGCCAAAACTTCAGAGGCACTGGCACTTCCCTCGTTAATTAACACAACTAAAGGAATCCCTAATTCTTCTGGCTGATTATTATCCATACTTTTCATGCGTCCTTTATTATCCACAATATAAACTACCGGACCCTCAGGTAAAAAAAATCGTGAGATATTGATTGCTGATTCCAAGTCGCCTCCCGGGTTATCCCGCAAATCCAGAATCAGTCCTTCTATTTTTTCCTGCTTTAATTTGTCCAGGTGTTCCACTAAAGCTTCATCAGAATTACTGGCGAAAAGATTAAGTCGCAGATAACCAATTTTATCCGAAAGTACTTCGCTTTCCACGGTGGGAATATCAATTACATCCCGAACTACCGTAAAATCTTTAATACTACCTTCTCTAACTACACTTACCTTCACCGTTGTCCCGGGCTCTCCGCGCATTTTCGCTACTGTTTCATCAACATCCATTTCACTCGCTAAGACATTATTTACCTTAAAAATGATATCTCCTTTTTTCAGCCCGGCTCTACTGGCTGGAGTACCCTCGATTACCGAGTACACGACAAATTTATCCTCCTGAACACTAACAAATATACCGATCCCTCCGATAGAACCTTCAATGTGCTGACGAAATTCCTGAAATTCTTCTTGATCCATATATACCGAATAAGGGTCATTCAAGGAATCTACCATACCGCGGACAGCACCTGCCATAAGCTGCTTTATAGGAACATCCTCTAGGTATTGAGTTTTAATGATTGCCATTACCTGCAATAATTTACCGATATTTTGATAATTTGTTGCAAATAATATCCCCACCATTCCTGTAATCAAAAAGCTAAAAATGGTTAAAACAATAAATATATTTCTTAGGGTTTTATTTTTTACAAACAAGCTCTTTCACCTCTACTAGTCGAAAATCGTATGGCATCATCTACATTTATATGTATTCCCATATTATAATAATAATCATGAGAATACAAGAAAAAAAGCAAGGGATAATTTTTCATTAACTTTAAAACTTTCCCTTGCTTTTTTGTTTCTTAAGCATGAGGAAGGGTGGCATGGGGACGTTTCTCCTGCCACATTTCCCCATGCCACCCGCCACCGCTACCTCTACTCATAATTATTTAGGCGTAACATAATTCAGTGGATTTTGAGGTTCCCCGTTAACACGAATAATAAAGTCAAGGTGTGGTCCTGTACTCCACCCGGTACTACCAACTTTGCCGATAGGATCACCTTTCAAGACAAAATCACCTACTTTAACTAAATAGGCACTCAAGTGAGAATACTGCGTGGAAATGCCCCCACCATGATCAAGAATAATAGCCTGCCCGTAACCCCCATTATTTCCTACAAAAATAACCTTGCCGTTTTCCGAAGCCAAAACATTTGTCCCTGTGGGAGCTGGTATATCTATCGCTGCATGAAAGCTTTTGGTTTTAAAAATCGGATGAACTCTCGGTCCAAAAGGAGAAGAAATCCTGCTAAATCCGGGTAAAGGCCAGCCCATTTTTCCTGAACCCATATATGCTACCTGATGTTTTGCCTGCCATTCCCTGATAAATCTATCTAAACTCTTCCGAACTTCATCCAATTCCTTTATGGAACGTTCATATTCATCTTTTTGTTGCTGAATAGACCTTAACAAATTATCTTTTTGCCGGGACTGCAACTCCATTTGGCGCTGCTTATTTTCCTTTTGCGATCGGAGATTTTTAAAACGATAGGACTTCTCCTGGAGGTCAGCTTCCTTTTCTAGGAAACTCTTTCTTAGCTGTTCTAATTCCTTAAGCTTCTGCACATCATTCTCAGCAATTTTGAGCATAAAATCAAACCTAGTCAGAAAATCCGTAAAACTAGTTGCGTCCAAAACCACACTTAAAAAACTAATCTGACCTTGTTGATAAATCTCCTTCAACCGATTGTTAAAATACCCTGTCCTTTCATCTATTAAAGCAACAGTTTTTTCCACATCCTTCTTAGCTTTCTCCAATAGCTTTTCTACCTGCTCTATTTGGACTGAAAGGTTTTGCACATCTTGATCTAAAACATTAAGCTCATTTTCCAATTGCCGAATCTGTCCCAAAACCTGACGCTCTTCTTTTTGCTTTTGTTCATACAACTTTTCAAACTTCTCAATAGCTTCGTTAATTTCTTGCAATTCTTCCATCTTTTTATCTATCTCTGCATCTGACGTAGCCAAAAGAGGCTGTGCTAAAAGAATCAACAAAACTGCCGCTCCCCAAATCAAAAAATTACAGCGGCCATGTTTTTTCACCAAGCGCACCCCCTTTCCCTGCTTAACCCTTCTTCTTTTCCTTATACTTTCAAAAAGCGTCGCAGACTAATAGCACTACCTACAGCACCTAAAAAAGTTCCGATAAAAAGAAGCCATTTATAAACATGAACAATAATACTTAGATCATTTAAGATTGGTAAAAAGTTTACGGTCAAGATAACATTGTGGACAAGTCTGGAATAAAAGAAGTGTAAAGAAAGTACAGCTAATACTGCCCCTACAAAACCAACAATCAACCCTTCCAGAAAAAAGGGCCAACGAATATACCAATCAGTGGCACCCACTAATTTCATTATGCCAATCTCCCGCCGCCGCGCAAAAACTGTAAGCCTAATACTAGTTGCAATTAAAAATACCGCTGCCAAACCAATTACCAAGACAACAACAACGCCCACTGTCCTCAGCCAATTAGTTAGAGCAAGCAATTTTTCCACTACGCCCTGACCATAACGAACATTCTCTACCTCAGGGATTTTTTCAACCTCCATAGCAATCCGCGGAACATCATCCGCTATCTTTGCCTTAACACGATACATATCCGGAAGTGGATTGTTTCCCCCTAAAGCCTCTAAAATATTGGTGTCTTCATCAAAACGTTCCTGTAAATTTTTCAGCCCTTCCTCCTTAGAAATAAAAGTAACCTGCGCAACCCCACCAATAGCTTCAAATTTTCGTTTTAAATTAAGCGCATCTTCCCTAGTTATTTCCGAGCGAAGATAAGCATTAATCTCCAACTCAGATTCCATCACACTCGCCATATGCTCTGAATTCAGAACCAATAACCAAGCACAACCTAAAATAAGCAAAGACACTGCTACCGTAGCTATAGCTGCCAGACACATTACTTTATTTCTTTTCATAGAACGAAAAGCATCTCTAAACGCATACTCCAAACTACTGAGTCTCAATTAATATCCGCCCCTTTCCTCGTCGCGAACAATGCGACCATTAGCAAGGGCTATAACACGTTTCTGTAATCTGTTAACACTTTCTCGGTCATGTGTAGCCACAATTACCGTAGTACCCCTTTTATTAATCGCCTGTAAAATATTCATTACTTCCCAAGAAGTATCCGGGTCTAAATTTCCAGTAGGTTCATCAGCAATAATCATCAGAGGATTATTCACAATAGCCCGGGCTATACAGATTCGCTGCTGCTGACCACCGGAAAGCTGATGAGGATAAGCATTAATTTTATCTTGTAAACCCACCATTTCCAAAACAGCCGGCACTTTTTCCTTGACCTCGTTCCGGGGAAACTCCATTGCTTCCATCGCAAAGGCTACATTTTCATAAACAGTTCTATCCATCAATAAACGGAAATCCTGAAAAATAAAGCCGATTTTTCGGCGATAATAAGGGATTTCTCTTTTTCTTAATCTCAAAAGGCTTTTTCCGTTAACCATAATTTGTCCTTCTGTAGGCAGCTCTTCCCTAATTAATAACCGTGTCAGAGTAGACTTGCCTGCTCCACTGGGACCTACTAAAAAAACGAATTCTCCTCTTTTTATATGTAAACTGATATTTTTCAGGGCTTGTACTGTAACTTCACCTTTATATGTTTTAGAAACATTAAAAATCTGAATCATTCTACCACCCCAACTGCCATACTTTTCTAGACTTTAATATACAAAAAAAGTTCCAATTCTCCACAACATACTTTTATTTCGACAATAAAAAAAGAATCCCTGCAAAATCACAGTAGATTCTCCCCCTGCAAAAATTTACCTCCCTGCAGAAACACACCTTCTCCTTCGCGGAAAAGACGATGTGGCAGGGGGACGTGGCATGGGGACGTTTCTCCTGCCACATTTTTATGAAACAAACTTAGAATTTGAGAATGTGGCAGGAGAAACGTCCCCATGCCACACACAGTGTCTTTCCATTCTATTTTTTCTTTATCACCTTATAAACTGCTTCCTTAATTTCTTTTACCGTAAGCCCATACTTCTCCAATAATTCATCAGGTTCACCGGACTCACCGAAGGTATCTTTAACTCCAACTCGCACCAAAGGTACCGGTGCATTTTCTACCAAAACTTCAGCTACCGCACTGCCCAAACCGCCAATAATACTATGCTCTTCCGCAGTCACAATAGCTCCCGTTTCCTTAGCTGCTCGGATAATCGCCTCTTCATCCAGCGGTTTTATTGTCGCCATGTTGATTACACGCACCGAAATCCCTTCACCGGCTAATTCCTCAGCAGCCTGCAAGCTTTCCTTAACCATAATCCCACAGGCGAAAATAGTAACATCTTGTCCATCGCGAAGTTGAGAAGCTTTGCCAATCTTAAACTCATGCTCCTCACCATAAATCACCGGTACTGCCGAACGTCCTAAGCGAATATATACCGGCCCTTCATATTGAACAGCAGCCATAACTGCTTTCTCAGCTTCTATCCCGTCTGCCGGAGCGATTACTGTCATATTAGGCAAAGAACGCATAATCGATATATCAACTATCGCCTGATGTGTAGCACCGTCTCCCCCTACCGTTAAACCGGCATGACTGGCAGCAATCTTCACATTTAGATTGGGGTAAGCAATAGAATTGCGAATCTGTTCAAAGGCTCGTCCTGTAGCAAAAATCGCAAAAGTACTGGCAAAGACAATTTTACCGGAAGCCGCTAAACCCGCCGCCGTACCCATTAGATTTTGCTCAGCGATACCCATATTAAAAAACCGTTCCGGATAATGCTTACAAAACTCATAAGACTTTGTAGACTTAGCTAAATCAGCATCCAATACTACTATATCAGGATATTCAGCACCTAATTTAGCCAAAGCCTTGCCGTAACCTTCCCGTGTTGCCATCTTTTCCATAATCATCATCCCCTCTCCTAACAAAGCTCCGCTAAAGCTTTTTCTGACTGTTCCCGGGTAGGAGCATTACCATGCCAATCCAATTGATTTTCCATAAAAGAAACACCTTTTCCTTTGACCGTATCGGCGATAATTATAGCCGGTTTATNTACAACCTTTTTAGCCGTTTCTATAGCCACCGCAATTTCACTAAAGGAATGACCGTCAATCCTCTGCACATGCCAACCAAAGGCTCTAAATTTATCCTCCAGCGGCTCCGGTGACATAACTTCAGTAATAGGTCCGTCAATCTGTAAGCCATTATGATCTAAAAAAACAATCATATTATCCAACTTATAATGGGCTGCAGCCATCGCCGCTTCCCAAACTTGTCCCTCTTCTACTTCACCATCACCCAAAAGGACAAAAACACGATAATCTTTCTTGTCCAATTTCCCGGCTAACGCCATGCCCACAGCCGTAGAAATACCTTGTCCCAGCGAACCGGTAGACATATCCACACCGGGCACCTTATTCATATCCGGATGGCCTTGTAAAGGAGCATTGATTTTTCTTACCTGTAAAAGTTGCTCCCGCGGAAAGAACCCCCTACCGGCTAAAGCTGCATATAATACAGGGGCTGCATGACCTTTACTCAAAACGAAACGATCTCTGTCTGACCAGGAAGGATTTTGCGGATCAACCTGCATTTCCTCAAAGTAGAGATAGGTCACAATTTCCGTAGCTGAAAGAGAGCCACCGGGATGTCCGGACCCGGCCTCGGCTAACATCGTCACAATATCCCGTCGTAATTGTTTTGCCTGTTCCTCCAATTTGTGTTGATCAATTGTTTTTTCCATCTATAATTTTCCTCCTAACGTTTCTCACCATTTTCCTGATATTCAATTACGTGTATTAGCCTTGATCTATTTTTCACACTGCCTTTGAGCAGCCAGCATACGTAAATAAGCGTCAATAAAAGGATCTATTTCTCCATCCATGACACTGTTTACATTACCTATTTCCACATCTGTTCGATGATCTTTGACCATACTATACGGATGAAACACATATGACCGAATCTGACTTCCCCAACCAATTTCCTGCTGGTCACCTCGCAAATCTGCCAGCTCTTTTTCCTGTTCCTGTCGTTTCAACTCCAAAAGCTTAGCTTTAAGGATTTTTTCACAGGAAAGTCTATTGGCAATCTGCGACCGTTCGTTCTGACACTGCACTACAATTCCCGTGGGTCGGTGCGTCATTCTTACCGCAGAATCAGTTTTATTGACATGTTGTCCACCTGCGCCACTAGAACGGTAGGTATCAACCTTTATTTCGTCCCAGTTGAGAACAATTCCTTCCGAATCATCATCACTCACTTCCGGAAGAACATCTACCGCCGAAAAAGAAGTATGCCGACGTCCCGAAGCATCAAAGGGGGAAATTCGCACCAAACGATGTACCCCTTTTTCAGCCTTCAACATCCCATAAGCATTATCTCCTTTAATCAGTAGAGTAGCACTTTTCACTCCGGCTTCTTCACCGGCAAGAAAATCCAGGGTTTCTAAGCCAAACCCCTTTTGCTCAGCCCATCTGGTGTACATACGCATCAGCATCATTGTCCAATCCTGAGACTCCGTACCCCCGGCGCCTGCATGTAAAGATAAAATCGCATTATTATGATCATATTTGTCTTGAAAAAGAAGCTGTAACTCCATTTCCTCAAGGTCTTTAACTACTTGCTTTAAAGCTTGCTCTGCTTCAACTAAATATTCCTCTTCCGCCTGACCAAGCTCATAAAGTACCTCTACATCCTCTAAATTCTTTTGTAGTTTAATATAATCCTGCAGCTTGTTTTTTAAAACCGTCACCCTCTGCGCTACCTTTTGCGCCTCTTGTGGGTCATCCCAAAAACCGGGAGCAGACATTTTTTCTTCCAGTTCCTTAATCTTTTCTTCTTGAGCAGCGACGTCAAAGAGACCTCCCTAATTCAATACATCTATCCTTAAGCCCCTTCAATTCCCGCTCCCAATCTCGATTCAAATCTACAATCATTCTCTTCCCCCTAATCTTTACCACAACATTTTTTATATTTTTTCCCACTGCCACAAGGACAAAGGTCATTTCTACCTACTTTCTCCACTCGTCTGGGCTGTTTTTTAACCTCGCCCCCCTCTGCACGGTTTTCTACCAAATCCTGACGCTCTTTTGGTCTTTCCATTATCGATACATGATAAATATATCTGACAATATCTTCCTGAATTTCCTCCACCATCATATTGAACATATCATAAGCTTCATATTTATACTCCACCAATGGATCTCTCTGCCCATATGCTCTGAGCCCAATGCCCTGTCGTAACTGATCCATAGCATCAAGGTGCCCCATCCATTTTTCATCAACAACACGTAATGTGACCAGGCGCTCCAATTCGCGCATATTCTCCGGACCAAGCTCTTTTTCTCTCTCCTCATAACCGGCATATGCTTTTTCCAAAAGAAGGTCACGAACCTCCTCTTCGCTCATTTTAGCCAGTTCTTCCGGATTAAGCTTAAATTTAGGTAAGAAAAGTCGCTGTGCTTGCTCCACAAGACTTTTTAAATCCCATTCCTCCGGATAAATACTACCTCCCGTATAAGCATCTATTGTTCTTGTTACCACCCGCTTAATCATTTCAGAGATATTTTCCTTCAAGTCTTCTCCCATCAGCACACTACGGCGTTGCTGATAAATCACTTCTCTCTGCATGTTCATTACATCATCATATTCAAGTACATTTTTCCGAATATCAAAGTTGCGGGATTCTACTCTGCGCTGCGCATTTTCAATCGCCCTGGTAATCATATTATTCTCTATCGGCATACTGTCATCCATGCCTAGTTTATCCATTAAGCCCATAATATTCTCGGCCCCAAATAGGCGCATCAAATCATCTTCCAAAGAAATGAAAAACTGACTGGAGCCCGGGTCGCCCTGACGTCCCGCACGACCTCTGAGCTGATTATCAATACGGCGACTCTCATGCCGCTCCGTGCCAATAATATGCAAACCACCCAGAGCTACAACCTCATTATGCTCCTGTTCTGTTTCCTTCTTTTTTTCTTCTAAAAGTTGATTATAGACTTCTCTTGCTTGCAAAACCTCTTCGTCATCAACCTGACTAATACTGGCGGCCTCTTCAATCAAAGCCGAAGCATAACCCCGCTTCAACATCTCTTGCCGCGCCATAAAAGCAGGGTTGCCCCCCAGAATAATGTCCGTACCACGACCGGCCATGTTTGTGGAGACAGTCACTGCACCTTTTCTTCCTGCCTGAGCAACAATTTGCGCTTCCAAATCATGATACTTCGCATTTAAAACTTGATGGGGAATACCCCTTTGCCGCAAGAGCTTGCTCAATAATTCGGAGTTTTCTATTGAGATGGTACCTACTAAAACAGGCTGCCCTTTTTCATGCCGTTGAGCAATTTGCTCAACGACCGCATTAAATTTACCCTTTTGTGTCCTGTAAATCATATCCGGCAAGTCCACACGAATTAAAGGCTTATTCGTGGGAATAACCGTCACATCCAATTTATAAATCTTTCTGAATTCCTCTTCTTCGGTTACCGCTGTACCTGTCATTCCTGACAATTTCTCATACATCCGGAAATAATTCTGGAAGGTTATCGTTGCTAAAGTCTGAGATTCTTTCTCAATGGTAACTCCTTCCTTCGCCTCAATCATCTGATGCAGCCCCTCACTGTACCGACGACCATACATCAAGCGTCCGGTAAATTCATCTACAATAATAATCTGTCCGTCTTTCACCACATAATCCACGTCCCGCTTCATCAAGGCATGAGCATGGAGCGCCTGATTAACATGATGACTCATCTCAATATTCTCCGGATCATAAAGGTTTTCAATTCCCAGCATTTGTTCAACCTTATCAATACCTTGTTCGGTCAATGTAACAGACTTGGCCTTTTCGTCAACATTATAATCTACTTCTCTTTTTAAACGCGGAATAATCTGCGCAACTTGCCGATACAAATCTTTCGGCTTATCACCTGCTCCCGAAATAATTAACGGAGTACGTGCTTCATCAATCAAAATACTGTCAACTTCGTCTACAATCGCATAATGAAGTTCTCTCTGCACCAGATGTTCTGGATGGGAAACCATATTATCACGCAAATAGTCAAAACCGAATTCATTATTCGTACCATAGGTTATGTCTGCAGCATATGCCGCTTTCCTTGCGGCAAAATCTAAGCCATGCACGATTAAACCTACGGATAAACCCAAAAATTTATAAATTTGGCCCATCCATTCACTATCACGTTTAGCCAAATAATCATTGACCGTAACAATATGCACACCTTTACCCGAAAGCGCATTAAGATAAGCCGGTAAAGTGGCCACCAAAGTCTTCCCTTCACCGGTTTTCATCTCCGCAATATTCCCCTTGTGGAGAACCATACCACCGATCAACTGTACATCAAAATGGCGCAAGCCTAAAACACGTCTAGAAGCCTCACGTACCACCGCAAAAGCCTCACAGAGCAAATCATCAACTGTTTCCCCCGCAGCCAACCGTTCTTTAAACTCTAGAGTTTTAGCTTTTAACTGCTGATCACTTAAAGCCTTAATCTCCGGCTCTAAAGCATTAATCTCCTCTACCTTTTTACTTAAACGCTTTATTTCTTTAGCATTTATATCTAAAAGGTTTTTCAAAAACTCCCATGCCATCTGCCAACACCTGCTTTCTAAAACCTTCAAATAAATGGCAAAACTTTCTCATCTTCTCATTTTAACATCTTCTTTAATATTGTGCAATTAGTCTCAGCAATGATAACGTTCAAAGAATCGACGAGCTTTACTTGCACAGTTATTTCGTTCGGCTGATTAACAACCTTTTCCGAGACAACTGCCGTCAAACGATTTTCATCCTCAAACTTGGTTTCCAGGGGTTTATCATTTACATAGATTTGACTGGCAGGGGTAAAATTCTTGCCGCTTGCTTCCAGAATCCATGGTGAGGATTCCCCCTTGTCTCCTTCTCGTACATAGGCAGATTTTAACTCCATTTTTTCCTTACCTAAAAAATACCCCTCCTGCTTAATCGACGGCATTTTTCCCTGATAAAGATAACTCTTTCCAAAAAGAAGATCATACTGTAATAATTGATAATCCTCTAAAAGACTGCTATCTATCCCTGCATGCCAATAATATGAACGGCTGGGCAATTCGGGGAAGCTTTGCGATAAAGCATATAAATAATCAGTATAAAAAGAACCTTGCAATCCTGTTTGATGTAAAAGATAAGGTGTAATAAAGGGAGTGGTAAGTTTTAAATCTTTCCCCAGATCCGGCAAATAATTACTCCAAATCACCAACGGAACAGTATGCATCTTTTTATATTTCTCATAGCTACTTAAATCACCATCAAAATAACCGGTCTCCCGATAAACTTGATAATCCTCACCTAAAGCCGGCAAATGGTCACCGAAAAACACAATAATCGTCGGTCTGTCACTTTGAGCAAAATACTCTACCAGCATCTGTAAGGATTGATCAGAATCAGCCACACCTTGCGCATAAATCTCCAAAATCCTTTTCGCCTCAGCAGAGATGTCACCTTCAACCTTAATCTGTTCCTGCTCATAACCTACAACATAAGGTCCATGATTCTGCATCGTTACCGCAAAAACAAAGAGGGGTTTGTTTTCTTGCTCTGCTTTTTGCGACTCCTCAATAATCAATCGAGAAACCTCTTGGTCACTAATATAATAACGTTTTAACTCAGGCTCAACAAAGAATTCACTACTGATAAATTTGTGAAAACCTAAATGATGATAAACCTCATCTCTCCGATAAAACCAATTATGATAAGAATGAATTGCTGTTGATGTATAACCCTGATTAGCTAAAATGCTGGCTAAAGATTCCAGTGGTCTACGAACATACTGAGAATAGGCAACTGACCCTCCCGGCAGAAAACTCGTCGAATGTCCTGTAAGAGCCTCGAATTCAGTATTAACCGTAGCGCCTCCATATACCGGGACTAACAGCGAACCCACAGCATTTTTCTTCTGTAAAGAACGAACAAAAGGCAAAGGATCTTGATTAAAGGTTACCCCCGGTAAAAGCGTAGGATCCCAAAAAGCTTCATTCATAATCATAATGATATTAGGTTTAACCGTATTTGGTTTATCGACCGAAGAACCATCTGCCGGGACACTGTCTATAGACCCATATTTTTCAACAAGAGCGGTAATGCTCTCCTCCCAATAATTAGACGGCTGCTCAATAGAAAGCCATTGTATATTACTCAAAAAAGCTAAATACAAACCATTCATCGAGTTATTCAATTTTTGATCCCAAGTAATACATTTAAGATCTAAAGCTTGCTTAAGCGGAAGCGGTTTGTTGGCATATACGGAACTAATCATGACCACTGCAAGGATAAACAAAAGCACTCTAAATTTCATACTATGACCACTAAGTTTTTGCTCAGAAGGCACATAGCGAAATAAGACCACGCCCAACACAACAAGCCCCACAAAAAAAACGATCAACTTAAAATTAATAAAATCGGAAAAATAATAAATAATATTTGTAGTTTCTTTCCCTAAAACAAAATCCCACGGCAATAACGGCTCCCCCAAAAATTTCTGTTTCGTATTGCTAATCAAAGCAAAGAGCAAAGAAATAGCTAATAAAACAAAAAAGGAGAGCTTAATACGGTTAGTTAAAGCCAGTAAAATAACCAAGAAACTCCACACCAGCAAATAGCTGACGAAAAATTCCGCCGGCTGAAGAAATGGCCATTCTAATACAGAAGAAATACTGCCCCGTTGTACTAATTCCGTAATGAACAACAAAGCAAGTGGTAACAGGATAAACTTTAAAATATATAGATATAACTTCCTTCCTGTCATCTATTTAAACCCCCGCTTAGTTAAGTCTAAAAACACATTAGGCACTTTTTCTTAATCGTTTTTCAGTTTATCCTCTTGCTATTTCTTTGTCAAATGTTAAAAGACGGGAGAACTGACTCCCGTCTTCTATTTACCTTGTTTTTTATGTAATTTGCAGCTATTTTACATTATTTGGAAGTTTTATACTTCCCTTTCAATCACTCCATAATTACCATCATTACGACGATAAACCACATTTACCTCTTCTGTATCCGCATTAGTAAAAACGAAAAAGCTGTGTCCGAGAAGATTCATCTGCATAATCGCTTCTTCAACCGACATGGGCTTCATGGCAAATCGCTTGGTACGTACCAAACGCGGTCCCTCATCTTCTTCCCATGTTTTCTCTACAGAATTTGCTGCTATATCTTTAATGCTAAGACCTTTGTTTTGTCTGCTTAAGCGTGTCTTATACTTTTCCATCTGTTTTTCTAACTTATCTAGGACTTGATCCACAGAAGAATACATATCAAATGATTCTTCTTCGCCTCTTAAGATAAAACCATTCAAAGGAATTGTTACTTCCACACGGTGACGATCCTTCTCAACCGACAAGGTAACAATAGCTTCTGGAGGATTATCAAAATACTTATCTAACTTACCTATTTTCTTCTCCAAATGCTCCTTTAAGGCATTAGTCACTTGAATATTTTTACCTCTAAATTGAATCTTCATTTCCTTCCTCCTCTCTATCTTTAAGATCTATACTTAATATTTGTCTAGTAATTATTCTACCCCCTTTTAATAAAATCCTGCAGGAAATATAGAAAACAAAAACCCCGGTATTTAATACCGGGGTTTTTCTCTCTGTTATTCTTTTTAAGCCTTGCAAACATTGGCAGCTTGCAGACCCTTCGGGCCTTCAACAATTTCAAACTCTACAACATCGCCTTCATAGAGTGTTTTAAAGCCTTCCTCCTGAATTGCAGAGAAGTGTACAAATACGTCATTCCCGTCTTCCCTTTCGATAAACCCGTAGCCTTTTTCTTTGTTGAACCATTTTACTTTTCCTTGCATTAAAAACATTCCTCCTAAAAATGTATCTGAGCAGAAATAATCCCGCTCAGATTATTGTAACACCACTTTCTGGCGAAGTCAAACAAAAGCAAGCTATATAAACAAATGTTTTATAATATCCAGATTTATGTGACGAAGGGGGCATCGTGGCAGGGGGACGTTTCATTTGCCACATTCTAACAAAAATCCACTCTAAATTTATAAGAGAAACGTTCCTGCAAAATGTTACCTCCAGAACGACTTTATGACCATTATTCAAAAGAGCGAGGGAAGACGCAGCGGTGAGGGCAGCTACCCAAAGTGGGGATGGGGAGCCCCACATAGTCATGCATAGCCCGAACCCAAGGATGAGTGAGCTCGATTCCTTTCAGTCATACGGAGTCTGGAGGTTACATTTGGCTAAAACGTGACCCAACTACTAAAATGTGGCAGACGAAACGTCCCCCTGCCACAACCGTCGCCCTGCCACAACGTTCCCCTGCCACAAATGGCTCACAATATTTTACTGAGGAATGTTTTCGTTCGATCATGCTGTGCATTTTGAAAAATATTTTCCGGACTACCTTCCTCGATAATCTGTCCTTCATCCATAAATAAAACCCTATCCCCCACTTCCCTGGCAAAACCCATTTCATGGGTTACCACTACCATGGTCATCCCTTCCTTGGCCAAATCCTTCATCACCGCTAAAACCTCTCCTACCATCTCAGGATCTAAAGCCGAAGTCGGTTCATCAAATAGCATCACCCGCGGTTGCATCGCCAATGCACGGGCAATGGCCACCCTTTGCTGCTGACCGCCCGAAAGTGAATCAGGATAGACTTGAGCTTTTTCAGCTAAACCGNTTTTTTCCAGCAAACCATAAGCTCTTTCCTCTGCTTCCGCACGGGACAAACCTCTTACTTTCTGCGGCGCCANAGTAATATTCTCTAAAACCGTTTTATGCGGAAAAAGATTAAAATGTTGAAAAACCATGCCCACCTCAGCACGCAATTTGTTAATATCCGTTTGCGGGTCGGTTACCGAAACGTTATTGATTACTATTTCCCCCGAAGTAGGCACTTCCAAAAGGTTCAAACAACGCAAAAATGTACTTTTCCCGGAACCGGACGGACCGATAACTACCACAACTTCTTTTTCTTCAATCCTCGTAGTAATCCCTCGCAATACCTGTAGCTTACCAAAGGATTTATATAAATCAGTTACTTCGATCACTAACAGCCAGCCTCCTTTCTGCATAAGCTACCAATTGGGAAATACTTAAGGTCATCGCTAAATATATCAATAATATACCAAGGTAGACCGGGAAAGGAGCATAGGTAACTGCAATAAACAATTGTCCTTTGCGCGTAAGCTCTTCTACCCCAATTACCGATAACAAAGAAGTATCTTTCAACATCGCAATAAATTCATTGCCTAAAGGAGGAATTACCCTTTTTATCGCTTGCGGTAAAATAATATAACGCATTGTCTGAGCCTGCGTCATACCTAAAGAACGGGCTGCTTCCGTCTGACCACGTGCAATTGATTGAATTCCGGCTCTGACTATTTCCGCCACATAAGCCCCGGAGTTAAGTCCACAAGCGGCAATTCCCGCCACATAGACATTAATCGGCATCTGGTTCCCGGTTAAGATATGCAAAAGATTAGGTAAACCTATATAAATAATCAAAATCTGTACTAATAAAGGAGTACCGCGAATACAATCGATATAAACTCTAGCAAAACCTCTTAAAATAATATTACCGGAGATACGGGCCATACCCATAAATACCCCAATAATTACCCCCAAAGATACCGCGATAGCCGTTATCCAAATCGTATAAACAGCTCCCGTAAACAGATATGGCAGAGCTTTGATGAACATTTCCTGAAAATCAATGATAACGCATCACCCCACTATTCCAGAAATATTGCCGCCAAAAAACATAATTACGGCGTAACTAAAGACGTTACGCCGTTAATTATTCTTCACTTAAAACCTAATCCCTGCCCAACTGCCTGAAATAATTAGCTAAAGCAAAATTACTTAGGCCAAGCATTTTCAGGAAGATTGTATTTTTCTAAGAGCTCAGCATAGGTACCGTTTTCCATCACAGTCTGTAAACCGGAATTAAGCTTTTCCAGCAACTCGGTTTTCCCTTTAGCTACAGCGAAACCATACTGTTCACTATCTAAAGGTTCACCCACAATTTTAATCTCATGATGACCTTTATTAATAAATTCCTGAGTTACCGGCAAGTCATTAATCACAGCATCGGCTGTCCCTTTTGTTAATTCAGCCATCAAAACATCGATAGTATCATAAGTAAGCACCTTTTTAACAATACCTTCATCTTTTAAGGCATTCGCTTTCTTAGCACCTGTTGTTCCAATTTGTACGGCCACCGTTTTCCCCTGTAAATCTTCTACAGAATTAATTTCTTCATTATTAACAGCTACAGCCAAAGCCAATCCGGAATTAACATAAGGTGCAGTAAAATCAACCTGCTTGCTTCTCTCCTCATCAATGGTCATTCCGGAAGCAACAATATCAATAGTCCCGCCTTGTAAAGCCGGAATCAGAGCGTCAAAGCCCATACCCTGAATCTCAACTTCAAAACCACTTACTTCAGCAATTGCTTTAATCAAATCAATATCAAAGCCGGTAATTTCATCTGTTTCTATATCCTTGTACTCAAAAGGAGCAAAAGTTGGTTCGGTACCCACCTTATAAACAACAGGCTTCTCCGCTTCATTTCCCTCGTTGTTACTTTGTTCACTGTTGCCACAAGCAACCACTGTCAACATTAAACCCAACACCAATAATACCGCTAAAGCTATCTGCCCCAGCTTACTTCTTCTGTTCATTCCATTACCTCCCTAAACATCTCTTGTATATTTATTAATATTTACTAATAAAAATATTATACATGCACACAAATATTTAAGCAATAGGCAGTCAAACTACAAAAATATAAATTATTATACAACTCGTCCATACCAGAAGTACAAAATTTTTCCTCTTCACGAACAATTTACGTAAAAAAACCATCCTTTTTTTCCGCAAAAATCTGTGGATAATGTGAGTAACTCTGTTAATAACTCACATCTAAGCATATATTCATGTGGATATTTTTATACCAAAAAAGTTTTTTTACTAATATTTTCTGTTATTTCTCTTGACAAAAAAATAAATGTCTTCTTTAGAGAAAAACACCACTTTTTAAATTTTTTTAATGACAATTAAATTTAAAAAGTTGACCACAAAAAAAAGGACCAAATCTTAAAGATTTAATCCTTACTTAGAATAATCTATAAAAACACCTTCATCAACAATAGGGTCCGATTGATATGCTTTATCGACTTTCTTTTGATTTTGCAGAATTTGCAACTGTTCTTGAGTTTGTTGCATTTTTTGCCGTAAAGCCTTCTCATTTTCCTGGTCAAACTCTTTAATTGCTGTGAGGATTCGGCCTAATTTGTCTAAGGCGGCAGATAATGCTTCTACGCCCGGTCCGGATAACTCATTTTTAATTTTACTCATGTTAAATTCATCAATTTCTAAAGCTTCTTTTATTTCTTCTTTAAGAGAAGCAAGCCCTTCATTCATCTTACTTAAGAGAACAATAAGCTCCTGGCGTTGATCTATTAACTTTAAAAGCTTATCTATGTCTACCTCTTCCTGTGCTAAAACAGCCTGCTGTTCTTTAGCCAATTCCAACATTTTTTCATAAGAAGGCACCTGTTCTTCATAACCTTCTGCCATACGTTTAAACACAAGGTTTAAAATATTACCCTTCAAGACCCCCACCACCTACGACAATTTTTCTGGATTCCCTGGCTTTTGCCGCTACCTCAGCCCATGTCTGCCGGAGTTCTGTTAAAAATTCCAAAACTTCATCTAGCGGTGCCTCATCTTTTTTCAAATTAGCTTCTACTAATTGTCTATATAAATAATCATATAAAGAATAAAGATTGGAAGAAAATTCATAATCCATATTTAAAGAAGTCATTAATTCTACCAGGATATCCTCGGCCTTTGTTAAATAACGATGACTCTCTTCAATATTATTATTCGCTAACGCCTTTTTGGCTAACTTACAAAAACGAATCGCCCCATCAAAAAGCATTAATAAAAGCTTATCGGGTGGTGCAGTAAACACCTGTTGTTGTTGGTATTGCTGAAATTGATATGGATTAGACATCGTCAATTTTTCTCAACACCTTTCTCTTTTTAAACTGAAATTAAACTGAAATTCTTTTTCTTTAATTTATTTTAACTTCTAAAACAACCTCTAACTTCTAAAACAGCCTTTAACTTTAAAAGCCGCCTCCTCCAAACTGTTGAGCCAACCAGGCACTCTGCTGATTCATTTGATTAAGCGCTTTTTCCATCGCCATAAACTGATTCCAATACTGGGTCTCTCTCTTCATCAGATATTGATTAAGTGTATCTATACGGTTATTAAGGCGCTTAATATCACGTTCTATATTACTGATACTGCCATAATCTGAGACAAAATCAATCAGCATTGTAGAACTGACATTACGATATAGTTCCGTATCATTACCGGTTCCTGCCTGATTAATCACATCCTTCATCGCGGCGATTGCATTATCATATAAACGAGTTATCAAGCCACTCTGACTTCTCTTCTCCTTAAGCTCCTCTGCCGTCAATTGGCTTTCAGACTTCAACGCTAATCTACGATCCGGTGTTTTAAATAAAAGTTCCATGACACTATCAGCATCTTTTTCAATCGCCTGCGTTAGTTTCACAGAATCGATAACTAATTTGCCACCCCGCGAACCACTGGCATAACCCTCAGTACTTATTCCTATATTAGTTAAATGATTATATTTTCCGGTTACACCAGCTACTGCTTCATATAATCCTTCACGCATGGAGCGCAACATTTTTTCTAATAACATATCATTCTTCAGCAACCCACTCTTCGCTTTTTCTTCCCACATTTCAATCTGCTTCTCGCTCATCTCTTCCCGTTGCTCATCTGTTAGGGGCTTATAATCGCTATAGCGTTTGGCACTTAATTCCGCATTGAGCTTATCGATCATCTCATTATATTGCTCCACAAAAGCTGTAACCTTTTCATAAATCCCGCTAACATTAGTATCTACCTTAATCGTAGTTGTCCCTGTTTCCTTCAAGGTTATCGTCAAATTATTAACTAAAACTGTATTGGTACTTTGGGTTATCCCTTTCGCTGCACCAAAATCAATGAGCGCGTCCTCCCCGGCATAAGTCGTGTTATCAAGCAAGTCCTGAGAAACACCCTCTGCATCCACATATTGTAGTTTTAATTTATTTTCGCTGCCGGTAATAAATTTGCCGCCACTGGTAAGGGTGCTGTTATCAATAATCGAAATGGTACTATTAGCCCCTGTCTGAATTGTCTGTAGGAAAAAGCGATCCAAATTATAATCATAAACAGCCTTGACTCCAATATCAGCCTGGTTGATTTCATTAACGATATCATGTATGGAAACAAATTCTAAATTAGTCTTATTAATATTTACAGAACCTTGATCTGTAGTAATCGTAAAATCAAGTGTATCATCAGCTGATAATCCAAACTGCTCCACCAAATTATCTATACGCTCACCTACGGAGATAGTCTCACTGCTGGCAGCGGACCAATTACTAGCCAGTCGAATCACCTTTAAATCATATGTACCTTGCACGGCTCCGGAATAAGCCTTAACATTGGCGATAGAGCTGTTACTTACTGAAGCGGTTTTCACCCAATCCAGACTATTAACACTGGTATTAAACAAAGTCCCTGAAGTAGTAGTTTGCGATAAACCCAAACTCTTTTTGGAATCAAGAATAAAATTCGCTACCAGCCTGTTCAAATTCTGATAACTTTCCTGACGCCACTGCAATAGGGTTTTGTTTTGCTCCACCACATCTACTCTTTTTCGCTCGGCCTTCATCATATCCGCAACAAGCTGATCAATATCCATGCCCGAGGCCAGACCACCTATACGCAGACTACTCATCACTATCACCTCTCTACTTTTAAAAGAGCTATTAATTAGTAAAAGTATTCCTTTAACATTTCTTTAAACAGTTTCATCAACGAGTAAACCGGCTAGTTCTAACATATGAGCAACCATATCCAGGATTTTTTCCGGAGGTATTTCACGAATAACCTCATCATCCCGATAAACTTTGACCATAATCTCTTTCGTTTTTTCATGAATTGAAAACTCCAGATGCGTATTATAAAATTGAAATTTTGCATTGGCCTTTTCTATTGCTTCAATTACTTCTTCTTCTGAAATCTCTTGTTCTCGCCTTGCCTCAATTCTATCTTGGTGAGAAAGAGAATCAGCTCTTTGTTCTGTCGGGGTAGGTAGTTGTTCCTTTTTAGTCACTAAAGATTGCTCTTTTGTCGGAGTATTTACTACATTAGTCGTAGCAACGCTATTTTCGACACACATTTTTTTCCCCCACTTTCCGCACATTATTCTCTATTATCTATATCGAACAAAAACGGAAAATAATTTAGCCTTATTTACTCTTAATATGTTATTTTTCGCCATTTATTCCCTAAAACCTGCCAAAACTTTCTCTAAATTAATAAAATAAAAAATGAATCGGGAAATTTACTACACCCCGACTCAAATGTGGCAGGGGGACGTTTCACTTGCCACATTACAAAAGGTCTAGAGACACACATAGAAATGGGGGCACACGGCATATAGCCGAATGCCCCCATCTTATTATGCAGAAAGTCCCCTGTAATGTGGCAAGTGAAACGTCCCCCTGCCACATGTAACACCAGAATTACATTTCTACCGGAGTAACTGCAACACACCTTGCGGTTGTTGGGTAGCCTGAGCCAACATCGCCTGAGCAGCCTGAGTAAGTATGGAAGTCTTAGTGAATTCCATAATTTCTTTAGCCATATCTACATCACGAATTCGTGATTCG
>JGI24710J26742_10000538_pt1 | contig 34960 bp, 31 predicted proteins | sample BioPla2DNA2_FD_26742 | JGI IMG/M metagenome (IMG submission 26742)
ACGTCGCCGTGGACACCCTTGCTCTTGGCTAACGGTTCCTACTACCAAGCCCGTAGTGGACTTTCACCACCAAGTTGTTGCCCATGCTGGGCACACAAAAAGAGTACCGAGAAAGGTAAACTCCCGGTACTCCTTTTAACTTAACAGATGAAACATTACCATAAGGAATCTATATGAGTCTAAGAATCTTTCTTTTCAGTAGTGTGAAATCTGTAGAGTCTATTTCGCCATCATTATTCATATCTGCATTTTCAAAATTTATTGTATATATAGCTATCTTTCTTAATATAACCCTTTTTAAATATTGAAGATCCGTTGAATCAACCTCGCCATCCGAATTAACATCGCCTTTTAAAACTTGAGGTGGATTTGTGGGAGTAGGAGTAGGGGTTGGGCTAGGGGTCGGAGTTACAGCACCTGCCAAAGATTTCAGTTTGTCAATGGTATATTTGTACCAGAGGTTTGCAATCTTTGTATACCCTGTTTCGCTCAAGTGCAGACCGTCCCCGGAAATATCTGTGTTTCTGTTGAATTGTATATCACTGAGCTTGACAAAGTGAACATCCTTGCCAGCATTGGCTTTTTGCTGAACAATTCCCGGAATTACCGCATTATATTGCGTAACCATCTCGGGCCACGGATAATAATCCGCTACAAACAATGTTATATTGGGTTTAACGTTAAAAATCTGGTCTATCAAATTACTAAGACCTGTTGCGTTTACACCGCCGCCAAAAAACATGTCATTTCCGCCGATCCAAAGAAATACCACATCGGGGTTGCAGGTATTAAGCCAGCCGTTGATACTGCCTGATATCTGAGGGATGGTCCACCCGGAGTGACCTTCATTATCTCTATCGGGCAAAGTACTTGGTCCGCCCTTTTGTGAGCCGACAAAGTCAATACTCAAACCGGCATCTGTTAAAAGCTTGTATAAATCGGTACGGTATGATCCCATATTGCCTCCTCCCATACCGGCGGTGCAGGAGTCTCCCACAGGCATAATCTTTAGTGTTTTAGATGCCGCCGTTGACTCTGTAACTGCCACTCCCATAACCGCAATGCTGACCAACAGAACTGCTAACATTTTAGCTGCAAAATTTCTCAATTTGTACATGCAATCTCCTCCCTTGTATAAACTTATATAATATGTTCCATTATTATTCTAGATAATTAATCTTAATCTTTTCTTAAAAAAGTCATTCAAATTAAACTTTTTTCCAAAAACCAAAAGATAATGCAAAAAGTATTCCAAAAAGCAAAGCCCAAAAACCGTCTATTTAAAGGCAGTTTATGGGCTTTTTTCTTATTTGGCTTGTCTAACTTGGAATTACTTGTTCCTAGCATCAACTACAGCTTATTATTCTGCGGCTTTTTTACTCCGTTATTGTTCATTAATACTCAATTCGTTCCACTGACGTGTTCTCATCATTTTCTCCGAATTTTATATAGGTAAACGAACAAATATCACTACAAATAATAGCTTCTGTTTGTTCATCATCCAAAAAATACATCTTATAGCCTATACCGCTTCCGCCAACATGGTCAGGTGCTCCGGCAATAGCATCAAACGAGCTTATAACATCTTCATACGAATCTATAATATTATCTTTATTCATTTTCTCTTTTATAATACTCTTTGCTTCTTCAATTTCCAAACGTTTTTGATCTTTGGGCAATTCCCCAAGAATCATAAGAATATCACGTTTCCAATAACCTATAGAACCTACTTTTTCACTTTTTCTTAACACAATTTCACCTATGGCGTCTTTTTGTTTCTTGGTACTTGCCTTTCTCATACTTTCCCGGTAAAATTCAAAATTTCCTGTTACTGCTTTTACATCATCTGTCCTTTTGGAAACAGCAAGGGCAGTAACAGCTGTAAATACAACAAACACCGATGTAAGTATTGTTAATACCAGTATCCTTTTCTTATTCATAGAACACACACTCCTTATAAATTGTGCGGGTAATCTAAAACAGAATCTTTCGTTATTACAAATTCGAGGTATTTATTACCTCCTACGCCATAATTGTATATGTCCTTTTTGGAATTGTCAACCACATATATATAGTTTTGTATTTATAAATCCATAGTTTTTTCGAGAAGCAGCCAACACATTAGTATTGCTTCTTTCGTACTTTTTAAGTTGCTATTGTCAAAAACCAAAAGATAATGCAACAAAAAATCAATCTTTTACGAACTTATAATATACACAATATAAAACAAACAGGGTGATATGGAAATGAAGATATTGCTGATTGAAGATGAAATACGCCTTTGTGAAGCACTCGGATATACTTTAAAGAAGAATAATTACATAGTCGATACGGCTTATGACGGATTAACAGGCCAGCAAATGGCTGAAACCGGGATGTACAATGTTATCATCCTTGACAGAATGTTACCCAAAAAGGAAGGACTCAAGGTTCTCATAGAATTAAGAAGCCAGGGAATTGCAACACCTGTTCTTATTCTGACTGCGAAAGATTCAATAAAAAACAGAATTGAAGGTCTTGACAGCGGAGCAGATGATTATATGACAAAACCTTTCTCAAAGAGTGAACTGCTTGCAAGAGTACGGGCTTTGGCAAGGAGGCAAACGGAAACAATAGTGAATGAAAAAATAAATATTGGAAACATGTGCTTTGATTCCATAAAGGGAGAAATAAGAACAAACGGTCATAATATAAAACTTACATCAAAAGAATCTCAAATTCTTGAATTACTCATAAAAAACAAAAACATAGTAATTTCAAAAGAACAGCTCTTTGAGAGAATTTGGGGATTTCAATCGGATGTAGAACTTAACAATATTGAAGTATATCTCTCATACCTTAGAAAAAAGCTTGCAAAATCCGATTGCGGAATAGTAATTGAAACCATAAGAGCAAGGGGTTATTGCCTCAAGGAGGTATTACAATATGTTCCGCAAACTTAAGCTCAAGTTTATCCTGACCAATGTTGTCACTTTAACCGTTGTACTTGTCATGATTTTTTCCGGAATGTACTTTTCAATGAGGGGTTTTCTTAAATTTCAAGCAGATATGATACTGCATACCATTGCAAAGGAAGAGGCTTTAAATCCAAATTTTGACCCTGCCCTGATTAGATTCTTTTTTACTAAGGTGAACGCTTCGGGAGAAATTATCGGGCATTTGTCCGGTATTACCATATCAACAGAAGATATGGGGGCACTAAAGGAAGAAGTCCTAAAAATGGGAGCAACTACCGGAAAAATTACACAGGGCAAGTACAAATTCAAATTCTTAAAGTTCCCCAAGGAATATGGGTTTATAATCGTATTTCTTGATTATAGTGTGGAGGAAATAATGTATAAACCGCTTATTACGGTAAGCACTTTCATTGCCCTATTATCCATAGCACTGGTTTTCGTTATAAGTCTTTTCCTCGCGAACAGATCTATTCGGCCTATTAAAACATCCTGGGAAAAACAAGCTGTTTTTATTGCAGATGCATCCCATGAACTGAGGACTCCCCTTGCCGTGGTAAATTCCAATTTGGAAATAGTTATGGATAACGAAGACAAGACCGTCGGCAGTCAGAAAAAATGGCTAAGCAACATCCAATGCGAACTGGAACGCATGAAGAAGCTGATTGACGATTTATTGTTTCTTGCAAGAGCAGATGCTGACGGCGAAATGCCTAAAGAGCATTTTGATTTAAGCGAGCTGCTTTATAAAATTTATGATACTTTTACGCCTCTTTTTCAAAAGAAGAATCTTGAATTACTATTGAATTCCCCACATAATATCATTGTCTACGGCAATGAATTTCGAATAAAGCAGCTCATAACAATATTATTGGATAACGCAATGAAATATACCGGCGAGGGAGGAAAAGTCGAATTAACACTGCAAACTGGTACCAATGCGGTTCAATTGTCTGTAAAAGATACCGGAGAGGGAATAGCTAAAGAACACCTCGGCAAAATTTTCGACAGGTTTTACAGAGTTGACAAATCCCGGTCAAGAAATTATGGAGGTGCGGGATTGGGCTTAGCTATAGCCCAGTGCATAGTAAATGAACATAGGGGAACCATTAACGTTATAAGTGAGGTGTCCAAAGGAACAGAGTTTAAAATATCCCTGCCTATTGAGAATAAAAAGTGAAATGATAGAATTTAAGGGAATATCAAAAATAGTGTGTATATTAATTTTGCTTTAGAAATGAGAATGTTAAAATCCCCCTTGAATCTTTTCTCATATTTGGCCATGTTTTTATACTCCTTTTTAAAAAAACTCCTGCAAATAACATATGCTACTTTGCAGGAGTCCTTTGCTTTAACGTCCAAATGTGAAAAAAAGCTCCAGGGGCATCGAGCCCCCATCGCTTTTTGGTCATTTCACTTCGTGAAATCCCACTTAATCTTAAACCAAGCCTACTACTTCTTTTTTAAAACTTCCTTGACCTTTTCAACAATATCCTTCGGAGTCAATCCATACATCGCCAATAGCTCTTCTGGCTTACCGGACTTACCGAACTTATCCATTATTCCGACCCTCTTCATCCGAACAGGATAATTTTCCGCTAAAACCTCAGCTACCGCACTGCCCAGTCCTCCGATGACACTGTGTTCTTCACAGGTAACAATCGCACCGGTTTCGACCGCTGCCTTTATAATAATGTCTTTATCAATCGGCTTTATTGTATGTATGTTAATCAAGCGGGCATTGATCCCTTCCTGCTTTAGAATGTCCACAGCCTCTAAAGCCTTCGACACCATAAAACCTGTGGCAATTATCGTAACATCATTGCCTTCTTTTAACGTAACTCCCTTGCCCAGCTCAAACTTATAGTTTTCGTCAAAAATCACCGGCACCGCAAGCCTTGTCAGTCTCAAATAAAAAGGTCCCGGGGTTTTGTATGCGGCAATGGTCGCAAGCCTTGCTTCAACAGCATCCGCTGGACTGACCACAGTCATCTGGGGTAAAACCCTCATTATAGCTATGTCTTCTATGGTCTGATGAGATGCTCCGTCTTCCCCCACAGTTATCCCGGAATGGGATGCTCCTATCTTTACATCCAACTGAGGATAACATATGGAATTTCTGACCTGTTCAAACGCCCTTCCCGATGCAAACATCGCAAAGGTGCTTGCAAAAACTATTTTCCCACAGGATGCAATCCCGGCAGCCGCCGACATCATATTGGCTTCTGCAATCCCCATGTTAAAGAACCTTTCAGGATATTTCCCTTTGAAAATAGCTGTCTTAGTAGACTTCGAGAGATCTGCGTCCATAACCACTATTCTTTCATCGCTGCCTATCTCAGCTAAAGTATTTCCATAAGCTTCTCTTGTCGGTATTTTCTTCTGCATGCTATTTCCCCTCCATTTCTGCCAGCAACTTATCCAATTCGGCTATAGCCTTGTCCCGCTGCTCCTTGTTTGGAGGTGATCCATGCCAATCTGCATTATTCTCCATAAAGGACACTCCCTTGCCCTTTATAGTATCCGCAACTATCATAACCGGCTTGTCCTCTATCTTTTTTGCCTTCTTTACCGCATTTATTATTTGTGCGTGGTCATGCCCGTCTATATTTATGACTTCCCAGCCAAAAGCCCTGAATTTATCTTCCACAGGCTCGGGAGACATGACCTCTGTAATATTGCCATCAATCTGCAAACGATTATGATCCAGAAAAGCTATAAGGTTATTGAGTTTGTAATGGGCAGCCGACATCAATGCTTCCCAAACCTGACCTTCCTGTATTTCACCATCGCCTAAAAGCACATATACCTTATAGTCTTTTTTATCCAGCTTGCCGGCAATAGCCATACCTACTGCGGCTGATATGCCTTGTCCTAAAGAACCGGTTGACATATCCACTCCCGGCACCAATCTCATACTAGGGTGTCCCTCAAGATAACTGTCTATATGCCTGAACCTAAGAAGCTCCTCCTTAGGAAAAAAGCCTTTCTCTGCCAAGACACCATAGAGTGCAGGAGAACAATGTCCTTTTGACAATACAAACCTGTCCCTATCTTCCCATTCGGGATTTTTAACATCTACTCTCATCTCGTCAAAATACAAAACGGTTATAATATCCGCACATGATAGTGACCCACCTGGATGACCCGATGCTGCATGGTAAACCTCTTCAATAATGTGCTTCCTAATAATTGTAGAATACCTTCTAAGCTCGTTTAGTCTCATCTCGTACATTCTTTACAACTCCTGAAATTTTTTGTTTATAGTTTAGTTTAGTATACCATAGTAAAACCATATAAGTCCATAGTTTTACACTCAATTTAACACAGATTGAAATTCATAGTCCCAAATATTTATTCACTCGTACGTTTTAAAGCCCTCTCCGAAAACCTCTCTTATATCACTCAACACAATAAACGCTTTTTCATCCTCTTCCTTTACAATTTTTTTAATCTGCGGAATTTGTCCCCTGTGTACAACACAAAAAAGCACCTCTTTATCCTTCTCTGTAAACATGCCTTTGCCTTTTAGCGATGTAACCCCACGGTCTAAATCCTTTAGAATCCTCGAAGCAATTTCCTTTGGGGATTCCGATATTATAAACAGGGCTTTGGCAAATTTTACGCCCTCTAAAAGGGCATCAATTACTTTTGAACTGATATACAGTGCAACAATCGAATACAATGCAAGCCGGAAACTGTGAAACGAAACTGCCGCCAAAAGTATTACCCCGATATCTATAAAGAGTAAAATCTGACCTATTGTAAAAGACGGAGCAAAATGGTTTACTATTCTCGCGGCAAGATCTGTTCCACCGGTTGTTGCCCTTGACCTGAATACCAGACCTAAGCCGATTCCCATCAAAAAACCACCGAATATCGAATACAAGAGTATATCTTGAGTATAGGGCTGCTCTTCAAATCCCATAAAGAACTCTTTCACAAATTCTTCGGTTAACGGTTGAGTGATATCTATCAGCACAGAAAGTAAAATTGTGGCATACAGTGTTCTTAAAATAAACTGTTTTCCTATAAATCTAATTCCTAAAATAAACAAAGGTATATTTAAAATAAGCATCAAAGCCCCTACCGGAAGTTTTCCACCCGTCAAGTAATAAATAACCGTGGCTATTCCGCTGACTCCGCCAGCTGCTACCCTGTATGGAACTAAAAAAGCATTAATTGACATTGCGGTCATCATTGAACCAAAAGTAATAACAACATAATCCTTCCAGTCTTTATAGTAATTATTTAAAATATTCATATATTACCTCAACCTGTTATTCTCTTTCTATAGGAGCTGCTTAAGTATCGAGCTTCTATATACTTTGTAATTTTACTTTGACAAAAATGATTTTGCAATAATATCAGAAGAAGTTTTTTGTAAAATGTTTTTTCAAAACACATACTATAGTTTATATTTACTTATAGTTTATATTGCCCATAAAAAAGCAAGTTAATGTTTTAAAAAAAGCTCTTGACGCAAATTATAATATAAACAACGGGTATATATTTTCTTCACATTTATTTAATGCACCCAAAGCTATACATACTTTTATTTAACCCGTATATTATGCTATAATGTGATGGATACATTATAGGGCATTCCATTATATATGGTTTGCGTTCTATAAATAGCATTTGAATTATTAAAGGACTTATTTAAGGAGAGTATTCATGAAGGTTCTTCATTTAATTGGCGGTGGGGATGTTGGTGGAGCAAAAAGCCACGTTCTTTCCCTTGTAAAGGAGCTGGACAAACACATAGATGTAAAGCTCATTAGCTTCAGGACCGGAGCCTTTGCCGACGATGCAAGAAAAATGGGCATTAATGTTGAAATCGTAAAAACAGGAACCATTATATCGGATGTCCGCAAAGTCTTGAGCATCATAAAAAATGAAGGGTATGAGCTTATTCATTCCCATGGTGCGAAAGCCAATATGATTACCTTTTTTGCAAAAAGGTTTACCTCTCTTCCTGTCGTTACAACGGTTCACAGTGATTATAGACTTGATTACCTTCAGAACATTTTGAAAATGTTCTCCTTTGGGCTTATAAACACCGTTGCCTTGAGGTTTCTTGACTTTTATATAGGTGTTTCGAAAAATTTTAAAGAAATGCTTATAAAAAGAAGATTCAGTCCTCAGAAAATATTCACAGTTTATAATGGCATCAATTTCCATCAGGAAATATCCCCTCTTCCTAAAGAAGAATTCTTAAAAAAATATAATTTGAACTTCGGTAAAGATGATGTAATTATCGGTATATTGGCAAGGCTTGATCCTGTAAAGGGATTGGACACATTTTTAAAAGCTGCACAGGTGGTTTGTCAAAAAAATTCTTCTGTAAGGTTTTTAATTGGAGGAGACGGTCCGGAGAGAAAATCCCTCGAAAAAAAGGCACTGTCCTTAGGGCTTAAGGACAATGTTTTCTTCCTTGGTTTTGTCGACAGCCCCTTTGACTTGATAAACTGCTTGGATATAAACACCCTTACATCATTGAGTGAAAGCTTCCCCTATGCCATACTGGAGGGTTCCCTTTTTAAAAAGGCTACCGTTAGCAGCAACGTTGGGGGAATTTCCGACCTGATTGAAAACGGAAAAAACGGCTTTCTCTTTGAGCCGGGAAATTATATGTCCCTAGCTAATTTGCTTTTTACCCTTGTAAAGGATTCTTCCTTGAGAAGAGAAATGGGAGAAAAAATATATGAAAAGGCCAGCACTTATTTTTCTTTGGACAACATGTGTAAAACCCAGCTTGGGATATATGAAACCATACTGGAAAGAAGTGCACAAAAAAGCAAGTACCGATACGACGCCATTATTTCGGGATATTATGGCTTTAAAAATATCGGAGATGATGCCATGCTCATGGCAATAATAGACAACCTTAAAATGTACAGGAAGGATATGAGAATTCTGGTTTTATCCAAAAATCCATTAGAAACCAGTTTGATATACAATGTTGATTCGATAAACAGATTCAACCTCTTAAAAATATTATCCATGATGAAAAAATCAAAGCTGTTTATAAATGGCGGCGGAAGCCTTATACAGGATAATACCAGCACCCGTTCATTGATATATTATCTTGCAATGATATGGCTTGCAAAAAAGCAGGGCATGAAAGTTATGATCTATGCCAACGGTATTGGTCCTTTAAATAGAGAAAGAAATCGCAAACTTACCGGAAAAATCGTCGACCGGGTGGACGTAATCACCTTAAGAGAAAACCTTTCTTACAACGAATTGAAAAACCTTAAAATAAACAAACCGGAAATTATGGTAACGGCAGACCCCGCCCTCACCATAAATCCTGAAAGTGTTGAACATATAAACCAGCTGTTTTTGAACGAGGAGATTGATCCGCATCAACAGTTTATAGGCATTTCCGTAAGAAAATGGGTTAATCATGAGAAATATGAAGGGGTAATAGCCGAAACCGCCGATTATATAGTTGACAAATACGGCATAACACCCTTGTTTATAGCCATGCATTACCCCGAGGATCTTGCGATAATCGACAATATAATATCAAAAATGAAAAACAAGAGCTGTGTAATAAGGAAAAAACCCTCAGTTTCTGAAATGCTTGGAATAATCGCAAAGACCCAGATGCTCATTGGAATGCGGCTTCACGCCCTTATTTTCGCTGCCAGCCTTGGAATTCCTATAGTAGGAATGGTTTATGAACCCAAGGTGGAAGGTTTCATGCAATATGTCGGTCAGGTATCTGCCGGAAATATAAACTCCCTTGAGACAGAATCTTTAAAAAAGATAATTGATGAGGTATGGAACAATAGAGACTCCATAAAAGAAAACCTTGATAAAAACATTGCCTTTCTCAAAGACAAGGCTTTTGAAAATGCCCGAATTGCAATGGATTTGATTGATGGGACAACCCATTGAAAAACCTATGATTTGGATAACTTTGGGCTATGAAAAGACTTTAAAATGTAAACATTAAAGGAGAAGTTTTTATGCGTAATGCAATAGATATTCTTGGCATACCTGTGGACAATGTTTCCATGGACGAAGCTTTAAGTAAAGTAGAAAGTTTTCTTGAAGAGAACCGGGTTCACACAGTATACACTCCAAACTCGGAGATAATGATGGCCGCTTGGAGAGATCCACACCTCAAGAAACTATTGTGTGAAGCAGACCTTCTGGTACCGGACGGTGCTGGGGTGGTACTGGCCTCCAAAATTCTAGGTTCCCCATTAAAAGAACGGGTTGCAGGCTTTGACCTTACAAACAGGCTTTTTGCCTTTGCAAAAGAAAAAGAAACGGCCTTTTTCTTTTGCGGTGGCAAACCCGGTGTTGCAGAAGAAGCCGTCAAAAATCTTTTAAGCCGCAATATAAACATTCAAGTGAGGGGAGTAAGAAACGGTTATTTCAATGAAGATGAAGAAGATGAAATAATAAACGATATAAACAGCTCCGGTGCCGATGTTCTGCTTGTTGCCCTCGGTGCACCCAGACAGGAGAAATGGATACATAAGAACAGGGATAAGCTGAAAGTAAAAATATGTATCGGCGTGGGAGGTACTTTTGACGTACTGGCAGGCCGGTCTACCCGTGCCCCCAAATTCTTTCAAAAAAACGGTCTCGAGTGGTTATACAGGCTCTACAAAGAACCCTGGCGTTTTATCAGAATGATGGATTTGCCCCGCTTTATACTCCTGGCCATGGCTGTAAGAATTGGATTGAAGAAAGTCTGAGGAAAGTGAAGAAAAGTATTCTTCGTATTTACAGGCTCTTTGCTTGCGAAACTTTAGTTTCTGGAATACTTTTCTTCACCTTACACCTTAAACATGTCAATGGAACTCTCAAGATTCTTAGAAAGCTTTCTCAAGTCGTCGGACAGTAAAACCAGATGCTTAATCAGCTCAACCAACTCATTAAATCCGACAGTTATTTCATTTATGCTCTCGACGTTTTTCCTTGAGCTTTCATTCATGTTCTTTAACGATTCGATAATACCAACTCTAGCTTCCTCAATAGACATTATTGAAGCATTTATACTTCTCACTTGGTTATAGACATTGTCCATAAAATCAACAATATTGTCAAACTTCTCTATTGTGTCATGAACAGCTAAATCATGCTCGGATATAACATCACCGGATATTTTTACAACTTCTCCAGTTTCCTCTATTGTATCGGTGATAAGCTTGAGTTTTCGATCAATAAAGGAAGCAGACTCTCGGGATTGATCGGCAAGTTTTTTTATAGAATGGGCAACAACAGCAAAGCCTTTTCCTGCTTCCCCTGCTCTAGCCGCTTCTATGGTAGCATTCAAAGCAAGGAGATTTGTCTGTTTTGCAAATCCCTTAATTGCTTCGGTTATTTTGGATATCTCACTCGACTCAGTTCTTAATACATTTATAAGCTCAGAAAACTCTTTAATAGTAACTTTAACCTGTTGTGCATTCTGCTGAAGAGTGTTCACCGTATCTTTACCTTTTTCACCAAGTTCTTTAGCTCCGAATATTATTTCATCAACACTGCCAAAATCCTTAGTTATAATCTGAATCTTATCAGAAAGACTCAGTGCAATTTTTTCATTATTGTCAATTTCCGTCTTTTGCGTTCCAATCTCCTGGTTTACTTCCGTCAAAAGATTCAGGAATTCCTGTATGGAGGCATAGCTCTGTTCTGAAGTACTTGAAACTGTCTGGGATGATTCAATAGCTACATTCGAAGCCCCCTTGATACTTCCAATGAGCGTTCTCAGATTAAACACCATGTCTCTGAAGTTAACACCAAGAGTACCTATCTCATCTTTCCGTTTAAGATTATACTCTATATCCAGATTACCCTTTTGAATCGTTCCCATGAATCTTGACAATACTCTGACCCCTGATGATATGTCATAAGTGATTATAATAGCTATAATCGCTGCAAAAATAAAGCACAGAATACCGATTGCAATTATCCATGCAACAGCATTACTAACCTGAGATGTAATCTCGCTTACAGGGGTTAATGAGATCATTGTCCAGCCTAGCGGGGTTCCCTTTATTTCTCTTATTGTATAATAGGTAACCAGCATTTCTTCTCCGTTTATAACTTCCTTAAAAGGCTCTCCCTTTACATCTTCACTCTTTTTCTCTTGAGAATTAATGTCTTCATATATTTTTTCTATGATAGAATCGGAAATATACCGATCCCTTTGTTTAAAGCCTTCATCACCTATTTCGTCATCAGTCATTCTATATAATACTTCTTCAAGTTCTTTGTCACTTTTAGCAAATTCGTACCTCCCCAAAACCTCTGCCTTTGTCTGCCCCTGATCATTAATCTTGTTTATCTCATTTACACGAAAAGCATTTTCATCGGAATTTTGACGGTTGTATATCATATTCCAATTACTTCCTACTATATAGATATCTCCATTATAGGGCAGCTTCGTTTCTGTCAGAACATTTCCAACAGTAGCTTCATTTACATTAATCTGTAAATAGCCAACAGGTTTAAGGCTTGTTGGTGTATGAATTGCTTTAAACAAACAGAAAAGATGTTTCGAACTATACGTGTCCTGACTGGTGATATCCGTAAAATGCGAGTCAACCCAATAGGAATACTGTCCGCTTTTTTCAAATTCTTTATAAGCAATAGTATCAAAGTAATAGTCCTTTCCTAGGGCATTTGAATTCCCTTCACCCTGTACCGTAACATCGCCCTTCAAGCTAGATGCTATTATAAACATAACCTTGTCCGACTTTGTACCTTTTAATGTTCTAATTCGGGGCAGAATAAAACTTGAAGCTCTTGCCACTACGCCGGGATCTTCCGTTTGATTCATTTGCTTAACATTATCAGCGATTTCAACATCCGTTGACATAAGCATGGCAAATCCATCTACATCCTCCAGCAATACCTTTATACTTTTGGCAGACTGCTCAACAATTGTCTGCGTGCTAAATATCGCTTCTTCTTCCATGCTCTTCATAACACTCCTCATCGAAGCAAAAAACGCAGAGGTCAGTGTTACAATAATTATAAGTGCAAAAGAAACGGTTATTTTAACCCCAATCTTTATGTCTCCAAGCCTTAAAAAACTCACAATCCTGCCTAATGTGGAGTTTCTAACCTTTTTTATGCCTTTTGCATGACCGACTCCTGCATCGCCCATGCCCTTCTTTTTTCTCAAAGCAGCTGAGGCTCTGTTTCTTATTGAATTAATCACAATTCGGAATTTACTGCGAAGATTCTTAAGCTTATTAACAAAACCTGACTTCATACCTTCACCTCTTCAAATTCCAGCCATAAGACCAGTAACATAACAAACATAAACTGCTGAATACAACCGAAGGTGATTTACCAAAGTCTTTCAAAAAATACGTCTTAAGGAATTGCTTTTTTAAATTTTAAGATTCTAACTGAACAAATTCTCTAAAAAATTTAGATGCATATAAAAGCGTTGCTTCTTTAATTTCATTGCAAAATCTAAACTACTGAATTTATATTACAAAACCAAATATTGATAGCATTTGAACGAAACCAGATATTGAAATGCAAAAAAGCACAAAATACAAATAAAGACAACAATAATTTTTGTCTCTAAATATATTATTCTCTATAAAAGCGAAATTTCCTTCTCTAAATAAATATAATAAGAAAAGCAGAAGAGGAATACTGCACTACTCGATGGTATAGGGTCCTTTTACAAGCACCCAAGCTTTCTCGCTTATAACTTTAATACCCCTGCCGTCGTCCCTTGATATCAACAGCAGGTGATTTAAAGGAACTTCTTGATCCGTATTGACATCCGCCCCGGAACCCGATGTAATGTCCGAAAGCCCTCCGCCTTCTCCACCTATTGCCAGAGCTTTACCGCCTCTTAAAATAATCTCTGCACTTTCACCGGCAATAAGAATCTGATCTTTAGTAAGCTCCAATGGCACAAACTTCCCATAGCTTTCAATTTCTTCAAGCCGTTCTTGAGCTTCCTCATATTTCTTTGTCATCTCATCAAGACTGGACTTAAGACTGTTTATCTTATCATCCACATAGTCTAGAGAAGCCAGAATAATTTCATCCTCAGCCTCCGGCTCTGCCGTAGCAGCATTAACAATCTGAACAATATGTACAAAAGCAATGCCTAAAACAATAGTCAACGCAAGTATTCCTGATTTTTTATATAACCTTGACCTCTTCATCTTTTGTATCCCTCCATAAATTACATTTCTATCAAACCAAAGCTCACCGTCAAAGCTTCGTTAACCTTCTCCATCAACTCATCATCTAAATGTCCTATTTTTTCCCTCAACCTTTTTTTATCTATGGTCCGTATTTGCTCTAAAAGCACCACTGAATCCTTTGGAAGCCCATAATCCTTTGCACTAAGTTCAATATGGGTAGGCAGTTTTGCTTTGTTTATTTGCGAAGTTATAGCTGATGCTATGACCGTCGGACTGTATTTATTTCCTATATCATTCTGTACAATCAGTACAGGTCTGACTCCTCCCTGTTCAGAACCAATAACCGGGCTTAAATCGGCATAAAATATATCTCCACGTTTAATTACCACTATTTTTCCAACTCCCTGAGTCCTTCCTCATATTTTTGCTGCTGATCATTATCCGCTTCAAAACAAATTTCTGCAAGCTTGGCATTTATTTCAGCCATTTGCTGGTAACCTTTTTTCAATTTATCCCTCATTTCAATTCTTCGTTTCTCTCGTATATAGAGCTTCATTGCTTCCCTTACAAACTCACTTCTGTTAATCTTTTCCATCTCCACAATGGAATCAACCTCTTTTAACAAATTATCAGGAAGACTTATTAATATTTTTTTTAATTGTGCCAAAGTAAAACCCCCACTTCTTTTTTTGGGTTAAGACATAAAGAATTAATAAAGGCTAAATCGATAACCACTAAGATTGCAATTCTATCTTATATATATAATTATAAGGTCCAATATATGCATAGGTCAAATTAAATTTAAATTACCCCCTTAAAGTAATATATGTAAATTTCGCCTGCACTCGATAAAATATTAAAACTTCTTTATTTCCAGTATAGTGTTTCTCAAATTTCCATTCAAACAAAAGCTCCGGGGGCATCGATCCCCCATCGCTTTTTGGTCATTCCACTTCGTGAAATCCCACTAATAAAAATCCTCCGAACCCGTTAAACCATCAGGATTCTCGGATTTTATTATGCGTAAGTAATTTGAAAATACACTACTAGTATAGTTTTTTATTATTTGCCAAAAGTTATACATTAATTTTAGTTTATTATCATATTAAGTAGTTCAACACATTATATACTTTTCCCTCTTTTAAATATACCCTAGGAATTCTTTTACCGATAATACACACAAACTCATAGTTTATTGTGCCGATACTTTCTGCCAGTTCTTCAACCTTTATTTCTTTATCCTTCTGTCTTCCAAACAGTACCACTTCATCACCAACGCTTACACTTTCCTTAAGACCAGTTATATCCACCATACATTGATCCATGCATACCTTCCCAACAATTGGGGCGTATTCACCATTAATGAGCACCTTCCCTTTACTCGTCAATAGTCTTGTGTATCCATCGGCATATCCTATTGGTATGGTTGCAATCTTGCTGTTGCACGAAGTTTTGAATACCCGTCCATAACTTATACATGTATTCGGCTCCACGTCCTTCACGAGTATAACATTAGCCTTCAATGTCATTGCGGGTCTTAAATCAAGCTTTGCTTTATTCACCTCATGGGAAGGATATAGCCCGTATAATACTATCCCCGGTCTCACCATATTAAGGTGCATTTCAGGAAACTCAATCACACCGGCACTGTTGCATACATGCTTAACAGGAATATAAACCCCTATCCTGTTTAACTCATTTATTATGCTCATAAACCTTTCAAACTGCATATAGGTATAGCTTTTGTCTTCCTCATCCGCTGATGCAAAATGCGTAAACAGACCTTCGATAATAATGCCTGGAAGCTTGCTTATCTGAACTACATCTTTTACGGCACTGTATCCCGGCATAAACCCCACTCTTGTCATGCCTGTGTCGATTTTTATGTGAATCTTTACACTCCGGTTATGCTTTACAGCCGCCCTCGACAGAGCCTCTGCCAAATCGTGGCTGAAAACCGTTTGCGTCACGTTATTTAAAATAATTTCCTCCGCCCGCCCAGGGTCAGTATAACTTAGTATCAGTATCGGAACCTCAATACCGTTTTGGCGTAACTGAATAGCTTCATCAAGCATAGAAACCGCCAAGCGGCTTACTCCATTTTCCAAAAGTGTCCTTGCAACCTCCATAACACCGTGTCCATAGGCATCAGCCTTGACCACTCCCATTATTTCGGTCTTTTTATCTGTAATCCTTCTTATTTCCCTTACATTATGGGCAATATTATCCAGATTAACCTCGGCCCATGCCCTATTTAGCTTGTATTCCATGTTAACTCCCTCTTTTGTGAACATAAAATTATTAATTTTCTTTGATAACAAAGGGAAGCTCCTCCACTAAATCTCCAGCTATCATGCCATGCTCCCCTTTTATGCTTGCAACGCGGTCACCGCAAAGTCCATGTAAATACACAGCAGCCGTTGCCGCATCACAAGGATTTAGACCCTGTCCCAAAAAACCTGCAATTATACCTGCCAGTACATCTCCACTCCCTGCAGTTGCCATACCGGAATTCCCTGTGGGGTTAATAAACACCCTGCCATCGGGAACGGCTACAAGGGTTTTCGAACCCTTGAGAACGGTTATAACCTCCCATTTTTCTGAAAATTCCCGTGAAATCTTTATTCTGTTGCTCTGAACCTCCGAAACAGTGGTACCTAAAAGCCTTGCCATCTCACCGGGATGAGGAGTCAAAACCATCTCTGTTCTGCTCCTTTTTAAAACAGATATATCAGAAGCCACCGCGTTTAAACCGTCGGCATCAATTACCAGTGGTACCGGGCAGTTTTCGACAACACTGAAAACCACATCCTTCACATCCTCTTTTGTGGATAATCCTGGCCCTATAACTACTGTATCCATCTTCTCCAATAACTGCATAAGATTGGGTAGGCATTCCTTGGAAAGATATCCGAAGCCCCCGTCTTCAAGGGGAATTGTCACCCCTTCCAAAAGATTGCTATCATATATTCCCGACAAGGAATCCGGAACTCCAATATATAAAAGACCCGTCCCGGTCCGCAGTGCTGCGGCTCCCGCAAGGCATCCTGCCCCTGTCATCCCCGGGGATCCGGTTATAATAAGTACCCTGCCGTAATCACCTTTATTGCTGTTTTGACTTCTTTTCGGCAGACTATCCAAAATCATGTCTCTATCTATAATTTCACTCTTTACCTCAAACCTTTCCACCACATCAGCAGGTATACTTATGTCTGCAACAGACAATTTACCGGCAAACTCACAACCAGGATGTAAAAAATTACCCAGCTTCGGGTAACCAAAGGTCACTGTCTTATACGCATGGATACACTCCCCGCACACCTCTCCGGTCTCTCCATTAACCCCGGAAGGTATATCTATGGAAATCACCGGTGCTCTCTTCTCGTTTATAATCCTTATAATTTCTGCTATATACCCATCAACCCTGCCTTTTAAGCCTGTTCCGAATATGCCGTCCACAATAAGCTGTGCATTATCAAGCCTCACACTGATTTCCAAAAGCTTCTCTGCGTCTAAAACCTCCTCGGTGCAAACTCCCATCTTCTCCAATATTTCAAGGTTTATACGAGCATCCCCGGATATCTCTTTCTTATTGGCAAGTACAAAAACAATCACCTTTGCACCTTTGTTATAAAGATGCCTTGCCACTGCAAAAGCATCTCCACCGTTATTGCCCTTTCCGGCAAACACATATATGCACATGTCCTTTACGTCATCATGTTCCTTTATGATTTCGTCAATCACTTTTAAAGCAGCGTTTTCCATCAATACCACGCCGGGAATTCCTATGGCTTTAGTGGCATAGGAATCAATTTCCCTCATTTGCCCGGGTGTAACAACCTTCATTTTAAGTATCCTTCCTTTCTCGAGGCATAAAAGCATAGGAAAGCATAATCATTGTATTTTAAACTATGCCTCCCCAAAGTACTCCCTGTCCAACTTTTCCAACTCTTCTCCTCCTAGAAGATCGTGAAAATATGTATAAATATCGGTATCGTCCTCCGATAATCTTCCTTTCTCATCAATATATTCTTCCAGCTGCTTTTTTGTTACCTCAATTAGTTTTTCCAATTCCTTTAGCCTTTTTTGATTCTTCCTCATGCGAAAATACACTGAATTCACAGTGCATTCTAAAAGCTGAAGGTTTGCCTCACGTATTCTCTTGGGCATATTATCAAGCTCATCGCTAATTTCTTTCATACGTTCATTTATTTGTTTGATTTCCAGTTCGCATCTTTTCATCTCTTCTTTTGCTTCTTCGTTATTATCCTCATAAGCCTGCGGAGTTAACTGTATAATTCTGGCAAGGTCCTTTTTCTTTTTAGCTGCAATCTCCTTAGACTCGGCTATAAGACGCGACTCTTCCTTTAAAAGTTCTTTTACTCTTCCCTCATGCTCTTTGATATCCTCAGTTTTTTCAACATTTTTAAAGAGGGCATTCCACCGCTCATCCAATATCAGTATCAAAATGTCGTTCTTCTTCAGTACTCTCCAATCAAACTTACTCTTTGGGTTCTTTGGTTTAAATAAGTTAAACATACAACCAACCCCTCATGCAATATGTTTCTACTCCCTACTCATTGTATCGAAATAATTGCATGTTTTTGTTACGGATTTTCCGATAATTTTCTGTTTTTTGCTTCCGTCAATGCCACTGCTGCAGTTAGTATTCCCAAAATCCCCCAGAATACAACCTTAACTCTCGGATAGTACCAACTGTATTCCACTAAAGAAGTAGTCAAAATTCCAGCAAGGGACGCAACTCCTGCTGCAATTATATTTTTAAGGGAACCGGTTGAATTATATACACCAATGACCGAGTTCTTTATAGTCCTGTAAATATACCAAATGAATGTTATAAATCCGGCAATACCTGCCTCTATCCAGATCTGCAGGTAAAGAACGTGAGTGTGGGGAGGAACAACCTTGCTGTACTGACGATAATTTTGAATTACCTGCCTGAAAACATCCGTACCCAAACCTACTCCCGAGAACATATAGGTTTTGAACATTGGCCAAACGGTCTTTAAAATATTGATTCTTGTCACTGCCGATGAATCCTTGCCAGCCTTAAAAATTGTAAACAACCTGTTGTAAACATGCTGGGGAAGGAAAGGTATAACCATTACTCCTCCTAAAAATACAAAGGGCAAGAGCCTCTTGTTCAACAAAAACGTTAACACAAGCACTGAAGCTGCAAATCCTATCCAAGAAGACCTTGAACCGGTATAGAAAAGTGCAATCAAAGGCAGCAGAGACATAATTATATAAAACACCTTTTTCAAAAAGGTTTTTGAGTTCAGAATAACACTTATAAAAAACGGCAAAGCCATAATAAGTATTTCACCGTAGTTATTGGGATTTGCCATAGTAGCATATACCCTTCCGGGCATGCCCTGGTTCAACTCGGGATCGGTGAGTGACGGGTCAAAAGCAACAGCTCCGGTGACCGCCTGCCACACGCCATAAGCACCAATCACTGCTATGCCCAGTAGAAACATCTCTATAATCGTTTGAAGAGATCCTTCATTTTTAACAGTACTGACTATCCCCAGCACCATCAAAAAACCTGCAAAATAAAACAACATATACTTTAAACTGGCAGATGAGTTCAAAGAAGTAATAAAGGACAGGGTAATCGCCACCATAAACAGTATAAGGGTGAAATCCAATGCCTTAAAATTGAATATCCAATGCCGCTGAATAATGGTATTTATAAAGATCAAAAAGCAAAGAAATACAGCTATACCAACATTGTAGGTATTATTCCAACGCTCATTGGGCACCACCAGTATAATTATGAGAAACAGACCTACTATAAATTCAAGCTTTGACAATAATCCTCTTACAAGCCTTATTATAATGCTTCCTAAAAAAAATTCTTCATGTTTTTGGTAAAATCCCTTCAAGAACTTTGAAGGCATTTCAAAAATACCATTTATAGCCCTGTAAAAAAGGCTTTCCTCCCACCACCGGGAAAACCTTCCTTTTCCAATAAAAAAGCCAATTATGGCACTGTTATAAAAGAAATTCGTTATTGACCGCACCAAATATGAAGTAAAGCTGTTTTCATATGCAGTGTTTAGTCTTCTAAAAAAACCAAAAATAAAATCCATTACCCTTTTAAAAACACTGCCTTCATATGAGGTGTTTATTATTCTAATTATAAAAAATATAGGCTTTAATAACACACTATTATTGAGCAAAACGCATTACCCCTTTTTCTCTAATCTGTCTATTCTTCCTTGGAAAATGGCACTCCCTACTTTTACAATCATTTGCCTTCCAACTTGGTAATCCACGCCATTAAAAACAACTCCTCCATACCCGTCGGGTGTCCCGTTACCCTCAAGAGTAATGTGGTAGGACACATAACCCGGCTTAGAACCAACTAAAACCTGACCATCTTCTGTCTCAATAAAGCATACTGACTCATGAATCTGAATATCCGTCACTTTTCCTAAAACTGAGCCCCTGTCAAAATCCCTTGCAACATCACCAATTTTTGCGGCATTTACTGCAAAATCAGGAGACTCTTCCCAGTACAGCCCAACTATATATGTCTCAGTTCTGTCAATAATCGGCAGAGCAGAGTCCGTCATAAAAAACTTTGCTGCTCCTGCAATTCCCACAATCAATACAACTAAAATCAAAATATCAATTATACTTACCTTGCCAAACAATTTTCCTTTACTGTCAATAATCATATTTCCTTCACTCCCTGTTAAAATTTGAACGCATTACGTTCCGTTTCAAAATCGAACCGGATCTATAGTTTATGCCTTCATTGTCATATTTGCATTATTTGTTTCACATATTAAGCTTCGGAACTAAAGCTATTTCCCCAAGCTTTCCTCGTATAAATTATATGTTTCCTGCACTACTTTATCAAGATTAAATTTTTCTCTTACAGCTTTTTTAGCATTTTTACCCCAAGTTCTAAGGAGTTCCTTGTCATCCATAACCTTAACTATAGTTTCGGCTAATCCCTTCGGATCATTGTATTTCACAAGAATTCCGCAATTTGTTTCTTCATTTATTATGTCCCTGTTCCCCCCCATATCAGTGGCAATTACCGGAATTCCACACGCCAGAACCTCAATAATGAGAAAGCTTAGGGCTTCGTGCTCCGAAGAGTTAACATAAAGGTCGCATCCGCATATAAGATTTTTTATATCCTTGCGAAAACCTGTAAAAATAACGTCCTTAGAAAGTTCCAGATCCTTCACCTGCTTTTTGGACTCCTCCAAAAGGGGTCCGTCCCCGGAAAGAACACACTTAAACCGGGATCCCACCATGTTTTTCAGCTCATGCAAGGCATTTATCAAAAACCTATGCCCCTTGTCGTGGGCAAACCTTGAAGCACAGAGCAACACAAAGCTGTCCCGGTCTATCCCCAGTTCCTCCCTTAAGGTTGACTCCACATCCTCACCCCAGTAATCTGCATCCACGCCATTAAATATTACTCGAATCTTTTTGGGGCTTATACCGTTGGAAACCATCATGTCCTTTCCCCGATTGCATACAGCTATAATTCCGGACTCAAGGGGTGTCAACAGCCTATTGGTCAATCTTGTCACCGCATTGTTTGCAAGAATAAAGTGATTGGTATAGACTACCCTGACCTTAGGATTGATAATTCGGGATAACATAGCAATATAGTTTTCCCTCAAAAATTGGGTGTGAATCAGTTGTATACCCAACTTTCTACAAAGCTTGTTGAGCTCAATCACAGCCCTAATATCAAAAGGATTCTTCATCGGTATCCTATAAGTTTCAACACCTATGGATTTTAGTCTTTCTACTAAAAGTCCTTCCTCATTATAGGCAAAATAAGCCTTTATTCTCTTGTTATTAAGCTTTTCTATGAGGGTCTGTACATATCTTTCAGTCCCTGCTTTACCTGCATGGTTTAATAAATATAGAACCTTAATCATTTTATATGCATTCCTTTCCCAATCTCAAGGCACAAAACGTTATAGAAAATTTTTTCTGATTTCATCTTCCAAAACCTTATTGTATCATATTTTCAAACTAAAACTTCACATTATTTCCAATTGAATTTCAAGGCTAAACCTTTCTGGCGTCTCGAAACTTTAAAATTCTCGCGGGATTTCCCCCCACAACGGCATATTCGGGTACATCTTTTGTAACAACAGCCCCTGCACCCACAATAGCTCCCTTATGTACAGTTACTCCGGGCAGAATAATCGCTCTTGCTGCAATCCACACATCATCCCCAATCACTACAGGCCTTTTGGGATCTGTCTGGAGCCTCATCGGTATGTCCAGCCTGTCATGCTTATGGTTCTGTGTAAATATCATAACATCAGGACCTATCATTACATCCTTTCCAATCTTCAAAGGGCCGGTTACCCTGCAATTCAAACCCAGCCCTGAATTATCTCCGATTTCTATTTCCCTTCCGGACGCAAAAAAGGCACCATGTTCAATGTTAATATTTTTCCCGGTGTATTTAAAAATCCTTTTGCATAAAAACCTTCTTATTTGCTTTGAGCCGAAGCTGTAAGGTACATCCGAAGCAGGCAAATGCCTAGCAAAAAAATAGTATAAAGCAAGACATATATAATAGCTTAACTTGTGCATAAACCCCTCCCGAAAAAATTCTCTAATAATAAATTCTGCCATGAGCATCTAACCCAGATACAAAATTATTATGCTTATTACCACCCAAAGAAATATACATATCATTAAGGGTATGTCGGACAACACAGTTTCTTCAGGACTTCCGCCCTCTTTTTTCATATATATAATATACTGATATCTGAAAATCCCATACAAAACAAAGGGTATTGTAAGCATCATGAAATAGTTGTTCTTACTGGAAAAAGTATAAAGAGAATATGCCATAACCGTTGAGGCAGTGACAATCGAAAGCATATTATCAATAAACTCCAAGGAATACTCCTTTAATATCTTTCTGTGGGAATCGGCACCGTTCTCCAACACAACCAGCTCATTTCTCCTCTTGCTGAAACCCAGGAATAATGAAAGAAGCAGAGTACATAAAAGTATCCATTGGGAAATATATACCTCAATGACTACCCCGCCCCCAATTACTCTAAGCAAGAAGCCGAGGGCTATCGACATAACATCCAGTATTACCATATGTTTTACTGCAATAGAATATAAAACATTGTTTAAAAAGTACATAACCAGAATCAAGCCAAAATATACATGAAGCAAAAAACCCGATGCAACTGCAACCGGCAACAATACTGCAAGAAAAACCCATGCCTCCGCCTTACTTATCAGCCCTGATGCTATAGGTCTTGTCTTCTTTTTAGGGTGGAGCCTGTCCTTATCTGCGTCAACAATGTCGTTGAGTATATAAACGCAGGAGGAAATCATACAAAAACATAAAAACGCCAAAAACACCGTTTTAAAATAAACAGGCTCAAATACCAATTTCGCAAATATTAGGGCCGAAAACACAAAAAGGTTTTTAATCCATTGCTTTGGTCTTACAAGACTGACAAACCCTTTGACTTTTAAAAAAACAGTTGCTTTTTTTGTGCCTACCATAGACCGGCTCAATAAAAATCACTCCTAATATAATAACCCCTAAACAACTAAAGTTTTTCTCATCTTTAAATACTATTGTACAACAATTCGGCTAAAAAACACTTTACATTCTTGTTTCAAATTCATATAGGATTTCAGTCTCATATTATATCATTCGATTGCTTTAATTTCCAGTGTCCTCATTAATATTGGTGTATCAAGCCCTTTCACTTATTTCCTGCACCTAATTAAGATAAATCGTCAGCTTTATGACTGTCTTGTCCGATACGGAGTATCAGGGTTCTCTCTGCTGCATATTTTCTATTTTATTCTCATGTTTTATTTTGTGAAATCTTTAAGAATATAGATATTAAAACCCTTCGAATTGCTGTGTGTATAGATACTGGTCAACTAATTTCCATTTGTTTTTTCATGATACGCTTGAAAGAAGCTGTAGAGAGAACTCCCCTATGTAATTCACCGGCAAGGGTACAGTTACCAACTTACCGGTATTTAGTTATTTATATGGATATAGAATTACCCTAGTCCGTTTTTTCCTTTAGTGTTTTCTTATAGTACTTGTACAAAAGACTATCAAGCTCAGCTTCAACGTTTTTAACCTTTGACTCGTCAATATCTAGTTTCTGATTATAATAATCAATAAGCTTATTTTTCTCTTTTATTTTATTTTCTAGCTGCTTTGCGTAATCGTCCATTCTGCAACACCTCCTTACAGCTACTCCCATAAAAAAGGCAAAAAGCCATTAGTAAAGTCATTAGTTTTATTATACAATAATAATACTGGACTCTCAATAATTTAACAAAAATTTCACATATTGTTAATATAAATTTAATATTGCTTTAGGAACCAAATAAGATCAATATATTATCGGCAAAAAGTAATTGTAAATTTATATACATTTTATAAAATTCATAAATTTTTTATGAAATCTCCTTTAGGGGCAGCGATTTTTGTTTCAAGCAATTCATCAGGATCTCTTTAGTCCGACAAGTTTTAGGATTTCCTCCTTATCAAGGGCACCTAAAACAAACATTAATGAAAAGGCTACAATGACATTTCCAAATATGGTAAGTACAATAGTCCATGTATGTTCCAGATTAAAAATTGTAAAAAAACTCTCAATATATTTTCCTATAAAGAACATTATTGCACCAGCCAGACCGGGTTTTACAATCCAGTTTCTGAAGTCAAGTACCATCCCTGTTGTTTTGACTACTGTGGCGACATTGAGGCAACACACGCATATCGAGCTTATAATCATACCTGTAATATAGCCGTTAATACCATATACAGGAATGCAGTACACTACAAAGACTATCCTTATGACATACCCGACAATAGAGTTTCTTAGAGAAATGCCTTGTTTTCCAAGCCCATTTAATATCCCGAGAAGAGTCTGCTGAAGATAAATAAATATGCTCGTAAAAGAAAGAAGATACAATATGTGTCCTATATTTTCTCTCCGGTAAACAAGCTCCCCTATCTCTTGAGAATAATTCATGAATAATACCGTGAACACAAACCCCATCATGAAGGTCAACTGCACCGACTTGGATATTCTATAGTTTACGGTTTTATAGCTCCTGACGGATATAGCCTCGGAAATAGCCGGAACAAGAGTGGTTGCTAGGGCTGAAGTCACAAGCGTTGGAAAGAATATTAACGGCATAGCCATCCCTGTTAGCTTCCCATATTCCTGTATGCTGCTTTGATAGTTCATTCCTGCCAATAGAAGCATCCTTGGAATAAGAATATACTCAATTGTAGCCATGATTGATGTAATAAACCTGTTGAACGACACAGGAATGGAAATCTTTAAAAGTTCTTTAACCATAACTCTCTTTCTCATAAAACCCTTTTTTGAAACACTCTTAGAAGGTCTGGACTTCCTGAGCCTGTAAACAATAACCAAGACCAATAGGTTCGATATTTCTCCTACAGACATCCCAACAGTTGCAATGGCACAGGCATACTCCAGTCCAATATTTACGAAAAAACCTGCCATAGCCATGACAAGACCTGTTCTTACAATCTGTTCCACAATCTGTGAACAGGCCGTGGGTATTACGTCCTGTATGCCGTAAAAGTATCCCTTTATTGCAGATGCTGCAGAAATAACCGGTATGCATGGTATTAGTAAAAGCATTGAATAATAGGTTCTTGAATCCTTTAAAATAATATTCACAACCGGGTCTATGAATATAAACATCAGTAGAGATACCACCACACCCATAGATACAACAATGCCCAAAGCACATGTAGTTATCCGCCGCAGGTTTACTTGGTGATTTTTTGCCATCTCCTCTGCCACCATTTTAGATACCGCAATGGATATCCCTGAGGTCAGAGTAAGTATAATCAAGGAATAAACCGGAGAAATGAGCTGAAACAGACCCATTCCTTCTGAACCAATAAGGTTTGATAAATATATTCTGTATATAAAACCTAGGATTCTTACTACAAAGCTCGCTATCATCAAAATGATAGCACTTCCGACAAATGATTTCTTAGCCATATTAGTCCTGAAAAATAAATTGTCCTAATTATTAATATTTACCGATTGAACAACTTATGACCAATCGGGCACATTAAATAAATGTGTATTTTTTCACTTTGTTTCCATCCCATATATTACAGGTTGATAAATGCTCATACCCCCCTTATAATGAGTCACTGTGACAGTCAACAGAAAAAAACAAGCCTGATCCATGGATTAAACCAGGCACTAAGAGGGGGTTTATTATGAAAAGGAAAATAACTGCAATGTTAATTGCAGCCGTTATATCGATCTGTTTTTTTATTACTCCGGCGTTTGCGGATTATTATTCGAGCGATAAATTATTGTACCATGGTGTGAGAGGCAGCAATGTAACAGAACTTCAGAAAGACCTGCGGGATTTAGGATATTTTCACCACTATCCAACGAGTTATTTCGGGAGTATCACTTACCAATCGGTAATTAACTACCAAAGGGATAACTACCTTGCTGTTGATGGAATTGTAGGTCCACAAACTGCCAGAAAGCTAAAGACCGATAAAGTACTACAAACAGCAAAAAGTTACCAGGGGGTTCCTTATGTCTGGGGTGGTACATCGCCCTCAGGATTTGACTGTTCTGGCTTTACTCACTACACAATGCTTAAGAACGGAATAATAATCCAAAGAACAGCCAGTGCACAGTATAACGAAGGTATCCCGATATCAAAATCAAATTTGAAGCCGGGTGACCTAGTATTCTTTTCAACATATAAAAAAGGACCTTCACATGTAGGAATTTATGTTGGAAACAATAAATTTATACACGCAAGCTCCGGTGCAGGCAAGGTAGTAATATCCGACCTGAACAAGAGCTATTATGTACAGCGTTACATCGGTGCAAGAAGAATCATAAACTAATATGCACAAGATATGGTAGAGGATGTGCCGATTATACAAAATTCGCACAAGAAGAATTATTAATATGCACCTGATAAAAGCATAGAGCCGACTTTATGAATATTTAAAGCCGGCTTTAACTTTACCCAATAATCAATTAATCTATCTTACCCAATCACTAATTAACGGTGAAGAAAGTATGGAAGAAACCTAAGTTTCTGGAATATTTTCTTCATCCGTTATTTTCCTTCTCTTCTTTTGAGTCGCTCTGCTCTCCTTATCTCGGCCTCTTTAAACATTTGCTTTTCCTCATCGGTCTCAAGAATAAGCGGCGGAACCGGCGTCGGATTTCCTTCATCGTCTAGTGCCACAAAGGTGATAAAGGCTTGGTTTGTTTTAATAACAGCACTGGTCTTTAAATTTTCTGCATATGCTTTTACACAAACCTCCATGGAAGTTCTGCCAACCCATGTAAGCTTCGCCTTAAGCATTACCAATTCTCCCATTCTAGCCGGATGTCTGAAATCCAGGCTGTCCAATGCAACAGTTGCTACAACCTTATTCGAATGCCTTGAAGCCGCCATAGCTCCCGCGATATCTATCCAGTGCATAAGCCTTCCCCCAAGAAGATTTCCCAAAAGATTGGTATCATTGGGAAGTACCAACTCTGCCATTTCCACCTGGGATAAGCTCGGTGGTTTGCCCAAAAGGCTGTCCTTTTTCTCTTTCAAAATATCATGCATATTCTACTTTCCCCTTTTCTATCCATATTCTACAGCTCTACTTTTTATAATATGTGCAATAAATGAAGAGCACATAAAAAACGGCATTTTCCATGCCGTCATTGATACCTGTTTATACAAATTTATTATTAATTATTTAAGGAAATTCCAACGGAATTTATTAGAAAGTTTAATCTTTCACCATCGAGTCCCTTATTTATCTGAATTCCATCTATACTAAGGAGCCCAACAGGGTACACCGGAACCTGAAATACCTCTTCAAGATATTCGCGAAGTCCTTTAAGCAGCGAACCACCGCCTATTATGTATATTTTGCCGACTTTTTCCCCATAACACCTCTTCTCATAAAATTCAAAGCATTGGAATATCTGCCTCACAATATCGTCAATGACACCTTTGATACTATTATATATTATTTCCTGCGTATCTCCCACATTTATCTCTGGAAGAGAAAGTCCCTGAATCTTTTTCAGCCTTTCAGATTCATCAAGCTCCTTTTGGGTATTGGCTGCAATGGCCTCGTCCAAATTACTGCTTCCTTTCAAAATAACCTTGTTAAATTCAAGAACTCTATCCCTCAAAATATTTACTATTGTAGTTTCCGAGCCGAAATCAATGACAGCAAAGGTGTTCTGACTGAGCTTGCTATACCTTTTTTTCTTAAACCAAGTCTCACTTTCAGAAACCATTATTTCTCTGTTGAAAAATTTTGCTGTGCTGTTGGCTGGAATATCCACCGCTAAGGGCTTTAACCCCAGATCAACCAATATATCTATATAGCTTTGAATAATGCTCTTTAAAACTGCGGTAACAAAAACCTTAATCTTATTAATTCCATCCTCACGGAATTCTTTCAGGATTTTATAATCTATTTTATGTGCATCCAGATCTATTGGCATACTCTGTGAAATAGTGGTTCTTACAAGATGTTCTAAATCTTCACCAGGAATCTTATCAATTACAAATATACGAGAAATAATATTGGTACCAGACATGACAATTTTAGCATTCTTTGCTCTAGTATTTATTTCTCCCATTGTCCTTTTGATCTCACTGGTCACTCTCTTTACATCTTTAATGGCACCGTTTTTTATACACCCTTTTGGCGTCGCCACTATACCAAAGTTCTTGATAAAAATCTCATTATTTCTTCCCACTTCAACTTCAACTATTTTAATATTTCTGAAGCCGATATCAATACTTATAAGGTTGGTTCTAATGAAAGGTATTGTCACCATTTTATCTACTCCTTAAGCATTATTAGGACGACCTATAAGTTAATATTATCATCCATGCATTCTAAAATCAACAATTAGAGTCAGTTAAACTAAAAAAATGTAAAGGTACTATTTTTATATGCTGTGTTTTATGACATTATTACATTGAAGGAATGAACTTAGAATATCAACAACTTCCGTGTAAGTCACTGCTTTAAATACTTTTTCCTTTATGTGGGCTGAGTTTGGCATACCCTTAATATACCACGCGATATGCTTTCTCATTTCCCTTATCCCTCTCTGTTCTCCCTTCAAATCAATAATCATACTCATATGTCTAATTATCATATCTATCTTATCGTTAACCGATAATTCGGTTAACGCCCCTGTTTTGTTAACAGAATTGATGACATTATTAAAAACCCACGGATTTCCTTGGGCTCCTCTTCCAATCATTACAGCATCGCATTTTGTTTCATGAATCATTCTTATTGCATCAAGAGGTGTGAAAATATCTCCGTTACCTATAACAGGTATGCTTACAGCTTCTTTTACCTGTCTGATTATGCCCCAATCCGCTTTACCGCTGTAAAACTGCTCCCGTGTTCTACCATGAACCGCTACTGCAGAAGCCCCGTTTTCCTGTGCAATTTTAGCTATTTCAACAGCATTAACTCTGTTGTCGTCCCAACCTTTTCGTATCTTTATAGTAACAGGCTTTATCGAAGCCCTAGATACCTCTTTAACAATCTTTCCCACCAGTTCCGGCTCAAGCATTAAGGCACTGCCTTCACCATTTTTCGTTATTTTGGGTGTGGGACATCCCATATTTATGTCAATTATGCATGCCCTTGATTCATTCAGGCTTTCTGCCACCTTTGCCATAATACCGGGATCCGAACCAAAAATCTGCACGGCTACAGGTTCCTCCCTGCTGTCCGTCATTGTAAGCTTTTTGCTCTTCTCATCATTATAGTAGATCCCTTTTGCACTTACCATCTCCGTATATACAAGCCCACATCCCTGCTCTTTGCATAAAAGCCTGAAAGGTATGTCGGTTATACCTGCCATAGGAGCTAGAAAAACGTTGTTATCTAAGATGACATTTCCAATTTTCATGACAACCTCCTACTATATATATTCTACCACGAATATTAAAATAAAAAAACAACAAATTGTACAAAAAATTAAATATTTAATTAGTAAACATAGCATAACCATGTCTAAATCCAAAATAACAGTCCACCTGTCGTCCTATTGTTCTCATATAGATTGCATGATTCGGATGCTGATATTTCTTTATCCCAAAAAATAATTTCTAAATAAAAATGTAAAAAGTAATCCTCGACACTAATCAAAAAATATAATAAAATATTAATGTAGTATTAAATTTACAAACATAAAACAATAAGCTATATCTCCTAGAACTTGTAATCGTTGCACAATTAATTCACTTCTGTACTTTATAGATATTTAGCCGCTAATAGTTTTGATCGATAGCTCATAAAATTAGTACTGACAGATGTTGTTAAGGAATTATTATCTGGATTCTGAGGAAGTAAATTCAACTGGATGAAATTTTAAACATTAATAAATCCCTTTCCTTTATCCTTGATAAAACCTTTTAATATGCTGCTCAAAAGACACGGCGGATTGATATAAAACCCAATCCACCGTGTCTTTAAGAGTTTTGGCGTCCCGGATAGGAATCGAACCCATATCAGTGGAACCGGAATCCACCGTCTTATCCATTAGACCACCGGGACATAATTAAATTTTATTTAACAAGAACCATGTCTGAAAAAAAGACCCACCAATATTATAACAGAATTTAACGGTTTGACAACTGAAAATTATCCTCAGTTCTACATTAAAAATACAATGAGCCAGTTATCCATAATGTATCCTAGAGCGTATCCCAGCAAAGTTGACCATATATACACTAAAGGAAACACCGCATTTTTAAGCCGTTCATCAAAGCTGTAAATCGCATTTATTCCTCTGGTCATGATTGCAGTATGCCAGAGGGGAGTGACAATCGACAAAACAAAAAATGAAATAAAGGAAACAGAACCCTTTGTACCGTAAGGTTCATTAGAAAGAAAAATAAAAAAAGCATTAACCGGCACAACAAGAAAATGGGACACCACATATATCTTCATAAGCTTTATGAGTTGTCCGTTGATATTTTTTATTCTTTCCTTCACCCTAAAGAATTTGAATATATCAAACAGGGGCAAAGCAAAAAAAACAATATCCATAAGCCCGGTTAATAGAACGAAACACAGCGTGAGGGAAATATTAAACAGTAGTGCAGTCGGCGGCTTACCCCAAAAATACATCGGTATATCGGTGTATAAACCAAAACCCATATCAATAAATCCCACCATTATAATCCCCAGATACAGAGTTAATAATTTATCGGATATCTTTCTATAAAATGACTTTGGAAAAAGCAATATATCTAATAAACTGTTATTTGACACAATAAATTTTCCCCTTAACCAATTCTAATTCCCCTGTTATTTACTTTGTGAAATCTACTACTAATAATACAATCTGTTCCAAGCAAAAGCAATGAAAAAATGAAAAAAGCCCAAGCAAATAATACTGTCATATGAATATGAGTAAGATATTAATACACATCACAGGAGTTTAGCAATCATAAAAAGTAACAAAACAATACTTCCGAGCAAAGCCAGGTTTATAACAGTGCTTGTAAGTAGCTTTGGTTTTTTAAGGCTGGGTCTTAAGTGAATCTCAATGCCAAGCTCTCTTTGAGCCCCATTCTTCTTGATGTAATTGTTGATTACTTCCTCCGCCTCTTTTAGGATATGGTCGTTTATTTTTTTGTCCTTCTTTAAAAAAACCTTCTTAACGTTCTTACCACCGCTTCCCTCTGGCTTGCTCTTTAAAACTAAAATAGCCTCTTCAATAAAATTAGAAGGTATATTTCTTATTACTACAACCCTTTTAGTGTCATCACATACCATAAGACTCCTCCGAACATTGTATTATTCTAAAAAGCTTGTCATATATCAAGCTTTTCGGAATACATAACTCCTGTTGCCATCACAGTTAAACTTTCCGCTTTAACGTGAGCTGCGACTGTAATATGTATTCAGAGATAGTTTTTACAAATGTCCAGGAAATTATACACAAAACTTTGTCTACCGTTTCCAGATCTTTGCCACCAGAACGGTCATGTCATCCAATGGCTTGCCCCCACATCTTGAACATGCCTCGGAAAGTATGCTGTCGGCAATAGCCTGGGGATTTATATTATCAATGTCTTCGATAAACTTTATCAGGGTCTGTTCTTCCTCTCCTTCTTGCTTAAAGGAGTCTATAATCCCGTCGCTAACCATTATAATAAAATCTCCATTGTCCACATTCTTACACACAAGCTCGGTTTCTATATTGCTTAATATACCTACCGGCAGAGAAACGGTTCTAATAACTTCAGTCCTACGTGGTCTTTTTATAAATGTGGGAACAGCTCCTATTTTCACAAACTCAACTTTTCCATCATAAAGATCCACAGCACAAAGGTCAATCGTGGCAAAGGAGTCATCATCGGATTTTAACACAAGTATTGAATTGATAAGCCTTATGGCGGTATCCTTGTCAAAACCCGTTTCCATAAACTGCTCCAAAAGACCGATGGCTGCCTTACTCTGGTTAAAAGCCCTCTGTCCGGTACCCATTCCGTCACTTAAAGCTAAAACATGCTTCCCGTCGCCGATGTTCATAAAGGTATAATTATCCCCGGATATCCGACTGTCATGCTTTTCCCTTCTAGCAACTCCTGTAGTGATGCTGAAAACTTCCTCCTCCACCAGTTTAAGATTGCATGCCCCCAATTTGTGGTTGTACATGCATTCGCCTCTGTCTTTTATCATCCTTCTCTTAAGGACGGAAGATGCCATCTTCTCAATAGAGTCCAAACACTTGTTGGATCCGGCACATCCCTTATGAAAAATGTTAACCTCGAATTTTTCCCACTTATTTTTATAAACCAAAATGTCCTTTACCTTCACCCCAGCATTTTCAAACTCCGACAAAAGCCTTTCCTCCAGATCACCTTTGAATTCAATATCGTTATTTATCTCCAGAGCTAGGTTTGAAATCACATTTGAAAGCCCATCCAATTGTTGGGATATTAATCCTCTGCTCTCTCCCATCTTGTTCTTCCATGACATATCCACCTTGAACAGCTCATAAACGTTATTTACCTGTTTTACAAACTCATCTATACGCTCACATCTTTCCATAAAATACTGCGGTATATCCCTTTGTTCAATCCAGCCTTTTTTCTCAAGACTTTCAACCACCTTAAACATTACCTGATATGTATTGTAGAAATTCCTGTCCCAGCAATGAAGACACAAACTACAGTCCTTGCACACGTTATCCGCCACCCGGTCAAACAGGGATGAAATGTCTTGATTAGTGGTTACCATTTGGGTTTGAGATATTTCGTCAAAGGTCTTTGATAACTCTTGAAATGCCTTTGCAAAATTGTTTAATCTTTCAACTGTCAACTCTTTAATACGTTCGCTGTAACTGGCTTTATCCTTCAAAACTGTCGGACTTGCCGCAAAAGCTTCCATAACATTATTGATAATTTTTTGAGGAATAGCCGTAAAAATTATAGCTGCGAAAATTATATCCTTTATATATATAAACACTTCCGTTGATCCATTTATATAAAGGGTCAACATTGCATTTCCAATAATAAAACCTAGACCAGCACCAATCTTTCCAAGGTTTCTGAATACACCGGATAAAAGTCCGCAAAATCCATAGGTTCCAATTATTAAAGGCGTAACAGGATTTGACAGGGTGATAACCAATCCCACAATTACCCCAACCGCAGAACCCACTGCTGGTCCCGTCTTAAAACTAAACAGCATCACTGCCAGTATGCCAAACACATTCGTCAAAGAAGCCCCTGCTATTTGCATATCTCCAAAGCCCGTCAATGCGATTACAGCCAACATTGCCCCACTTATTATTTCTTCACTGGATAGCTCATGGTTCTTAGTTGTTCCATCAATTAGCACTAAGCCCCTTTTAAAAATAAATATCAACGAAAATACCAGTGCAGTATATAATAAAGCCCTTAAAACGTCATACATCAAAAATCCTTGCATGCTCACCAGTATTAACTGGGAAGCAGCTATACTTACCAGTCCTATAAGCGAATGCTTAATACCATTATTCGCCGTTTTATTTTTGAACAGCCGTTCAATTACGGTAAAGGCTGCAAGAAACATCAAACCTACATACAGTTCTTCCACAGCACCACCCGTGAGCATTCCCAGTATTACTGCTGATGCCAATAAAATCCTACTTGTCCCGCTGCCTGCCGAAGCCGCATAAAATGCCATACCAAAAGGCATAAGATCATCAAATAAAGATACTCTTCCTAATAAAAAGGTTATCAGCAATAATACAATATTGCCTTTTTGGACCGCCAATCCTCCCAAAATACCTCCTTTTGTTTTTTCATACACTTTTTCCAGACCACTTAATTTCTGATAAGGAATAAATTGTGTTTTCATCTTTAGTAACCCCCTAAAATTTATTTTTTCTAAAACCTGCCCGGTTTTACCGTGCAGAACCGATTATAAAACAAGGGGATAAAAATGTTTGTCGGTTTTGGTTGTGCCTGTCAAAAATTATTATGACACTTATCCGCAAAACACAACCGCTGACTACACCGGACTAACTTCAAGAAGGTTGGCTCAATATTTTTAGTTAAGTTTGAAATCGCAAATACATCCAACTATTTTGTAGTATTGCGTCAAAAACTTTTTTGCACCGTCTTAAGAAAATTTTGAAGGTGAAGAAAAATCAATGCACTTTTTTAGGAAATCGGGTAGGAGGTAAATAATTATTTTATTTACCGACCTCCCACACCACCGTACGTACGGTTCACGTATACGGCGGTTTCATAGTTTACACTCTAACT
>JGI24710J26742_10000540_pt1 | contig 34869 bp, 33 predicted proteins | sample BioPla2DNA2_FD_26742 | JGI IMG/M metagenome (IMG submission 26742)
CAATTACACAGCCAAATGGTCCGCCATGCTTATTTTCAATTCCGAATAAGGCCTCTTTTACAGCCTCTAACATGTATTCTTTTTCCATTATTTCCTCAACTAAGTTAAGTTCATAATATGATAATAAGCTTTTTTTATGAAAAGAAAAATTTTAAAGATATGAGAAAAGAAATAATATGTGGTCTTATAAGATGACAAGAACACATGAGATTGGATTTTAATCTTTACATAGATAGATATCGTCGGTACTTATATCAACAGTTGAACCGTCGCTTTCTAACTGAAGTCTTACCTTACCTTCCTCGCCTACTCCTAATACAAGACCTGATCAGAGTGTAGAACGGCTTGTTAAAAATAGGGTTGATGCTAGATCAGATTAGCAAGAGAGTTTTAGAAACAACAAAGCGGCCAGAAGACCGCCTTGTATTTGCTATAAAAGTATCAGATTACTTGTTTAAAGCCTGTGATACCTGAACAGCGACAGCAACAGTAGCACCTACCATTGGGTTGTTACCCATGCCTAGGAAGCCCATCATCTCAACGTGAGCTGGAACTGATGATGAACCTGCNAACTGTGCATCTGAGTGCATACGACCCATGGTGTCAGTCATACCGTATGAAGCAGGACCTGCAGCCATGTTATCTGGGTGNAGGGTACGACCGGTACCACCACCTGATGCAACTGAGAAGTACTTCTTACCCTGCTCAATGCACTCTTTCTTGTAAGTACCTGCAACTGGGTGCTGGAAACGTGTTGGGTTGGTTGAGTTACCAGTAATAGAAACGTCAACACCCTCGTGATGCATAATTGCAACACCTTCACGAACATCATCTGCACCGAAGCAACGAACGTTTGCACGCTCAGTGTCTGAATACTTGATTTCCTGAGTTACGTTTAACTCTGAAGTGTTGTAATCAAACTTGGTCTGAACATAAGTAAAGCCGTTGATACGTGAAATGATCTGTGCAGCATCTTTACCTAAACCGTTTAGGATAACGCGTAATGGAGTCTTACGTGCCTTGTTAGCGTTACGTACGATACCGATAGCGCCTTCAGCAGCAGCAAATGACTCGTGACCTGCTAGGAAGCAGAAGCACTNGGTCTCATCGCGTAGTAACATACNGCCTAAGTTACCGTGGCCAAGACCTACTTTACGATCTTCAGCAACAGAACCTGGAATACAGAAAGCCTGTAGACCGATACCGATAGCTTCTGCAGCTTCAGCAGCAACCTTGCAGCCTTTCTTGATTGCAATAGCTGCACCTACGGTGTATGCCCAGCTTGCGTTCTCGAATGCGATACCCTGAATATCTTTAACAGTCTGATATGGATCTAAACCGTATTGAGCACAAATTTCTTTGCACTCTTCTACTGACTTGATACCGTACTGTGCTAGTACGCCATTGATTTTATCAATACGACGCTCGTAACTTTCAAATAATGCCATTTGTTAGTACCTCATTATTCCTTTCTTGGGTCAATATATTTAGCGGCATTATCCCACTGACCATAGTGGCCGCGGATCTTATCTAAAGCTTCTTTGCCAGATAGTTCTGGTTGAGCCTTTAATAGATCCATCAACTTGCCAAGATTTACGAACTCGTAACCTACGATTTCGTCATTCTTGTTTAGAGCAACACGAGTTACATAACCTTCAGCCATTTCTAAGTAACGTGGNCCCTTNTNNTTGGTTGCGAACATAGTACCAACCTGGCTGCGTAGGTTCTTACCTAAATCTTCTAGAGATGCGCCGATTGGAAGACCACCCTCTGAGAAAGCAGTCTGAGTACGACCGTAAACGATCTGTAGGAATAGCTGGCGGTAAGCAGTATTGATAGCATCACAAACTAAGTCTGTGTTTAAGCCTTCTAATAGGGTCTTACCGATTAAGATCTCTGATGCCATAGCAGCAGAATGGGTCATTCCTGAACAACCGATGGTCTCAACTAGAGCTTCCTGAATGATGCCATCTTTAACGTTTAATGTTAGCTTGCAAGCGCCCTGCTGAGGAGCACACCAACCCACACCGTGAGTTAAACCGCTGATATCTTTGATTTCTTTAGCCTGAACCCATTTACCCTCTTCAGGAATTGGAGCAGGACCATGATATGCACCCTTAGTTACTGGGCACATGTTCTCTACTTCTTTAGAATAGATCATTGGTGGTACCTAAAATTGTATGTGTTCATTAAATTAAATTGTATTTCTAGCATTCGCTAAAATCACATAGATTATAATACAACGCTTCGATTTTTTCCAAAAAGTAGAAAATAAAAATCTAGAAAGTTAGCTTAAATTCTTAAATATAAGATTTTTTTTTATAAGAAAATCCCCCATCAAAGCCGATAGAGATACGGTTGCAGCCTCAATACCCATTTTTTGTGATATTTGCACTATCAATGATTGGATAAAAACAGAAGTTTACTCTAATGCAAAGACTTATAAGTGATTTTTATCTGAATTGAAAATATTCATTTGAGATAGGTCATAAATTTTGAATTTTTTTGCACTTTCTATTGGATTTTAGAGTCTTTCATTGCAATTGTTAATTATCATAAACAGAAATTTAATTTAACAAAGAAAAGTTGCACTAAATATGTGCGATTTTTTAACACTTATTAAAACACACAAAAACGACTCATTTTCCCCTTATAATTGAACGCACTTTTATTCAACACAAATATAAGTAACTCTCTTAGGTAAAAATATGTTAAAAACTCAAAATGATAGAGCTTCGCTTGCACATACTCTAAGTAAGATCCCATTCATCTTACAAATCGTTGCAGGCCTGATTTTAGGTATCATCGCAGCTTACGTTTATCCTGATGATAAGACTGTTATTCCAACACTTGGTAACCTGTTCGTTAAAGCACTAAAGGCAGTTGCTCCAATCCTAGTGTTCGTGCTTGTATCTTCTGCAATTGCAAAACACCAGGCAGGTCAGCAGACCTCAATGAAGCCAATCATCGCTTTATACTTCGTTGGTATGGTGCTTTCTGGCACCCTAGCTTTAATAATGAGCATCCTTTTCCCAAGCAATTTCTCAGAGCTTGCTGCAAATGCTAATGTATCTGCACCAGAGGGTATTCAGGAAGTTTTAGTTAACTTCGTAAACCAGGCTGTTGAAAACCCTGTTTCTGCATTTATTAACGGTAACTATGTTGCAATTCTATTCTGGTCAATCGCTTTAGGTTTAATGTTCCGTGTAGCTCACGAGAACACCAAGCGTGTACTTAACGATTTAGCTGAATCTGTATCAGGTGTTATACGTATGGTTATCCGTTGCGCTCCTATCGGTGTATTCGGACTTGTATACAGCTCATGCACACAGGAAGGCGGTTTTACAAACCTATTAAACTACGTTCACGTAGTTGCAGTTCTTGTTGCAACTATGCTGATTATTGCATTTATCGTAAATCCATTATTAGTATTCATTACTACAGGTTCTAACCCATTCCCTCTAGTTCTAAAGAGCCTTGCAAAATCAGGTACCACAGCTTTCTTCACAAGATCATCAGCTGCAAACCTACCTGTTAACCTAGCTCTTTGCGAGGAGTTAAAGTTAGACAAGCAGACCTACTCAATTTCAATTCCACTAGGCTGCACCATCAATATGTCAGGTGCTGGTGTTACCATCGTTGTTATGACCATGGCAGCAGCTAACACACTAGGCATTCAGGTGGACTTTGCATCAGCGTTCCTAATGTGTATCGTTTCAGTACTTTGCGCATGTGGTTCATCAGGTGTTGCTGGTGGTTCTTTAATGCTAATTCCGCTAGCTTGTTCAATTCTTGGTATTTCAAATGATGTAGCAATGCAGGTTGTAGGTATTGGCTTTATCATCGGTGTAATTCAGGATTCATTCGAAACTGCACTAAACAGCTCAACTGACGTAATCTTTACAGCAGCAGCTTGCAAGCGTGCAGAAAAGAAAGCTCAAAAGAAAGCAGCTTAATCTAATCTTTCAATCAAAGCCTGGCTATGCCAGGCTTTTTTCTCCTTAAAAAAATATTTCCTTTCTTTTCAGTTAATTATTTTTACTAATTTCATTTTTTGCCACTTAACTTTCAGTCTTCAAAAATCCTCTATGACAATGTCTTTAGAGGTATTTATGGACAAGTCATTTGAACAGGAATTTGCGATAGCAACAGGAAAGCTTAATCAGGTATTAGGAGATGATCTTGTAAACCTTTTAGTTGAAGGTCTAGCAAGTGAAATCATGCTTAATCCAAATGGTCTTATTCTGGTGCGTTACAAGGATGGTGAGTATCTAGAGCATGGAAGCATGTCTTTTGAGAAAGCGCAAATGGCTATTCGTACCATGGCCTCTTTATATGGGGAGAATATTGATGAGCAAAGACCTATTCTTGATGGAAAGATTGAGGTTTTAAATACCAGATTCTGCGCAGTGCTGCCGCCAATCTGCAAAAGCCCCGTCTTTTGTATGCGTACTTTAAGTGCTCTATCTTTTACTCTTGATGATTTTATAGGTAATAAATTCTTATCTAAAAGACAGGCTTTAATTCTTATTTCTCTACTAGAGAATAAAGAGAATCTTATTATCTGCGGTCAGACCTCAAGTGGTAAAACCAGCTTTTTAAATGCGCTTTTACAAAGAATAGCTCATGATGCACCTCAAACCCGCTTTGTGACTATTGAAGACACCCCTGAGCTTAAGATAAAAAGCTCTAATGTGGTGAACCTTTATACAAACAAGCATACAAACATGTCTGACCTTGTAAAGGCAAGTTTACGCTTAAGCCCTGAAAGACTGATTGTAGGTGAGGTGCGCTCAGCAGAAGCTCTTGATATGGTTGATGCCCTGTCAACAGGACATTCAGGAGGAATCGCATCAATTCATGCAGGCTCTGCAAAACAGTGCCTTGAAAGACTGCGTCTTTTAATCAGCCGTAATGAAAGTGCACCTGAGAATATCAACTCTTTAATTACTCTTTCCATAAACATCATCGTTGTTTTAAAGACCATTCCATACAGACATGTTCATCAGATCATGCGTGTTACAGGTTTTAAAGACAATCAGTTTCTTTTTGAAGAACTCACCTAGGAGAATACATGCAAATTAAATCTTTAACTACACTTTTAGCTTTCACACTAATCATCTTCTGCCCATATGCATTGGGAGCTGAGACTACAACTACATCTTTGCCGTATGAAAGTTGGCTTAGAACCATTCAGAAGTCACTTACAGGACCTGTGGCCTTTTCTGTTTCTCTAATTGGTATCGTCTCAAGCGGTGCAACTCTTATCTTTACAGGTGGAGAATTAGGTCGTTTTATGCGCACTATTATCTATATTGTGCTGGTGATGACACTTTTAATCGGTGCTAACACTCTTATGACCAACCTGTTTAATGGAGCTGTAATTGACAGTGAAACATTAAAGTCTCAAAGCTTAAATTCCATGCAGATACCTAATGAGAATAAGGAGATACTTCTTGAAAAACACAGTATCCGTTATTTTCAGAAATCAGCATTAAGCTCTCTTCTGCCAAAGCTTAATGAGGAGCCCTGCTAATGGGCAAAAAGCATAAGGTTTATCAGTCTTTACTAAGACGACCTTCATTTTTTCGTTCAGATAGAGAAATGACCATGCTTTTGCTCTGTGTATCAGGAACAATTGCCATCTTTTGTATGTCATTACCGATTTTTGTGATAAACGCGCTCTTGTCTGCACTGTGTTACTTCCTTTTGTACACCTGCACCAAGAACGATTTGATCATCAGAAAACTGTATCTGAGAAATATAAAGTACAAACCTTATTACGCAGGCAGAGCTTTTTTACATTCTAAAAACCATAAATTACCAAGATGATGACTGAGATCTTATTTTCACTTGTAGCAAGTGCTGCAATAAGCACTCTGCTTATACTCATTTTACTGCTGAGAGCTTTTATAAAACCTTATAAAAAAGCCAAAAAGGACTATGCCTTTAGCGATTTATTAGACTATGCAAAGCTACTCAAAAGTGAGTGTATTCTGCTTAAAAACGGCTCGCTTTTAAGAATTTACAAGGTAAAACCAAAGTGCTATCAGACTATTGATGAGAGTTCTTTAGAACTCCATCAAAGTCTTATCTCAAAAGCGCTCTACAGCCTTGATAAGAACTATGCAGTTCACTTTGAGTTTATAAGGGAAAGACATAAGAACACAGATGAGGATGTAAGCTACTTTGGTCCTGACACTCTTAAAAGACTGTTTTTAAAACGCTTTTCAAAAATCAATGAATGTTTTGAAAACAGCTTTTATCTGTGTGTAACCAAGCATTATAAAAACGTCTCTCCTGATCTTTTTTTACTTCAGAAAAATGCTCAAGATGCTCTTTTTGAGATTGAAGAGGACTTTTTAAAGCATGAGGGTGTACTCATTTCAACACTCTCAGACAGCCTTGATCTTGAAAAGTGTACCTACTCAAATACCATAGGAATCAGATCACATGATGCCATCACCTTTTTGAAAAAGTGCGTAAGTCTAAAGGCAACAGAAACCAATCTGCCTTTACAGGATTTTTATGTGGACAGTGAGGTCGCCTTTACAGACTTTGTACCAGGTCTTTACCCGAAGATTGGTGATGAGTACCTTTGTGTGATTGCACTTGATGGCTTTCCTACAGAATCGTCATTCTGCATGATTGATGCTCTAACTAAGCTTGATTTTGAGTATCGCCTCTCAGCTAGATTTGTTTATTTTGATGATCTGACCTCTGATTATCTAATCAATAAAAGCAGACGACTTTTTGCGCAGAAAAAGCGTGGCTTTTTTGATCAGCTTTTAAACCGTCAGGATCCGACACAGACTGTGGATAACTCAGATGCCCTAGAGCAGATTGAGGATATTAAAAAGGCCAAAAAGAAGGTTCTGCAGAATCAGCTTCGCTTTGGTGCCTATAGCGGAAATCTGATTATCGGCTCAAAGAATTTAAAAGATCTTGAATATAAAAAGCTTGAAGCGATAAAGGCAATTTCATCCATAAGCATAAATGCCCGCGTTGAAACCATAAATGCAACCGAGGCATATCTTGGATCACTGCCAGGACACACCTTTGAGAATTTAAGACGTAATTTTATTACCAATGAGACTTTTACGGATTTACTGCCTGTTAATGCCTCATTTACAGGTGATAAATACTCTCCTAACTTAAAATTCGGAGAAAAAGCTCCTCCTTTGATGCTGGTTAAAAACGACGATCACAGATGTGCGTACCTGAATCTGCATGTTCAGGATCTGGCTAACTGTCTTTTAATCGGACCTCCTGGCAGCGGTAAATCAGTATTTTTAGGATCACTAATCATAAGCCTTTTAAGATACAAAGGCATGAGAGTCTTTGCCTTTGATAAAGGCTGCTCTTTTTATGCTCTGACAAAGGTAGCTGGCGGCAATCATCTTTATCTTGGTGAGGATAACTCCATATCTTTTTGTCCGTTGCATCGCCTGGATGATGTCATAGACAGAGAAAAAGCCATCGACTTTATAATGTTTTTACTTACCTTATCAGGACTTGAGAATTATAAAAAAGCCAAAGAAAAAGTAAGGGAAGCTATAAACACCATTGCCAAGGTAAAAACACAGGCAGTTACTCTGACTGATGTTAAAACCTATCTTTGTGATGATGAGTTAGAGCCTTACCTTTCTCCATTTTTATCATCAAATGATCATAAATATCTTTTAGATGGCAGCACCAATCCTGATTTAAAGAATTCGCTTACCACCATTGAACTTGGTGAATTTCTAAATAAAAGTCAGATTGATGTTATGGCTACCTTTGCCTGTCTATTCCATTTGATTGATGAGGCAATATTAGAGAATGAGGCTACAGCCATTATTATCGATGAGGCCTGGCTTCTTTTAAATAATGAGGTGTTTCAGGATAAGTTAATCGAGTGGATTAAGACACTTAGAAAACACAACGCCATGGTGATTTTAGCTACACAGTCAATCAGCGATATCTCTAAAACCTCTAATTATGAGAATTTTATTGACACCATAAAAACCAGAGTCTATCTGCCAAACTCCGATGCCATAGGTCAGGTTTTATCGCCAGTCTACAAAGATCTGATGCTAAATGACAGACAGATTAAACTTATCTCAATGGCTAAATCCAAAAAAGATCTTTTTATTCATAAAGACAATACCTTTATGCCTTTTAATCTGCTCTTATCATCTGCTGAGCTGAGTCTTTTATCGCTTACTCAAAAGGATATGAGCATGGTTAATGATCTTTATGAGAGAAACAGCAGCAATTTTGTGTGGAATTTATAAATGAAAAAATTATCTCCATTAGCAGGTATGCGCTTTGACAATAAAGCATCAGAAAACCTAAAAAGTACAGTCTACCCGTTATGTATCGGTCTTATAGGACTGATTCTAGGCTTTTTAAGTCTTGCTTTTGTCATTCTAACCTACGGTAGAAGTCAGTTTGTTCCGTATATTGTCACCGTAGATAACAACGGCTCAATTTTAAATGTTGGCGCCCTTGAAAAATCTCATGAAATATCAGATGAGATGATCGCAGCTTTTGCCTGTGATTTTTTAGAGCATATCTATACCTTCTCATCTGATAAATCACTGCAGCAGAGTTTTATTACAAAAGCCTATGCATCAATCCTTTTAAGATCAAGTGCCAAGGACTTTTTAGATGCGCACTATCAGAGCAAAGACTATATGCAAAGTGACAGTAATGAAACGGTAAAAACCTATGTATCAAGTCTGGTGCGCCTGTCAAAGGATAGCTATCAGGCGGATTTCTCCACAAAAACCATAAAAGGGGATGAGGTGGTAACTGATAACTACAAGGCTCTTTTAAGTTTAAAACAACTGCCCCTTGAGCATAAGGATCTGAATCTTTTAAGGCTTAATCCACTTGGTCTTTTTATCTATGAAATCACCGTCTCTAAAAGATATGAGGCTTTGGAGAGTTAAATGAAAAGATATCTTTATATTCTCATATGTGCTGTGTTTATCTGTAAAAACGCAGCAGCATATGACGGTTATGCTCAAAGCTTTGACAATCCATTATCGCAAAGCGAAAAAAGTGCTTTAAAAAAGCTTGAGAGTATTTCAAACAATGCTATCGATCCTAAGGTATTTAATGTAGGACAGGTGCAGTTTACCTATGGCGCATCAATTCCTACGGTGATCTGCGCGGTGCTTGAAATTACCGATATAAATCTTGAGCCAGGTGAGCATATTCTCTCTGTTCAAATTGGAGATGGTGCCCGCTGGTCTGTAGAAAGTGCAATCTCAGGTGCAGACGAGAACAGTATCGAGCATATTATTCTAAAGCCTCTGGATATAGGCCTTAAGACTAGTCTTTTAATTGCAACTGACAGACGCTCATACCATATTAGACTTAAGTCCACTCAAAAGGATTTTATGCCGATGGTAAATTTCTTTTACCCAAAATCAGCGTATAAGCAGAGGACTTTTGATCATATATCCCCTGCTAATAAAGGTAGTGATAACAGCTATCAGTACACAAAAAACTCGAACAGCTCTAGTGTTCAGATGGCATCCTACAAAGAGCAGCCATCTTTTAATCTTGTACAGGGAAGTACTAAAAACTACGCCTATGAAATTACAGGAGATGACAATATCCTCCCTGTTAATGCCTATGATGACGGACGTAAGACCTATATTCAGATGGGACTCCCTTTTGGAAGTTCCCCTGTCCCCGCACTCATGCAGGTTACAAAAGGTGAAGGCATTATCTTTAAAGATGAGAATTTAGCTTTAATTAACTTTAGAGTCTCTGGAGATACCTTAATTGTTGACGGTATCTACGATCATCTGCGTCTTTTAAGCTCAAACAACAATTACCAGGCTGATATTAAAAGAGAAAGCTAATGAAATTACCAAAACTACCTAATAACAACATAAGCAAAAAAGCCTTTATCATCAGTGTTCTTTTTGCAGGTGTCTTTTGCATTCTCATGTGCTTTATTGTGCATCTATCCACTATGAATAAAAGCTACAAAGCTGATGATCAAGAGACTTTGCAGAGTCTTGATCAGAATCTAAAGCATGCAAAAAATATGGTTCAGAATTTAAAAGATCCCAAAAAGAGTGTGCCACATACAACATACACTCAGTCTGTAAAGGAGAATTTTAAAGAAAAGAATGAAAACTCTCATTCTCAAACTCCTTTAAATAAGACTGTACGTATCAGCAAAGTCAATGATGAGGATTATCTTAAAGAATATGTAATCTATAAGGAGAAAAACAACTTAAATGACAGAGGTTTTGATCATATTTATGCTGTAGATACTGAAGCTAAAAATGATAATGTTCATTTAAGGAATGTCCAAGACAATTCATCATATAAATCAGATGATGGTAAATTAGGCTTTCCTGTAGACAGGCGCTATGAATCTTATAAGGATGCTTTAAAATCAGGAACAAAGGTATCTTTAACCTCCCTTAAAAGAGAAAGCGCAACACCTGTAGCGACCGAGGAGAAAAAGAAACAGGAGTCATCTCCTATAAACTCATATAATGGTTTGGAAAATCATGATACGACTCTTAATGAGTCCGTACAAAAGCCAAAAACTCCTTATGCTCTGATGCAGGGCTCAGTTGTAAGAGCTACCCTTTTAAGCGGTATCAACTCCTCTTTACCAGGCCAGATAGTGGCTCTAATAAGTCAGGATATCTATGACTCAATTACAGGAGATCATCTTTTAATTCCGCGCGGATCACGCCTTATCGGTCAGTACGACACCAAATATGCCTATGGGGAGAAAAGACTGTTTTTAGGTTTTAACCGCATGATTTTTCCAAACGGTCATTCTCTTAATTTAGGAGCAATGCCAGGTCAGGCAACTGATGGTTATGCAGGATTTAACGCAGACGTTGATAATCACTATTTTAAAAACATTATCAACTGCTTTTTCCTATCCTCAATCCGCTCTCAGAACGATGCTCTCGCCTATAATCTGTCAACTCGTCAGACCCTTTCAGAGCAGGATAGATTAGCCCTTGATTTTGCAAAAGAATCATCGCAGAGCATGACAAACATTCTAGGTCGTGATGTCAATTTATCGCCTACTTTAACTGTAAAACCAGGCTACGCTTTTGCCCTTGCCATTACTAAAGATATTTTCTTTGATAGCCCTTATGGAGTTGTAAAACGTGAAATCACCTTTAAATAAAGTTATTCTATTTATGTTCTGCATAGCACTTTTAATGTGTGCACTTATAAACAGCGCCTCTGCTTTTTCAATAGGAGCAGCAAACTCATCAGGAAATGCACAGATGGTTGCATCCCTTAATAAAACCTATGATCTTTTAAAATCATGGTCTGCTGATAATAAAAGAAAAGAAGAGGCACTTAAACTCTATGCAAATAAAAGTGCTTTGATTGTAGATAAAAACAGTCAGTATCAGAAAAAAGAAGCTTGGCAGGAGGTTTTGGAATTAAATAAAAACTCTCTTATGCTTCTTGAGGCAAGCTATGCTTTTGCCAAACAGACACAGTCCTACGCTGAGCTTAAAGAAAACTCTCTTCGTACTAAAGCNTGGGAGGATTGTCTTAATATGGAAGAGTGTAACTTTAAAACTCTCAATCAGATGATGGATGATGAGGCNCTAAAGCTCTCNTCTTTTACTAAAAACAATGCCATAAAGACACAGGAGATGCTTTTAGACAGTATCGACAAATTGCAGAACTTCAATCAGGATGGCCAATCAGCTAAAGGCTTAAACTCAAGTATTGATGCTCTGTCAAAAATCAATGCAACTCAGGCTAATGCCCTTATTTATCTTACTAATCAGATCTCAAATCTGACTAAACTTGCAGCCTCAGAGTCTCAGGCAAACCTGCAAGAGAAACAGCTAGAGCAAAAATCCAACGAACAGGTATTTGGAAGCTCAAATATAAACTCTCCTCATTTTAAGGTGGAGCTAAAAGAATATGATTAGACTTTTAATTATCTTTTTTGTCATCTTCTCAAATGCAGCAATGGCATCAAATCAGAACATAGCTATCAGCTTAAATCCTGAGTCAGTACTAAATAATCTTATCTATCAGTTTCTAGATTATGTAGCGCTAAGTGCAAAACCAATACAGCAGGCTGCAAACAGACTTTTCTGGTATCTAGTCCCAATTGCAACTGCAGCATTAGGTATCAGAGAGTTTTTTAAAGACGGCAATTTAAAAAGCTTTATGGGGGAGTTTGTAAAGCTTCTAATCGTTATTGGAATTTACCGGTACCTACTTGAAAATGCTCCAGCCATTTCAAAATCAATTATCGATTCTATGACCTCTATTACCACTCAGGATAATGTAGGTCCATCAGAACTTTTGGATATGACTTTTAATGTGGTCGGTGTTCTAAACAATTGCGTAAATGAGAGCATTTTCTCGCCTGTAGCTACCATCTTTATGAGAATTACCATTGTGTTTTTTGAAATAGTGCTCTTTTTAGTCATCCTAAAATTTGCCTGCATCTTTATAAGCGCCCATGTGCTATGCTTTTGTGGCATCTTTGTATTAGGCTTTGGCGCCTATGGACCTACNCGCTCTTATGCTACAAATTATCTTAGAACCATTATCGGTATTTCTTTAGAACTTATGACCATAATTGTTATCATCAATGCNGCNTGTATGTTTTTAAAACAGATTGAAAAACAGGTCATGATCTATCAGCAGCANGGAAACTCGCTTACCATGAGTGAATGCTCTACTCTGATTGTAATTGCCCTGTTTATTTATCTTATATCAAGAAATTTACCTGCTATTGTAAGTTCTCTTATTACAAACTCACATTCAACTCATGACAGCAGTCTGAAAATACCGTTTACAAGAGCCATAATCGGTATGAAAAAATAGTATTACAGCCTCTTAGCAACATTTATACATACTGCTATAATTTAACTAAGAGGTGTTTATGGAACTTACTAAACAAAAAATCACCTGCCTCATGGAAAGCTCTATTGATGGTAGATTAGATGAATCAAGATGGTCTGTACTTTATGATGCAAAAGGCGAGGGCGATCCTGATGTTTACTATCAGACAAAAGCTGATATCAATCCAGAGATATCAATTCTTGGTAAAGAAACTGTTTTAAAGCATCACTGCGATACTCCATTTTTATCGGACACCTTTACCAGAATAAAAAATCCAAAACCATTTCTTGGCATCAGATCAAATGCGCAAATGACAGCTGTATTTGATTCAAAGGGTATTATTGCCTACAAGAATAATGAGATTTGGGGAACTACTCTTATGGTGGTATTAGGTGAGGATTTAGCAAGTGAAGAATACCTTGATTATTTACGCGCTCATGAAATCTCTTATACCTTTGCAGGTCCTGATGGTCATGATATAAGAAAAGCTCTGCAAAGCATGTACTCTGATTTTGGAATTAAAAATGTACTCCTCTGCGGTGGCGGAATTCTAAACGGCTCTTTCCTAAAACAGGGCCTTATAGATGAGCTCTATCTTGTGCTCTATCCTGGAATCGATGGTTTATCAGGAGTTAACTCTATTTTTGAGTATCATGGAGATAAAGATGAGTTGCCTACAAAAGGCCAGTCATTAGAATTATTATCCTGCAAAGTAGTTAGAGCAGGCGTGGTTTTATTACACTACCGCTTCCATTATTATTAGCTAATCTCTTGCAAAATCAGCTAATTCTAGTAAAATGCTTTGTCATTAACGGTGAGATGTCTGAGTGGCTGAAAGAGCACGCCTGGAAAGCGTGTATACGTTAACGCGTATCGGGGGTTCGAATCCCCCTCTCACCGCCACGTCAAGTCATTGATTTTAAATAATATTTTATCACGGCGTTCTGCGCTATACACAGGGGTATGACTTTGGTATACCTCTAAATTTACCCCCCCAATCGCACATTTTTACTTCTTTCTATACAAAACCTCATTTCGGCGAGTCACTGGGTCTCTGTTTATTGGGATATTTAACAAACATAATGCGGCCCGAAAAATATTTTCCCCCTTATTTTTTAGTTTTCGGATAGGAAAAATTCGATGTTTCAAAATTTGGCTTTTGTGTGGCATTTTAAATAGATTTGGTATATTCTTCATAAAACCAAAGGCACTGGCCACGTTGGGCGACACAGAGGCTTTGTGAGGGGCAATAAAACGAAAGGTCTCTCACGAGTTCGAAACTCTTTCTGGCTGCCATCTAAGTTATTGATTCACACATATTTTCCATTTTTACGACCTCGCAGCAACAGCCAGTCACAGGAGATTCGAACCCTCGATAATGACTATGGCAAGCCTTTGTTAGGGCCATATATATAGGGGATTTATACCAGCTTCTATACAATGCCCGATTTTGCAAAGTCACTTCATTTGACAGTTGATCTAGAAAAGTCTTTAGTCTGTGGATGAAATTATTTTGAGTATAAAGTTGTTTTTGTTGTATTTTATCAATCCGGCTTTTTGCATTTTGGAAAGCTCGTTGGATAAGGCACTGCGCTCTACCATTAAATAATCCGCTAATTGCTGGCGATTAAATGGTATCTCAAAGGTGTATTTTCCCTGTCTTTGTGCTTCTGATGACAGATAAGACAGTACTCTTTCCCTGATACTTTTTGGGGTTATATGCTCGATTTTCTTAACTAAACTAATATTTTTTTCGGCAATTATATAAAGTAGGTTTTTAACCAGTGATTGATGAAAGCAACATCCTGCAGAACAAACTGTCATTATCTTGTTAACTTCGATAAAAAGGATTTCGCTTTTTTGAACTGTCGTTACATTAACAAGCGAATAAGAGCTTTGCTGGCAGGCGTATGCTTCGGCAAAAAGTTCTCCGGCTTCAATGTTTTGTATGATATGGACGTTGCCTAATATATCATTTTTGGTGATATGAACACTTCCCGACAAGACAATACCAATGGCCTTAATTTCATCGCCGATACGATAAACATCTTCTTCTTTCTCATAAATGACGTGCCGCGCCTTTAAGCATTGTAAAATGCTTTCTATTTCGGGTTTTGTCAGACCTTTGAACAAAGAGTTGGCAGCTAAAATAGCATATTTATCCATTATTTTCCTTTTGTTGTTAAAACAACATAGTTTTCATAATTTATGATATATGCTGTTTTAAGTCAATAAGCAAGAGGTATAAAATGCAACGCAAAATCATTCAAATAGACCAAGATAAATGTGTAGGTTGTGGTCTATGTGCCAATGCCTGCCAGCAAGGAGCTATTCAAATGGTTGACGGCAAGGCTAAACTTGTTCGGGATGATTATTGCGACGGACTTGGCAATTGCTTGCCTGTATGCCCAGTTGGGGCGATCAGTTTTTCAGAAAAAGATATTACTTATAAGGGTCAAAGCGAAGATAAAGAAAAGCCTCTACCTTGCGGTTGTCCCGGTCAAAATGCTAGACCTATAGAAAGAGAAAAATGCCACGCTCCCGTCAGCGAGCCGCAGAGCTCTGAACTAAGACAATGGCCGGTGCAGATTAAACTGGTGCCTACCAACGCACCGTATTTTAAGGATGCCGATTTGTTAATTGCAGCTGATTGCACGGCTTATGCTTACGCCGGTTTTCATCAAAAATTTATTAAAAATAAGATAACTCTTATCGGTTGTCCCAAACTAGATATGACGGATTACTCCGAAAAACTGACCTCCATCATAACTGATAACGATATAAAAAGCGTTACAATCGTTAGAATGGAAGTTCCGTGCTGCGGAGGAATCGAACAGGCCGCAACACAGGCATTAAAAAATAGCGGCAAGTTCCTACCTTGGCAGGTTGTAACCATCTCGGTTGATGGTTATTTATTATAATAAACAAAAAAGGAGATTATTATGTTTTGTTTTCAATGCGAACAGACAGCTCAGGGTAAAGGTTGCACTTTTGCACAAGGCGTATGTGGTAAAAAAGCAGAAACTGCAGATTTGCAGGATGACTTAACCAGTGCTCTAATCAAACTGGCTGTTGCCGGCAAAGAAACACCGGAAACGACCGATATTTTGGTTGATGGTTTGTTCACAACCATCACAAATGTAAACTTTGATGACAATCGTATTGAAAAGTTGGTGCAAAAAGCTAGCTTCCTAACACCACAGTCGGATTTCAAAATTGCTGATGTATGGAATGCAGCGGAGGATATCCGTAGTCTTAAATCTCTTATTCTGTTTGGGCTAAGGGGAATGGCTGCCTATGCTCACCATGCGAGAATCTTGGGTTATCAAAGTAATACGGTCAATAGTTTTTTCTATGAAGCCCTGAAAGCAGTTGCACAGAAAAACACAGCCGAAGAACTATTGCCGTTGGTCTTAAAAACCGGTGAGATTAACTTTGTTTGTATGGAGTTGTTGGATAAAGCCAATACCGAAACTTACGGTCATCCGGTGCCGACCAAAGTTACAACCAATATTGAAAAAGGTCCTTTTATCGTTGTAACTGGACATGATCTGCACGACTTGGAACTGCTTTTGAAACAAACGGAAGGCAAAGGAATTAACATTTATACACACGGTGAAATGCTACCTTGTCATGCGTATCCTAAATTAAAGGCTTATTCTCACTTGAAAGGCAACTTTGGTACGGCTTGGCAGAACCAACAGAAAGAGTTTGCCGATGTTCCAGGCGCATTCCTGTTTACCACCAATTGTATTATGCCGGTCAAAGAAAGCTATGCCGATCGCGTGTTTACCACATCTGTTGTTGCTTATCCGGGCATGGTGCATATTGGTGATGACAAAGACTTCACACCTGTTATCAATAAAGCCTTGGAGCTTGGTGGATATGCCCAAGAACATAAAATGACCGGTATCAACGGCGGCGATGTTCTGACTGTCGGTTTTGGACATAACACCGTGCTTTCTGTTGCGGACACAGTTATTGATGCAGTTAAAGGCGGGGCACTAAAACACATTTTCCTTGTCGGCGGTTGTGATGGTGCAAAGCCCGGTCGTAACTACTACACAGATTTCGTAAAACAAACTCCACAAGATACAATCATTTTGACACTTGCTTGCGGGAAATATCGCTTTAACGATTTGGATTTGGGTGAGTTGGGTGGTCTACCTCGTATATTGGATATGGGACAGTGCAACGACGCATATAGCGCCATCAAAGTTGCCGTCGAACTAGCAAAAGCTTTTGATTGCGGCGTAAATGATCTGCCATTATCGCTGGTATTATCGTGGTATGAACAAAAAGCAGTTTGCATTTTGTTAACACTCCTGCACTTGGGTATTAAGAATATTAAATTGGGACCAACCCTACCGGCTTTCGTCAGCCCTAATGTTTTGAAAATATTGATTGACAACTATGGTATTGCACCAATTACAACTCCGGAGGCAGACTTAAAGGCAATATTAGGATAATGTAATGACAGATATAGAAATTAAAAGGATATATGAGCCTTATGCTGATGCAGACGGATATAGAGTTTTTATAGATAAACTTTGGCCGCGGAGGATAAGTAAAGATGAAGCCCATATTGATTATTGGGCTAAGGATTTAACACCTTCGACACAAATCAGAAAAGAGTTTAACCATGAGGACGATAAATGGGAAAAGTTTAAACATGATTATTTACAAGAACTTAAAGAAAATAAAAATTTAGATGATTTTATTAATGAAATAAAGCTAAAAAAGAAAGTTACTTTGCTTTATGGGGCTAAAACCCCTGCTCATAACCACGCTATAACTTTAAGAGATTTTTTTTAAATAAAATGTAACAGGAAAACCAATAAGGAGACCTCAATGAATACCTTTGCAAAAAAAATAATCAACATTGAAAATATGATTGACTATCAAGACGGTGCAATTGTCAGCAAAACAATCACAGATAACACAAAGAACAGCTCTTTAACAGTCTTTGCGTTTGACGCTGGACAATCAATCGCCGGACACTCTGCCCCTGTTGATGCAGTTGTGCAAAATATTGATGGAGAAGTTGAAATTACAATTTCAGGAGAAAAATTTACGCTTAAAAAGGGCGATATGATTCTTATGCCTAAAGGCGAGCCTCATGCTTTGCAAGCCAAAACAAAATTCAAAATGATTCTATTTAAGGTTTAAGACAGATAATATTTGGAGAATAACGCTAAGTGCAAACACTTTTCTTCTAAACGTTGAACACTTAGCGTCTAAAGGAACTGTTATTACATATAGAGTATTACGCATTAAAAGGATTCTGAGCTGTCGAAAAAATACGCTTTAACACTCAATCTGTTCTTAAAACCGGCTAATCTAGTCCAACTAGAACATCTGACAGAATAGCCTTGAGAGTTAGCAAAAAAAATATTAAAGACCGCCTTATGGGTATTTACACAGTGATCTGTTAACTTCTTAATGAGTCTTCTGATACTCGATAAACTCAGGAGTCTTTGACCAATACTTAATGCCCCAGTTCTCAAAATTCCACTCTTCCATGTAGTTGTTGCACTCATAATCGATGTAGTACAAAGTACCATTATTAAGAATGAAATTTGTAGGAAAATAATCGATATTGATGTTGGCAGGATACAGATTCTTGCACATCTGCTTTACCTGACTGATACACTCTTCTGGAAGTGCATCTTTGGCAACTAAATCATATACAGTATCACCTTCAATATACTCTTTTTGTATAGTCTCTCTTTGAACGTCCACGTCAAGCATCTTTGGCATTGAAAGATTAACCGCAGACAGTCTCTTGTAATCGTTAATCTCTGATTCAATCTTATTGCCGAAATTATAATATGCGCATGGCTCATGATGGATCTGCTTTACAACATACTCTTTACCGTCTAATGTGCATAAATATGAGTATCCGCCTTTTCCTTTACCTAATAACTTCTTTATTTCAAAACATTTATCATTAACAAAGATATTATCCATAATGCCTCCTACAAAGCCTAGGAGATTATCTTATGACTTAAATAACAAAATACTTCCACAAAAATATCTAATATATTAAACAAACATATATAGATCAGCGTTTACGATCTTGCGATCTTCTTATAACTTACACCTATAACTAGATATAAATAATTAGTATTTTACATATATTAAGGATTTACTTAGAATAGCCACATAGCTTGAAGACAAGAGAGTTACTGAGTGTTGGGCAGTTTAGTTTTCAAGTATGGATAACGAAAGTTATCTAACAGTTTAAGATTTATCTTACCTTATGCCAGTGCTAAGCTTTTTTTAGCACTGGATTTTTTTTATTTATGCTATGAAGATTAAATTGAGCTTAGAACTGATAATTTTCGTAAAGCACGTGCGCATTTTTAATCTGCTCATAAAAAAACACTCAATTTTATTTTACTGACTGATAAAGCAGTTTTAGCTCTTCAATTGACATCTTGATGTCATCTTCACTTGGATCTTCATCATAGGTGTGAATAGCAATTGGTATCTTTGTTACAAGGGTGCTAAGCGCAAGTATTACAACCTTTCTGCTCTTACCATCATAGGATAAGCTTGCTACGCCCTTGTAGGATGCAAACTTCTTAGTTACAGTACCAACCTCGTAATCTAAATTGTCCACCTTATAGTCAAGTGAGTTATTTTTTAGTTTCTCGTTTACTCTATCTGTCAGCTTTTTCATGCTCTTTGGCTTGAATGCAGTGATAAGCTTTAAGTAAACATAACGGCCAAACTTGAACTTATTAAACTTGCCATCTATACCTATCTGCTCAAAAGCAATGTAGTGAGGCAGTGATTTGATTTTTCCTTCATGCAGCTTTTTAATGTTGTCACAGTCTGATGCAATAAAATAATTCTTTATAGAGCGAGACATCACCAGCTTGTTGAACTTGTAAAAGTCAGTGTTCTCATCTAATGTGCAGTAATTAGGAGGAAGCGCAGCCTCAAATTTATGGTCAAAAATTTTATACTCTAATGCATCTGATCTGAAAGATAAAATGCATAATAAGAAAATAATTATGTATCTGATGTTTTTCATGCAATAAAAAAGAGCCAGTGTAAAACTAGCCCTTCCATCCTTCTAAAGCCTTATTCAACTAGTTTTTACTAATTGATTTTAGAATATTAAAGTAAGTTGGGAAAGTCTTATTTACACAGTCGGGATCATTAATTACCACGTCTCTGTCAAAGGCGATTAAAGACATACACATTGCCATACGATGATCATTGTATGTATCAAAAGTAGGTATTGCGTCATTACGTACACTAGCATCAATACTGATATAATCCTCGCCTGACTCCACTGTAACGCCAAGTTTAGACATTTCCTTTACCATAGCTTCAATTCTGTCAGTCTCTTTAACTCTCCAGCTGGCGATGTTCTTGATGACAACAGGACCATCTGTATACATAGCTAAAGGAACTAAAGTCATAGCAGCATCTGGCATTGCATTCATATCGATTTCAATACCATGAAGCTTTGATTTGCTGATGATTACAGAATTCTCAGTGCGCTTTATCTTTGCGCCCATGGATTCTAATACATCCATAAATCTGATGTCACCCTGAGCACAGTCCTTTGGCAGGCCGTACAGCTCAAGCTCACCAGAGATGGCAGCTGCTGCTGCAAAATATGTAGCACCAGTTGCGTCACCCTCAATGAGGTATGAGTTAGGGCTCTTGTAGCCTGTACCTTCAACTTCAAACTCGCTATAGCCGTTACGATGAACTACAGCACCGAACTTTTCAATCAGGTTCACAGTAAGATCAACGTATGGCTTTGAGATTAAATCGCCTTTAATCTTAATCTTTAAGCCGCCGCAGACAGGAGCTGTCATTAAAAGTGCGGTAATAAACTGACTTGAGGTAGTACCTGATACACTAAGCTCATGACTTGTTGGCATCCTGCCACGAATACGCAGTGGTGGGAAACCATCATTATTCAGATATTCAATTCTAAGGCCGATAGATTTTAATGCCTCGGTAAGTGGACCTATAGGACGCTCCATCATGCGTGGTTCACCTGTTAGAGTAAACACACCCTCAGAAACTGACAGTGCAGCACACAATGGACGCATTGCGGTACCTGCATTACCTAAATACAAGTCAATGGCGTTTAAACCTTCCTTGAAAACACCACCTAATCCGGTTACGTCAATAGTGTTTGCATTTACATTGAGCTTTACATTAAGTTTCTGTAAAGCCTCAATCATGCGAGAGGTATCGTCAGATTTTAAAACATTTAAAAGCTTGGTATTACCTGAAGCTAGTGCAGATACTAAAAGCGCACGATTAGATAAGCTCTTTGATCCAGGTAAAATTACTTTGCCGTTTACTGTGCTTATCTTTTTTAAATTAAGGGCGTTTTTCAATTACAAATCTTCCTATAGTAGTTCTTCTAATGCTTTAAATAATCTGTCATTCTCTTCTGGCTTGCCAATTGAGATACGAAGAATATCCTGCAGCTTGTAGCCAAGTAATGGACGAATAATAATACCCTTATGTAATAGAGCGTCTGCAATCTTCTGAGCATCATGACCTTTAAAATCGATTGCCACAAAGTTTGCCTTTGATGGGATCATAAACAGGTTATGCTCTTTACAGAAAGCTGCGTATCTTTCGCGCTCTTTAGTGTTATTCTCAACTATCTTTGCAAGGAACTCTGAATCATCTAACGCAGCGCAGGCTGCAGCTAATGCTACGATATTTACGTTAAATGGTGCTCTTAGACGATTTAGAATTGAGGTGATCTCTTCATTTGCAACCATGTAGCCTACACGAAGCCCTGCCAAACCATATGCTTTTGAGAAAGTTCTTGATACTACAAGGTTATCATACTCTTTTACCCATAAAGCTGAGTCTTCATAAGTGTCATCACCGCTGTTGAACTCGTTGTATGCCTCATCGATAACTACAAGGCAGTGCTTTGGCACCTTCTTGATGAACTCATGCATAGACTTTGAGCTAATAGCTGTACCAATTGGGTTTGATGGATTTGCAAAGGCTACAATGCGTGTATTCTCATCGATTGCCTCTAAAATAGCATCTAAATCAGCATTGTAATCCTTAAGTGGAACTGCTTTTGCCTTAGCACCGTTAACTGTAGTCTCCATTGGGTAAACCACAAATGAATACTCTGGGAATACTACATTTACATTCTCATTTACAAAAGCCTGGAAAAACAGGTTAATCAGCTCATTTGAACCTGCGCCTAAGGTTATCATCTTAGGATCATAGCCAAATTTTGCCTCAAGCTTCTGCTTTAAATAGTAACCGTTAGCATCAGGATAGATATTTGACTGCTCAACACACTCTAGCGCGGCTTTTTTAGCAAGAGGGCTCATACCAAAAGGATTTTCATTTGAAGCTAATTTAATTACGTCAATAAGACCTAATTCTCTTTGTACTTCTTCAATTGGTTTACCAGCCTGATATGGTTTGATTAAAGTAATACCTCCATTTGCCATTTCGCTATAGTTTGTCATTTTGATTAGTGTTCCTTTATATTTACTGTCTTAATAATTTAACTTTAATGTTTTTTAATTCTTCCTGCTCAAAATTATAAAAATGCACCATATATGAGCTCTTTTTATACTTTAATCCTTGTATCTTAACAAATAAAAATTACAATACAAAAGCAAATTGCATTTACTTTAAGTATTGTTATCTTTTGAGGAAACTAAAGGTCAAACTGAGGTGATTCCTGCTTTTCTTTTCTTGCCTTGTAGTTTTGTTTTTCCTCATACATCTTAGCGTCAGCCTGAGCTATAAACTCCTCTTCATTGGAGATGCTCTCATTGTATTGAACTGCACCTATGGATATGGATAAATCAAATGGAAGCTTACCTGATTTATTTAATTCATCAATCTGAAATTCAACAGTCTTTATATACTCATCTACACTGTTTAAAATTGTATGCTTTAACACAACTGTAAACTCATCACCTGCGTAACGGCATAGGAAACAGCTGTATTTGCTGCTGGCTTTTTTCAGGCAGTTAGATAAGTTCATTAAAGCCTTGTCACCAATGTTATGACCATAGGTGTCATTTACACTCTTAAAATCGTTTATATCAATAAAGATTAAATTAAGATTATGATCAAGCTCTGCAGGCTTTTCAAAGAGTCTCTTTAAATAACGCGACAATTTCTTGCGATTGTTAAGACCAGTTAAAAAGTCTATGGATACGGAGCGATCCTGAGAGACTATCTGCACTACAAATACAAAGCAAACCATAATGGCAAAACAGATTGGATATGCATATATTCCGGAAAAAGGTGTTGCCACAATAGGACTTACAATAAACAGAATTTCAGCAATTAAAGTTGCCTTTTTTGAAGCAGATGAACCTTCAAAAGTGTTTATAAAAAATCTATGCAGATACTTTGCACACATTATATAGAACAGAATCTGAGTTACAGGCATTAATAAAAGAAGATTTTCTAAGATGCTAAACGATATCAGATCATTATTGCAATTCTGGAAAATAAGGGTTGAGATATCTATAAAATAGAAAACAGATACCAGAATGAAAATCAGAAACAAAAGCTTGTTTTTAGCACCTTTTAGGAAACTGTTACCGCCAATGTATTTCTTTAAAAGTACAAATAGGCAGTATGGAACAACAAAGCTTACATATCCCATAATAGCGCCGACATAGCCATGCACCAGTTTATAGGTAAATGTTTCACCTAAATCGTAAATTCTGTTTAAAGTACAAAGTGAGGTAAAAAGCAGAATTACAATGCCTTGAACAAGCAGAACAACAGATAGGATACTGCCTACCTGAGTACTTGCCTGAGATGTGGTTTTCTCATTTAACTTTACATTTAATAAGATGAACAGACAGCCTACAATAAAGTAAAGCATGCTGTCATTAAAGGTGGATTCATACATTTGCAGCTACTCCCCCGCTTTTCTGACGCTTATCCTCGTACATGCGACTGTCAGCTTTAGCAATTAGCTCTTTAATATTCTTCTGGTTTGGCTCTACATGTACATAGCCTGCGCTTAAATGTACATCGTATTGCTTATCCTTAAAGATTAAGCGCTCTTCAAGTTCGTAGGATACAGACTGAATAATGGTTTTAACCTTATCTTCATCATTGGTGTTTACAACCAGCACAAATTCATCACCGCCGAGTCTGGCAACAAATGAGTTGGTTTCACCTGCAATACTCTTTAGAGTCTTGCCAACTAGTTCAATAACCTCATCACCTTCAATATGGCCGTAGGTGTCATTGATCTGTTTAAACTTATCAATATCGATAAAGATAATGTAGGCGCCGTTGTGGTCACGATTGATAAAGGCATTGTTAATATATTTGTGGAAACTTACGCGGTTATTTACACCAGATAAGGCATCCTGTGAAATTAAAGTCTTGCTTCTTGTCATGAAGCTGAAGATTAAGAATACAGCAAAAGAAACAGCAAGAGAGATATTTGCAAAAAGAACCTGCTGCACAAAAAGTGCAAAGCAAAGCACCAGATAGTAGATAAAATGCATTCTTGCTATGTACTTGATATCAAAATCCAGGTTGAACAGGTAGCCTTTATAGCACTGCCATGCGCCAACGAGGATATAGAAATTGATGGTNAAGTATAAGCTTATTGATGTTGCAGCTGAGATAAGATGTACATCTGTTTTTGAATATGAGCTTATATTAAAGAAACACAAAAGTGCAGCTTCAAAGAGTGCTGGTACCACATAAAACCAGCTGTTGTTCATACCGTAACGCAAATACTTATCGTTTAGCTCTTTTAAAACCTGATAGAAGATTGAAACCACGGTAAGCAGCATTGACAGCTGCCAGAACATCATAATTACATAGATGTTTACCACATCAGCCTGACATAGTGTTAAATAGGTAACAAGAGTGTCTGTAAGCTGAGTCAGCAGAATAGCTCCTATAGATAGGATCTGAATGGAGAAATAGCGTTTATCAGCTTTAATGATACTATAGAGAATCGGTGATAAAAACAGAGCACAAAAAAACAATAGCCAAAGCTTGCCTAAAAGAATATCCATCACACACCAAATAAATTGTATTCAATATTATTTCTATTCTATTCTATTCTTTACTTAAAAATAAGTACAATTAAAAGCGTTAATATTTCATTTCTTATATAAAATTTTGTGATACTAACAAAATAAAAAAAACTATTTATCCACTTCTGCTCTAGATTGAACATAAAGTATCGCCACTTATAACAGCATATCAATGCGATTTTCAATCATACAAAAACAAAACCTCAGTAGATTTTCCACCGAGGTTTCATTAAGACTTACCTTGTATTAAAAGCAGTTTTTAGTTTACTAAAATCTATGCTCTTACTTCCTTGCTGTCAGGATCAAAGTCATGATCAAGTCCCTGAATCTGAGGCTTGCCCTGCTTCCAGTATGGAGATAAATTACGTAAAGTCTCAATAATGCCTGGTAATACCTGTAGAGTCTTATCAATTTCCTCTTCTGTTGTGAATCTTGATAGAGAGAAACGGATAGTACCATGAGCTGCTGAGAATGGAACATTCATAGCACGCATTACATGACTTGGCTCTAATGAATCTGATGAGCAGGCAGAACCTGAGGATGCTGCAATACCATACTCGTTTAGCATTAAAAGAATTGCCTCACCTTCAATGAACTTGAAGGCAATATTTAGAGTGTTATCAGTACGTACTGACTCATCACCTGTTACAAAACACTCAGGAATGGTACTTAAAATACCCTTCTCAAGCTTGTCACGCAGATTCTTTACTCTTGTTGCAACCTCTGTTAACTTTGCCTTTGCAAGCTGACATGCAACACCTAAACCTACAATGTATGGAACATTCTCAGTACCAGCGCGACGACCACGCTCCTGATGACCGCCCTTCATGAATGGAATAAAGCGGGTACCACGACGTACATATAAAACGCCTACACCTTTAGGTGCGTGGATCTTGTGACCTGAGAATGAGAGCATGTTAATCTTGGTCTCTTTTAGGTTAACAGGGATCTTAGCTACAGCCTGTACAGCGTCTGTATGGAACATTACGCCATGTTTGTAGGCAATCTCTGCTAACTTCTCAACAGGATAGATATTACCAGTCTCGTTATTAGCCCACATTACAGATGCTAATGCTGTCTGTGGTGTTAGAAGGCTTTCAAACTCGTCTAAATCGATATCACCTGTATTTGATACCTTAAGATATTTAATGGTTGCACCATGTGATGCTAAAAAATCGCATGTCTGCATAATTGCAGGATGCTCAACTGGAGTTGTAATAATCTCAGTCTTTCCTTTTTGTGACCATAGTGCTGACCATAATGCAGTGTTATCTGACTCGGTTGCGCATGAGGTGAAAATGATTTCATCAGGATACTCTGCACCTAAAAAATCTGCCACCTGCTCACGTGCTGTAGCAATTGCTTTTTCAACTGGTACACCATAACCATGCTGTGAAGATACGTTGCCAAAATACACATTAAAGTATGGCTGCATTGCTTCAATAACCTTAGGATCGATTTGTGTGGTTGCATTGTTGTCTAGGTAAATACCACCAAGACCTACACCTAAATTCATATTATCCATTTGCTTTTCCTTAGCGTGTTGCCACACTGATCTGACGACCTGTACCATCACTTAGCTTCTGCTTAACAAAGCCTAAGGTCATATCCTTCATCATACCTGTAGCTACAGGGCCCTGTAATTTAACAATTACATCAGCGCCACTAATAGCATCAAGCTCTACTGAAGAACCATCGGTAAAGCCCTTTGAAATCTCAGCTAGAATTGCCTTTACATCCTCATAAATTGGAGAATTCTTGGTCTTTTCATCAATAGCAGCATTTACTGATGCAGTTGCGCGCTCACTACTTGTAACAGTAGATGAAACACCACTTATGGAATTAAATGAAGCGCCATTTGATGTTGATGTAGAAATTGTAATTGATGGAATTGGAGTTGGTGCATGACCTGGACGTGGTACACCACACTTCTCAAGATCAACCCACACATCGTCAATGATCTCTTCAATTCTCATCTTGCAGCTACCGCAACCACCACCAGCTTTAGTGTAGTTAGTTACTTCATCAACAGTGGTTAAATGGTTTTCCCATACTGCCTTTTTAATCTTATTGATACCAACACCAAAACAGTGACATACAAGCTCACCATCATCATGTGTGTTCTCATATGACAGACCATGATAGTTGGCAATAGCAGCATCTAATGCTTCACGGCCCATTACAGAGCAGTGCATCTTCTCTGGAGGAAGACCGCCTAAATAATCTACAATCTCCTGATTAGTGATCTTTTCAGCTTCCTTTAGGCTCTTGCCCTTTAACATCTCTGTTAATGCTGATGATGAGGCAATAGCACTACCACAACCGTAGGTTTGGAATGCTGCGTCTTCAATAACTTCTGTTATAGGATCAATCTTAAGCATCAGTCTTAGAGCGTCACCACAAATAATTGAGCCTACATCGCCTACTGCATTAGCATCTTCAATTACTCGTGCATTACGTGGATGCAAAAAGTGATCTTTTACTTTATCTGAATATTCCCACATAAGGTGTTCCTTCTTACTTTTTCTTTATTTTTCAAATTTTTCTTCGAGTTTCTTAAGGCACATAGGAGCTCTGTGAATAAACTCAGTCTTTAAAACAATCTGAACCTTGGTCTCACCAAAGTTCTGTTCTAAATACTCATGGAAACTGTTTAGGCTTGCAAGGCAGTCAAATGAGGCGCTAGACATGTATGCATAATCGCTAGCAATCTTAAAAAGTGCGCTTACACAAAGACAGTCTGTCATGTATTTTACGAATTCTTCGCGCTTTGAGACTGCAATCTTTGAAAAGAACAGTGCCTGTACTCTAAGCGAAAAGGCACTATCTGATAAAACAACGGTATAACCTTTGATAATACCTAGCTGTTCTAATCGTTTTAATCTGTTAGCTACAGCAGGTGCTGAGAGTTTTGCTACTGCTCCTAGCTCACGAAGAGAAAGTCTGCTCTCATCTCTTAATGCACAAAGTAACTTGTAATCAGATAAATCCAGCTCCATCTTCATTTCCTCGTAATTTTGAGCAAAAGACCTCAAATTGCGTCTCTATCTATGAGCTAAAAACTATGTCATTTCATATCAAAATAAGATTAGACTTTATAATTCTTATATTGAATTTTGCCTTTTAAACTTTCTAAAACCTATTTTTACTACATGCTATATTACCTTATAAATAGTAAATTTAGTCACTGTTGCAATTTATTTTTATCTATTATCTAAGATATGTATCTAGTATTGTAGACAAATCTATTTAAAACTCAGAGATCGCATGGCATTGGCCACAGCAAGGATTAAAACGCCCACATCACAAAAGATTGCAAGCCAGATATTTGCAATACCACATGCACCTAAGATTAAAATTGCAAGCTTTATGAGCATTACAAGATACATGTTTGAAATAGCTAGTTTTAAGGTCTTTTTAGACAGTTTAATGGTTTTTACAATGGATGAAAGGTTATCGTTCATCACCACGATATCGGCTGATTCTACAGCACTTGCCGATCCCATATCTCCCATCGCAATACCTACATCAGCTAAAGCTAGTACAGGAGCATCATTTAAACCATCGCCTACAAATGACATCGGATTTTTTTTATTTTTTAAGGCCTTAAACTTTTCAATCTTATCTTTAGGACTTTGCTCATAATAGTATCTGTCAATGCCAAGATATGAGGCAATCTCCTCTACTACAGCCTTTTTATCACCTGAAATAAGACAGGTTTTAATGCCAAGTGACTTTAAGGCACAGATGCAATCTTTAGCCTCTTTTTTAACTTCATCTGCAAGCTCAATAATGCCGCACAGCTTATTATCAACTGCCACATAAATAGGTGTTTTTGATGAATTTACCTTTTTTAAGGGCTCATCAACGTATTTTTGAACAAAAAGATCTTTACCTGCATATACCTTTTTATTATCTACTAAAGCACAGATGCCAAGGCCTGAGAACTCCTCAATATCTCGAGCTTCAATTTCAGGTAAACCTTCTTTTCTTGCAGCATCTACAATAGACTGTGCTAATGGATGGGTGCTGTTCTTTTCTAAAGATAGAGCAAATGTTAATACATCTTCTTTTGTGTAGGAGTTAAAGCACTCAATATTGTTAATTGCAAATCTGCCATAGGTTAAAGTGCCTGTTTTATCAAAGGCTATTGCCTTAATCTTTGAGAGGGTTTCAATAAAAATAGAGCCTTTTACAATCACGCCTTTTTTACTTATCGCGCCTAATCCACCAAAGAATGAGAGTGGAACTGATAAAACAAGAGCACATGGGCATGACACTACTAAAAACATAAGTGCGCGCTCTCCCCAGTCACTAAAAGTTGCACTTTCAATAAATAAAGGCACTAAAGCTAAGATACAGGCAAATGCAACCACAATAGGTGTATAAAAGATAGCAAAGCGTCTTATCAGTTTTTCTGGACGGGATTTATTAGTGCTTGCATCCTCAATAAGGTTCAATAACCTTGTAATGGATGAGTTTTTATGAAGTGTGTTTACCTTTAAGGTAATTACTCTACCCTGATTGATACAGCCAGATGGAACAGACTGTCCCTTTAAAAATAAACGAGGTTCACTCTCACCTGTGATTGCAGAGGTATCAATTGCAGCGCTATCTTCAATCAAATCACCATCTAATGCTACTATCTCGCCTTTTAATACCTTAATTATCTGACCTATTTTTACAGCGCGTGGTTTTACTACTCCCTCATTTCCTGACTCATCAATTACCCTCACGCTTGTAGGTCTTAGCTTTACAAGCGATGAGATATCGTTATGAGCTCGACCTCTTGCGTAGTCTTCAAAAAGCTCGCCGACCTTATAGAAAATCATGACAGCTAAAGCTTCTGGAAAATCAGCTAATAAGAATGCGCCTATTGTTGCCACCACCATTAAAAACTGCTCTGACATGCGTCTTTGTTTTACAAGTGTCTTTATTGCACCTATTACTACATCAATAGCAATTAAAAAGTAAGCTGTAAGTGAGATGGCAAGCTGCAGGTACTCACTTACGGGAAATGCACTAAGATACTTCTGATAAATAAGAAAGAATAAAGCCACAAAGCTTATTACTAAAAACTTCTTTTCATATTTTAAATACAGGGTGTTCATATTTCATTCAACTAATATTTGAGCAATCATACAACTATTTACATACAATAATAGGCAATCTTAAAATCTGTCTAGTCTCTTAAAGAGATTTCAATGCCATCTTCAAAGTCATTGGCAACAGCCTGAGCCTTTGCAACAACCTCATCCTCATCGGCATTTTCAAGTACGTCTAAAACTAAAGTACCTAGTGCGTAATTTAAATTGGCATCAAGAAATTTATTCTTTAACATCTTCTCAAGTTTTGTAGCGCAATGGGCACAATCAAGTCCTGTTATATCGCAACGTACTTTCATAAAATCTCCTTTGTCCTTTTATTATTATAGTTGTGCATATATTCAACTATCAAGAAAATTTCACAAAAAAAATGCCCCACAAAAAGCCTAAGGCTTTTGGTGAGGCAATATGATATGAAATTTTAGATACGATTAAATAATCTTTGAATTTATAACCATTGAGACTTTGTTTTTCTTCTCAGGACGTACTGCAAGATAAATAATTGCAAGCAGTACTACGATAGCTATGACGGTGTATACATCAAATGGAACAACACCAAGAATATAACCGCCTAATCTGAAGATAATAAGTGCAATTGAATAAGACCAGATAGACATATAGGCAATTGCAAAAAGCCACCATTTTGTTGAGCCTAACTGTCTTTTCATTGCAGCTAAAGCTGCAACACATGGTGTTGACCAGAGGTTAAATGAAAGGAAGCTCAAACCGATAACACCTAAAAGTGCAGGACTTGAAACACCTCCGTGAAGTGATGCAAAGTAATTTGAAATTGCATTTGCAAGCTCAGTTTCAGAGCCGTCACAATCCTCATTTAAACCTAAAACCACAGCAAGTGTACTTACCACGTTCTCTTTAGCTAGAAGACCGTTTATAACTGCTACAGTAGCCTGCCATGAACCAAAACCAACAGGAATAAAGATAAAGGCAATGGCACCTCCGATAACTGCAAGAACTGAATCATCGACATTGTCAGTCATGGCAATACCATGTGATCCGATACTGAAGTTTGACAGGAACCAGACAGCAATTACCACTAGTAAAATTACAGTACCGGCTTTAATTACAAAGGCCTTGCATCTTTCAAAAACGGTTTTGAAGATGTTACGGATTGTAGGTAAATGGTAATCAGGAATTTCCATTACAAATGGAGATACTTCCTCTTTAAAGGCCTGATTCTTTCTTAAAATAAGACCAGTAACCACAATTGAGAGAATAGAAATGAAGTAGACAAATGGTCCAAACCACCAGGCACCATCAAACACAGATGCAAAGATCATAGTCATGATAGGAAGCTTTGCAGAGCATGGAATAAAGTTGGTGGTAATTAAACCGATGCGACGCTCATTGATGTTATCAATGGTTTTATGAGCCATAAGAGCTGGCACACCACATCCTGTAGCAATAACCATTGGAATAAAGTTACGACCTGAAAGACCGAATCTTCTAAAAATATCATCTAGAATAAAGGCTACACGGGTCATATATCCTGACTGCTCTAAAAATGACAGGAAGAGGAATAAACAGATAATCTGTGGCAGGAATCCTAAAACTGCGCCGACACCACTAATCACACCATCTACTAAAAATGAATTAAGCCAGGCAGGAGCTTGCATAGTCTCTAAAAGAGAAGATACGCTTCCGCTTACAATATCACCAAAGAAATTGTCATTTAAATAGTCTGTGATGTTAGTAAACTCACGCTCTCCATCTTCATTGGTAACAGGAATAATATCTAGGTATGATGTAAAATACATCGCACCAAAATAAACAATTCCCATTACGATGAAAAATAATGGCAGAGCTAAAATTCTGTTTAGAACCACTCTATCGATAAGCTGGCTTATACTTTTCTTTTTGCTCTTTACACGACATAAAGATAAAATCTCATCAATCAAATCATAGCGGCGTTTTGCAAAGAACTCCTGACTGTCAATGCCGTAGCTGTCAGTTATTGCCTTTGCTGCATCATTTGCAGTCTGTATAAGCTCTTTATTATCCTGATAGGCTTTTTCGTAAACCTCATCACCCTGAATTAAAGATAAGGCAATAAATCTTTTGGCGCCTTCATAAGACACATGCTCTGATACCTTATCCTCAACCTTGGTGATTAAAGCAAAAACATCATCGCTTAAAATCTGTCTGTCTAATGGAGCTTTAGCGTTTTCAACAGCTTTATAAAGCTTTTCAAAACCTTCTTTATTAGATGCAGAGATATCTACAACCTCTACACCTAAGGCATTTGATAGCTTATCTAAATCAATCTGTATGCCCTGACTTTTAACAATATCCATCATGTTAACTGCAATAACCATTGGCTTGTTAAAGGTTAAAAGCTCGATTGATAATGACAAGGCTCTCTCAAGATGAGAACCGTCAACTACATTTAAAAAGACATCGCACTCAGAGCTTACTAAAAAATCTCTGGTGACAATTTCTTCTGGAGAATAAGGAGATAAAGAGTAAAGACCAGGTAAATCAATTATCTTCCAGTCTTTTTCAAGGCTTAGGCCTTCAACTCTATCTACAGTAACACCAGGCCAGTTGCCTACATACTGATTTGAACCTGTTAAAACGTTGAATAAAGTGGTTTTACCGCAATTCTGATTGCCCATTAGTGCAACGGTGAGCTTAGACATTAGATAACCTCTACTAACATTGCATCTTCCTTTCGCAGTGTCAGTGCATAGCCTCTAACCACTATTTCGATTGGATCACCTAAAGGAGCTGTTCTTAAAAACTTAATTTTTGTTTTAGGAGTGATGCCCATATCAAGTAGTCGTCTGCGTAAAGAACTACCCTCTCCATTTACTTTTACCACTTCTACGATGGCACCTTGTTTAACGCGGTTTAATGTAATCATTTTTTCCTATCTGAATTTTAATGAAATGCAAAGAGCTATAAATAAGCTACCATTAACAGCGGTTAGTTTATGCTAACTATATTTTTATTGCAAGATTTTTATGCAGTTTCTGTAAATTATCACAGCTGATAAAAGTAATATCAGACATAACTTTTTTGATATTACGCACCACTTACCATAGTATTTCTAGGTTTTATACTGTTTATGACATATAATGCGACAAATTTCATCAATTTTTTTTTGGGGTTTCATGTTACACGCTGTTGATCCTAAAGGAAATTTCTTTAAATTTTTCAACAAGATCCCATTTATTCTACAAATTGTAAATCGGCATGACTGCAGGTATTTTACTTGCATATGTTCTACCATCAGGTCAGCCTTATATCTATCTTTTAGGTGATCTTTTTGTATCAGGCTTAAAGGCAATTGCGCCATTACTTGTATTCGTACTTGTTTCAGCTTCAATTGCACGTCACACCAAAGGTGCTGGCGCAAAATTAAAGCCAATCCTGGTGCTATATGTTGCAGCTATGTTCTTATCAGCTGCAGTTGCTCTTTTCATGGCAAGAATGTTCCCATCAATATTCTCCGTTCTTGCAGAAAAAGCAACAAGTAGCGCTCCACAGGAAGTATCAGACGTTTTAATCAGCTGCATTAAAATGGCTGTTGATAATCCTGTAAATGCAATCATCTCTGGTAACTACATCGGTACTCTGTTCTGGGGTATCTTATTTGGTATTATATTTAGAGCTGCAAACGATCATACTAAGGCTCTATTATCAGACTTTGCTTCAATTGTAAGCGGCGTTGTTAGAATCGTGATCTGCTTTGCTCCTTTAGGTGTATTTGGCCTTGTTTACGCTTCATGCACAAAAAAAAGGTGGCTTTGCAAACCTTCTAGGTTATGTTCACATTGTAGCTATTCTTGTTGCAACAATGCTAGTCATTGCTCTTGTGGTTACCTCTCTTCTTGTATTCCTAACCACCTTCAAGAATCCATATCCTCTTGTATTTACATCTATTATGCATTCAGCAATCACAGCTTTCTTTACAAGATCATCAGCTGCTAACATTCCTGTAAACCTTGCATTATGCGAGAAGTTAGGCGTACCTCGTGAGTCATACTCAATTTCAATTCCACTAGGCTGCACTATCAATATGTCAGGTGCTGCTGTTACCATCGTTATTATGACTATGGCCGCAGTAAACACATTAGGTATTGAAGTTAACTTTGGTACTGCTCTTTTAATGTGTGTTGCATCAGTTGTATGTGCTTGCGGTACATCAGGTTTTGCAGGTGGCTCACTAATGCTAATTCCACTTGCCTGCTCAATCTTTGGTATCTCAAATGATATTGCTATGCAGGTAGTTGGTATCGGCTTTATTATCGGTGTGGCTCAGGACTCTTTTGAAACAGCTCTAAACAGCTCATCAGATGTTGTATTTACTTCAGCTGCAAACAAAATCACACGTATGCCTAAATAATCAAATCAGGCACTAAAAAAGCAGTCTACCTTTTTTGGTATGACTGTTTTTTTTGACTCTTTTATCTACTTTATAAGAGCGTAAATCTCATCAACTGAAAGCATTTTTCCCTGAGATAAAATGCTATCGCCTCTCATAAGAGCAGGAGTACTCATGACACCTGACTTTGCTATTTCATCAAAATCGGTGATATAACATATCTTATACTCAAGATTATTGACTGCCACACATTCTTTTATATTCTCATATAATGTATGGCATTTTTTACATCCTGAGCCTAGGATCTTAAGATTGGAATTATCTGACAAATTAAAATCAGCACCTACCTTTGAATCAGAACCTTTTTGACACTTACAGCCTGATGAGCAGTCGATATCATCTTTTTTACGACGAACAAACATAACCGATCATTGTCACAAAGTTAACTAGTGATCGCCGAACTGTCAACTAATTTTAATATTGCTAGTTCTTAACGAGCTAGTAG
>JGI24710J26742_10000541_pt1 | contig 34868 bp, 30 predicted proteins | sample BioPla2DNA2_FD_26742 | JGI IMG/M metagenome (IMG submission 26742)
TGANNNTNCTTGACAATGGAATTCACTTAGCTCAAATTATGTCACCGGAAGAAATAGAAAAAGATTTAGATTTAATCACTTATAATGGAGCTCGTTGCTTATATATTCAGGACAGGTATGGATTAAAAGAAGGTAACGATGCAAACTTCATCGTCCTTGACGGAGACAGTCCATTTGATGTAATAAGAAACCGTGCTAAAGTTCTTGCTTCAATTAGAAAAGGAGAATATCTGTTTAAGCAAAAACCAATAGAATATGATGTTAAACTTGATTTAGGTGTTAACTAATAATAATATAAATATCATCCACCAGTTTTCTGGTGGATTTTTACTGATATCTTTCATATAGGATACGCTTTACTGATGGATCCTTTTGATAAAATCTATCAGGAATAAGGGACGGTTATGGCAAGGACACTAGCTAAAGTAAACTGGTTGTTATTCATGCCCCTCAAGGGGATGGGCTATTTCTTCTGACATGAGATTTATCAGCATTCCGTCACTTGAGTTTCCGCTGGGTTACATAAAGGGAAGCGTAGGATCCATTGAAGAGATAAGAAAACTATATGAAAAATATAAAGCAACCTATTAATCTTAAAATATTGATATAACAATCTAAAACTATATAATAACGAAATATTAAACGAGGAGAGAATTATATGCTGGTTAACTTAAAAGAAATACTATCTTATGCAGAAAAAAATCAATGCGCTATCGGAGCCTTTAATACCCCTAACTTTGAATGCATTATGGCTGTATTGCAGAATGCTGAAACTTATCAGATTCCTGTGATAATTTCCCATGCGCAAGTCCATGAAAGCATCATGTCTTTGGAAACAATAGGCCCAATTATGGTTCTTTGTGCAGAAAGATCAACAGTTCCGGTATGTGTTCATCTGGATCACGGTGAATCCCTGGATTATATAGAAAAAGCGCTGGAATCAGGATTTACTTCGGTTATGTACGACGGCTCAAAACTTGCCTTTGAGAAAAATGTGGAGAATACTCTGAGAGTAGTTAAAATGGCAAGGAAGTATGGAGCAGGAATCGAAGCAGAAATCGGGGTAATGGCAAGTGGTGCAGGAAGCAGTGAAGGGATTGAAGGAGAGAAAGGGATTTATACCGAACCTGATATTGCAAAAAAATTCGTAGAAATGACTAATGTGGATGCGCTTGCCGCTTCTTTTGGAACAGCACATGGCATTTATGCTGAAAAACCAAGACTGGATTTCCAAAGGATTGAAAGTATTAAAGAATTAACTAAAACTCCATTGGTTATGCACGGCGGTTCCGGTCTGACCAGGGAGGATTATATAACGGCAATTGAAAAAGGAATTCGTAAAATAAACTATTATACTTATATGTCCGGTGCAGCTGTATCGGCAGTAAAAAAACTGCTGAATGAGCAGCGAGATGTTCTGTTTCATGATGTTGCCCTTACGGCAGTAGAGTCTATGAAGCAAAACACAGAAAAAGCAATGAAAGTATTTTATAAAATCCCTTAAATTAAATGATTAGCAAAACTATTGGATACAATAAACTCATATCTCTATTATTAAAGACAGATGATTTTAAAGGCGGTGAATTCCCATAGAAAACACTGAAAGAGTACCCAATAGATTAATAGATGAAAAATCGCCATATTTATTACAACATGCATATAATCCTGTTGACTGGTATCCTTGGGGAGAAGAAGCCTTCTTAAAAGCCAAGATTGAAGATAAGCCAATCTTCCTTTCCATAGGCTATTCTACCTGTCACTGGTGTCATGTAATGGAGCGAGAAAGTTTTGAAGATGAGGAAGTTGCTGATTTTCTTAATGTACATTTTGTTTCAATAAAGGTCGACAGGGAAGAAAGACCTGATGTTGACACTATTTACATGAATGTATGTCAGGCTCTAACCGGAAGTGGCGGCTGGCCTCTCACAGTAATTATGACACATGATAAAAAGCCTTTTTTTGCCGGTACCTATTTTCCAAAGAACGACAGAATGGGGTTGCAAGGGCTTATGACCATTCTAAAAGCTGTTTCTGTTGGATGGGAAAATAATAGAAAACTCCTTTTAGAGTCCGGAGATAAAATAACTGAATTTATAGCAAAGAAACGTAAGCCCAGTATGGCCAGTATTTCCGAAGATATATTTGACGAGACTTTTTTAAGTTTTCAACAGTATTTTGACCCCACATACGGTGGTTTTGGTCATGCACCAAAATTTCCAACACCCCATAATCTTATGCTTCTGTTAAGGTATTGGAAACGGACAAATAATCCGGCGGCACTGCAGATGGTGGAAAAAACTCTGGATTCAATGTATAAAGGCGGTATATATGATCACATAGGTTTTGGCTTTTGCAGATATTCAACTGATCATAGATGGCTGGTTCCGCATTTTGAAAAAATGCTGTATGACAATGCTCTATTAGCTATTACTTATTTAGAAACCTATCAGGCAACAAAAAAAGAAAAGTACGGATTAATTGCACAAGATATTCTCAGTTATGTTCTTAGAGACATGACCTCAAAAGAAGGTGGTTTCTATTGTGCCGAGGATGCTGATTCTGAAGGTGTGGAAGGCAAATTTTATCTTTGGGATCTTGAAGAAATCTATTCTGTCCTGGGAGAAGAAGAGGGGAGAGCATTCGCAAGTTTTTACAGCATAACCTCTAAAGGAAATTTCGAAGGAAAGAACATTCCTAATTTAATTAATAATAATTTACCCTACGAGAATATAATCACCGTAAAAGAATCAAGGGATAAGCTTTTTAAACATAGAGAAAAGCGGATTCATCCCCTTAAAGATGACAAGATTCTTACCTCCTGGAACGGACTTATGATATCAGCGTTTGCTATTGCCGGGCGTGTTCTAAATGAAAATAAATATACTCAGGCAGCTATTGATGCCTGTAATTTCATATTAAATAATCTGATAAGGGATGACGGAAGATTGCTTTCCAGATATCGTGAAGGAGAAGCAAAATACCTTGCATACCTGGAGGATTACGCATTTTTCATATGGGGGTTATTGGAACTTTACGAAACAACATATAGACCGGAATATTTAAAAAGAGCTATTTCATTCTCTGAAGATTTATTGGAATTGTTTTGGGATAAAGATGACGGCGGGTTATTCATATATGGAAATGACAGCGAGCAATTGCTTATAAGGCCTAAGGAGGTTTATGACGGTGCAATTCCCTCAGGCAATTCTGTCTCTGCCTTAAACTTCATGAGATTAAGCCGTCTTACAGGAAAATTTTATTATGAAGAAAGGGCTGACCAGATATTCAGAACTTTTTCAGACAGCATAAAAGCACATCCCATCAGCCATTCGTATAGTTTAATTGCGCTTCTTTTCAGTTATTCAAAGGGGCAGGAAATAATAATATCAACCCATGCAACAGAAAACGCAAAGCCTTATACAGATATTATTAATGAAAGATTCAGTCCCTTTTCGGTTTCCATGGTTTACACTGCCGGTGATGAAACCCTGGCCGAAATATCTCCCTTTCTGGAATCATACAATACTACACCTGGAAAAACCGAAGTATATGTTTGTGAAAAACATTCATGCAAAGCTCCTATCACAGATTTCGAATCTTTTAAAGAAGTGTTGTTATAAAAGTACCGTTTAAGAATTGTTAACCTTAGCTGAGGTTATAAAACTGATTCAGAGGCCTAATATGGCCTCTGAATTGTTTTTCCGCATTATTAACAGGCTAAACACATGTACTTCACTTATACGGGTGTACCAGAAACCGGTGTAGCGCCTGTGTTTTGAGCTTCCTGGGACTTTCCGAAAAGCTCTTTAAACTTCTTACTCATACCTTGCAGCTTACCATATAGGTCATAGCTGGGTTCTGCGCCATAAGCCACCTTGAGGTAGCTGGTCATCATATATATCATAATAATCGAGTCAAGAATAGCCCATTTTAAAACTAAAACAAATGCAATAGTGAGAGCCCAGGCTATTGGTGGTGCAATACCGCTCTCAAGGCTATCAATTCCATTAAATATACCTACAAATACTCCGTTAAAAATCAAGAAGGAAATCAGGAAGAATATTATAAGGAATACCAGAATTTTTGCTCCTGTTTTCAGGATTGTTTTCCAGTTCTGCGCATATAACACAACACCATCTGCTGCACTTTTCCATACATTTTGTCCTTCATTCAGGAATATGTACCCCATTATACATTCATCAAGATAATTTAAGATAATGTCTACAAACATGTTAAGAATTTGGGTAAGAGCCTTTACTCCGGGTATAAATTTCAAGAATTCTCCAATACCGCCAAAAACACGCTGAATTTGTTTAACACTACCGCTTACAAGTCTGTCAACAGCAAAAAGCACATTGGAAGCTACAAAGAACTTCTTCACTTTGCTGACACCATAGTTATACATATTAAAGCCTTCAGGTACGCCGCCTTTAATGGCCATATCAGCAATAACTGCAACATGGGCTGCTTTAATCATGTAGTTTATATAATCTCTGACAAACCTATAAATTGCCCAGCCACCTCCGCCAAATAAAGCAAAGCTCACAACCGCAAAGAACCCCTTAGGTTGAATAGCACCGAGGATCCAGACCACTATGGCAGTATAAATACAGATACCAATGAAAAAAACTAAATAAGCGAGTAAACGAATCAGCATAAAAGGAAATGTTTTAGCAATAATTGCAGATGGTTTCATTGAGAGCGACCTCCTCAATAAATATATTTGCTAACAATATATCATATTTTTACTGCATAAACAATAATTACTATGGCTATTTACGTTAAATTTATCTTTATTTTCCCATAAGTCTTTGTTTGTGCTGTTGCATGATTATTTTATCTGGTGTAAGCTAAAGCTATTAAATTATAATGCAAAATGGTTTGGCTCCGGAGGATCAGATGAAAAAACTTTTAACCCCTGTCGCTTATATAAACTCAATTTTTGACATAACGCCGCAAATGCTTAAAAATAAAGGAATATACGGACTTATACTTGATATTGATAACACTTTGGTTGCTACACACATAAAAAAAGCCGATGAAAAGGCAATAAGTTTTATCAGGTCACTTAAGGAAAACGGAATAAAAGCCGTAATTGTTTCCAATGGAAAAAAGAAACGTGTAGAGTATTTTTGCCAGCCTTTAGATATTAAATTTTTATATAAAGCCCATAAGCCTTTGAGAGGTGCCCTCAATAAAGCCATTGAAATGATGGGGCTATCCAATGATAAAGTTGCTATTCTCGGAGATCAGCTGTTTACAGATGTCCTGGGAGGAAATCTTATAGGTATTCATTCTATACTTGTAAAACCGATTGACTTAGAGGAACCATTTTTTATTAAATTAAAGCGTATTCTCGAAAAACCTTTCTTAAAAAATGTCGAATTTAGAGATAATTTTTAGAAAAGCATGGTATATTTTTTCTTATGGTTATGTTAAAATTTAGATATAACGATACAGGAGGACAATTATATGCACCAAATGAAAAATTACATGGAGCAAATCGTTTTAAGTGCCATGGAAGAAATTCTAAAGGATATCAATGTGTGTAATTGTGAACGTTGTAGATATGATATTGCAGCAAAAGCTCTGAATGATTTGCCTGCTCAGTATATTGTCACTCAGAAAGGTGAGATTTATTCAAAAATTAATAACCTGAAAGCACAATTTGAAGTAGATGTTATCTCTGCAATTACGAAAGCTGCAATTCTTGTCAAACGAAACCCAAATCATGATTCCAAAGATCTTTTAGATTAATTAGCCCTTTACCACAGGAAATAGAAATCAACTACTTGTCAATTAAACTACCCGTATGCTATAATATTACGGGTATTTTTGAATACACACGCTGTCAGATTTACAAAGGTGTGCACAAATATTTATTTGTGTCCTTTGTCAAAGAAGAAGATGGCGGAGGAAAAAACAAGGAGGACAAAATTATGTCAGTAATTTCAATGAAACAGCTGCTGGAAGCAGGCGTGCACTTCGGTCACCAAACAAGAAGATGGAATCCTAAAATGGCGGAATACATCTTCACAGAGAGAAATGGTATCTATATCATTGATCTTCAAAAAACAGTAAAGAAAATCGACGAAGCATATTTCTTCATCAGAGATCTTGCTATGGAAGGCGGAAATATTCTTTTTGTCGGAACCAAAAAGCAAGCTCAGGACGCAATTAAAGAAGAAGCAGAACGCTGTGGACAATTCTATGTAAACAACAGATGGTTAGGCGGTATGCTGACGAACTTCAAGACCATCCGTAAAAGTATTGATCGTCTTCTTGAACTTAAGAAGATGGAAGAGGAAGGTATTTTTGATGTTCTTCCCAAGAAAGAAGTTAGTAAGTTAAATCTTGAAATGGAAAAGTTGGAGAAGAATCTCGGCGGTATTGTTGGAATGAAAAAACTGCCGGTTGCAATATTTATTGTTGATCCCAAGAAAGAAAGAAATGCTATCTTAGAAGCAAGGATTCTGGGCATTCCCATAGTTGCAATTGTCGATACAAATTGTGACCCTGATGAAGTTGATTATGTTATTCCGGGTAATGATGACGCTATAAGAGCTGTTAAACTTATCAGCGGTAAAATAGCTGACGCTGTCATAGAAGGAAAACAGGGTGAAATGGGCTCAGCTGCCATAGAAACAGATGATGAAAACTCAGAAATTGAACTTGAAGAAGTACCTGTAGAAAATGCAGATGAGAATCCTGATTCTGAAGAAGTAACAGAAAACGAATAATAGTACTTAAAACGTATTAGGAGGATATTATAATGGTAATTAACGCTAGTATGGTAAAAGATCTACGGGATCGTACCGGAGCCGGAATGATGGACTGCAAAAAGGCTCTTGTCGAGACAAATGGCGATATTGAAAAAGCAATCGAGTATCTCCGTGAAAAAGGTATAGCCAAAGCATCTAAAAAATCAGGCAGAATTGCTTCTGAGGGAATTGTAGAGTCATACATTCATGGCGGAGGACGCATAGGTGTATTAGTAGAAGTTAATATTGAGACTGATTTTGCAGCAAAGAATGAAGAGTTTCGTTCATTTGTAAAGGATATAGCAATGCAGATAGCAGCAATGAATCCCGCTTATATTAAGAGGGAAGATGTTCCTGAAGATGTAATAGAAAAAGAAAAGGAAATCCTGAAAGCCCAGGCTATTAACGAAGGTAAGCCTGCTCATATTGCTGAAAAAATGGTTAACGGCAGAATAGAAAAATATTACAACGAGATTTGTCTGCTGGAACAACCATTCATTAAAGAAAATGATAAAACTGTTCAGCAGGTTCTTCAGGAAAAAATATCTAAAATTGGTGAAAATATCAGCATTAGAAGGTTTGCCCGCTTTGAGATGGGCGAGGGCTTAGAGAAAAAAGAAGAAGATTTTGCTGAAGAAGTAATGAAGCAAATAAACAAATAAAGTAATTAAAAGGAGGGTATATTGATTTTAATCATCATATACCTTCTTTTTTTTAAATCAGGGCTGTTTGAAATTCAACATTTTCAATATTTAATGTTTTTGGAGGGTTTATGGCATTAAAGTTTAAGCGAATCATGCTAAAGGTTAGCGGCGAAGCATTATCCAGCACCAATAGTTTTGGCATTGACTCAACAATCCTAAATAACATCAGTGATAAAATAAAAACTGCATGGGAAATGGGCGTTGAAATAGGAATTGTTGTAGGAGGGGGGAACTTCTGGCGGGGCCGAAGCAGTAAGGGTATGGACAGAACTACGGCAGACCATATGGGGATGCTTGCAACAGTTATGAATTCACTAGCCTTACAGGACTCTCTTGAATCCAGAGGAGTTCCAACAAGAGTGCAAACTGCTCTTGATATGCCAAGGATTGCCGAACCATATATCAGAAGGAGAGCCGTCAGACATCTTGAAAAAAAGAGGGTAGTAATATTTGCTTGTGGAACCGGAAATCCTTATTTTTCAACTGATACTGCAGCAGTTTTAAGAGCTGCCGAAATAGATGCCGAAGTTATTCTTTTGGCTAAAAACGTTGATGGTATATATGACAGCGATCCTAAACTTAATCCTGAAGCAAAAAAATATGATACTATAACATTCTTTGAGGTATTACAGCGTCAACTGGGGGTAATGGATTCAACTGCAACATCACTTTGTATGGACAATAATATCCCTTTGCATGTATTTAGTATAAATGAACCTGAAAACATTATAAAAGTTTTAAAGGGTAATAAAGTTGGTACATTTGTTGCTAAGGAGGTCTAATTAAATGTTTAAGAATTATGATGAATTTACCAGAAGGATGGACAAATCTATTAATTACTTAAAGGATGAATTGGCATCTATCCGTGCAGGCAGGGCTAATCCTCGTCTTTTGGACAGGATTTCTGTTAATTATTACGGAACAGCTACGCCAATTTCCCAGATTGCCAATATTCAAGTTCCTGAAGCAAGACAGATTATTATACAACCCTGGGATTCCAATATACTTAATGATATTGTCAAAGCTATCCAAATGTCAGATCTCGGTATAAATCCTAATAATGACGGCAAGGTAATTCGCCTTATGTTTCCTCCGCTAACCGAAGAAAGAAGAATTGATCTAACTAAGGAAGTTAAGAAACTTGGCGAAAATAATAAGATTGCCATAAGACAAATTCGACGTGAAGCAGTAGATAGTTATAAAAAAATGGAGAAGGCAAAGGAAATTACCGAAGACGAACTTAAGGTTGCTGAGAAAGATATTCAAAAGTTTACTGATGAATATATAGAAAAGATTGATAAAATAGTAGAAGCAAAAATTGAAGAAATAATGGAAGTATAATATTAGAATAAAAAAGGGACTAAACACAATTGGGTTTAGTCCTTATTAATCTTAGCACCCGATTTGGTGCCTGTAGAGTGACTTTTACTGTCATTCTGATGGTAGCAAAGCGGGGTTGGAGGATTTATTACGTTAGCACAAAGATTCTTCGCTGACGCTCAGAATGGCATAGAAACTCCAAAATCTGATATAATCTCGTCATAATGTTATGACATATTAGCGTTAAATGATTAGAATGAGAGGAATTGTATATGTGTGGCAGATTTTACATTCCTGAGGAGGATATTGACGATTTTGCCGGGTTAGTTAATAAAATAGAAAAAGAATTGTTAAAAAAAGCAGGAGAGATTTACCCGGGAGATTATGCACCGATAATTACTCCTAAACCTAAAATTGATACAAACATGGATAACGAATCAAATAATTCAGGGGATACAATTCATGTGGTAAAATGGGGTTTTCCTCTTAAGAAGGGCAGGCCTGTAATCAATGCCAGAAGTGAAACAGTAAGAGAAAAACCAATGTTTAAGCTGCCATTTTCTAAGCGTCGCTGTTTAATTCCCGCAAGAGGATTCTTTGAGTGGAAGGATGCCGAGAACAGTAAAAAACGAATAAAGCATTATATTTCATTGGTTGATTTAAGTATGATGTATATAGCGGGTATCTACTGGTTTTTCAAGGATAAAAATGGTATTGTAAATCCTTATTTTACGATACTTACAACTCAGGCAAATGATGATATAAAATCTATACACGATAGAATGCCGGTTATAATTAATAGTATTAATAAAGAAATATGGTTAAGCGAGAATACTGATGACAGTACAATTGACACATTATTAGAACCTTTGGATAATGGTTTGCTAAAAATACAGGTCATGGATTAAACATCGAAAAAGATTCTTTGATAACACTAATAATAACAAGAGAATGTAGTCCTAAGCGTCCTAAGCAATGTGCTGTTGAGATTATGGTCATGCTAAAAAATTTAAATATTCTAAAGGGAGAAGAAGCTTCAAAGCAGAATTAATTATTAAATATTTTGCTTAAAAAATATCTCACATTAGACAAAATAAAAATTTTGTTTAATTCGAGAGAGATGTGGTATAATATTTAGTATAAATGCTTGTGAGGTGCTTAAAATGTCTCTGGATTTTAATGATATGCCCGATATTGCAATTGAGTTTTTGAACTATATGCTTACTATAAAAAATATATCAAAGAAAACTGTTTCTGAATATTATTATGATTTACGAACCTTTATGCGCTTTATTAAAGTTACAAAACATAATGCAGATGAAAATAAATTTAAAGAATTGACCGTAAATGATATTACCCTTGATGATATAAAAAATATTGATTTAACTGATTTATATAGTTTCATGGCCTATACTAGCCGTGAACTTAATAATTCAGCTATTACAAGAGCCCGTAAAGTTGCCTGTCTCAGATCCTTTTATAAGTATTTGCATACCAAAGTTAAACTAATAGACTATAATCCTGCTGCTGAGCTGGATTCACCCAAGATTGTCAAACGACTTCCTAAATATTTAAGTTTAGAAGAAAGCGTTAACCTGCTTCAAAGCGTCAAAGGAAAGAAAAATGCTGCCCGGGACTATGCCATACTGGTATTGTTTATGAACTGCGGTCTGCGTTTGTCTGAACTTGTGGGAATAAATATTAATGACATTCGCGGAGATACGCTTACAGTAATTGGTAAAGGCAACAAAGAACGTACTGTTTATTTAAATAAAGCCTGCCAGGACGCTATAGCCGCTTATATGGCTGAGCGTGCTAAACTTAAAGTAATTAAGGACCCAAAAGCCCTGTTTTTAAGTGAGCGTAAGGTACGAATAAGCCCAAAAACTGTTCAGTATTTAGTAAAAAAATACATTCAGGCTTCTGGATTGGACCCTGATAAATACTCACCGCATAAGCTCCGTCATACTGCAGCAACTCTGATGTATAAGCACGGAAATGTTGATATACGCGCTCTACAGGCTATTTTAGGCCATGAAAGCATAGCTACTACAGAGATTTATACGCATATAGATGACAAAAAGTTAAGGGATGCTGTTAACAGCAATCCCCTCTCCTCTATCTCCCCAAAAAATATGAATGATAAGGATAACACCTCAACATAGATACGGCTTATCTCACTAGTAGGATAAGATTCAAAACCAGCACTCGTAATGGCAGTTATTATTTGCTCAAGAACACATAATAACCTCTGTAAGCTGAATATATGTCGGCTTTGCTGGCTACCTCAAACGGTGCATGCATGGATAGGATTGGCACGCCCACGTCAATAACATCAACACCAAGGTTGGCAATCATCATTGCGATGGTTCCTCCGCCTCCCTTATCGACAGCCCCCAGCTCGGTTATATGCCATGGTATATTATTCTCATTAAAGAGCCTTCTGATTTCACCCAAATACTCGGCACTGGCATCACTGGCACCTGATTTTCCTCTGGAACCGCTATATTTCATTATTGCAATTCCTTTGCCCAGATACCCAGCATTCAGCTTATCATGTGTTCCTTCATAATTTGGATCCAATGCTGCATTTACGTCTGCTGAAAGCATTTTTGACTTATCCAGTGAAGCCCTGACAAGCCGGTCAAAATATACAGAATCTGTGGTAAGGGCGCAAAGATCAGCAATAAAGTTTTCCAATGCTCTCGATTCGGCACCTGTATTCCCTACACTGCCAATTTCTTCCTTATCACTAAGAAAACAAATGGCAGTATACTCCGGATTTTTAGTCTCCAAAATTGATATCAGCGCAGGGTAGGCACAAATTCTGTCATCATGTGCATATGCACCTATCATGCTTCTGTCTAAACCAACATCTCTTGCTTTAAAAGCAGGAACAAGCTGAAGTTCGGATGATATAAAGTCTTCCTCAACAATCCCATATTTTTCATGTAATATATTAAGTATATTCATTTTAAAGCGCTCTTTAGCTTCCTTATCCTCAATTGGTTCAGAACCCAACAGAACATTCATATTCTCGCCCTTAAAGGCTTCTGTCAGCTTTTTATCCATCTGGTCCTTGGCCAGGTGAGGTAAGAGATCAGTTATAGTGAATACAGGATCTTTTTCGTCTTCTCCTATATTAACCTCAACACTGGTNCCATCAGCTTTAACAATAATTCCATGCAAAGCAAGAGGTATAGCAAGCCACTGATACTTTTTTATTCCGCCGTAATAATGGGTTTTAAAGAAAACCATATCAGTAGATTCATATAAAGGATTCTGTTTGATATCGATACGTGGAGAATCGACATGAGCACCTACTATTCTGGTACCCTCTTCCGGAGGTTTATTTCCCATTACTGCAAGAAGCATTAATCTCTCCTTAAAGACACGATACACTTTGTCTCCGGGTTTTAGTTTTATATCTCCAGCCTCATCAAGATTTATGAAATTATTTTGTTTAGCCAAAGTAACGCTTTCTTTTATAAATTCACGTTCTGTCTTTGCCTTATTCATAAAGGATTTATATCCTTCACAAAAAGATATAATGCTTTTTTTATTGAATTTTGGATTATCCCAGGCATTTATTGCTTTATAACTAAGCTCTTCTGAATCTAATATATTAACTGGTTTATTAGTTTCAATTGCAGAAAATGAGTTTTGAGTCTTTTTAGGTCTTCCCCGGCCTCTTTTTACTTCCTTAACAATTGGGGTGTCATTTTCTGCGGGATTTTTTCTTGGTCTGCCCCTTTTTCTTTTCTCACCGGATAGTTCCAACATACATAAGCTCCTTTCGGTGTATTGATGTAATTAATATAAATATTATATCACTGTTTTTCATAAATAAATCCAATAATAAATTATTAATTTTTGATAGCAAAAAAGCCCTTTTATGGGCTTTAAGAAACTCCGTTCAGGCCTATAATTACAGCATACCTTTTTCCAGGTACCATCAAAGAATCTATATTGTTGACTAAAGATCCTTCGACTCCGCTGTGCTGCACCCAGGATAATATAATGGCGTGTTGCGTGACCCTCAGGACGAGGACTCATCAAAGAATAATGCAGATAAGTCCACCGCTTCCCTCATTTATTATTTTCTGCAATGTCTCCTGAAGTTTTAACTGAGCATCCTCAGGCATCTTATATAGTTTATTTTGCAATCCCTCTGTAATCAGCTCATGGAGCGATTTCCCAAAAATATTTGACTCCCATAGTTTCTCGGGTTTTCCTTCAAATTCTTTCAACAGATAATTTACCAGTTCCTCGGATTGCTTCTCGGATCCCACCAGGGGAGCTATTTCTGTTTCTATATCTGCTCTTATCATATGTATGGATGGAGCACTTGCCCTAAGCTTTATTCCAAAACGAGTTCCCTGTCTGACAATCTCAGGTGGCTCCAGTGTTAATTCTTCGAGTTTTGGAGTAACAACACCGTAACCCTTTGTTCTGACTTCTGCCAGAGCATCTTCAACCTTAAGATATTCACTTCTTATTCCGGAGAGTTCTTTAAGCACTGCAAATAAGCGCTGTTCCCCGTCAATTTCAAGTCCTGTTTCCTCCCTCACGATGCGATAGAATAAGCCGTCAGCAGGTTTTATATCAATTGTTAACTCACCTGTTCCCATACGTACATCATTCAATGCAGCTTTACTTAAAAACTCATATGTATTAAGTCTATTTGAGGCATCATAAGTAGATTTTAATGTAGTTCTATCCATAAAGGAATCATTAATGGCATTAAACACTTCTTTTCTCAGCCAGTGTTCGCTATCAAGAGACAGTATCCATTCAGGCAGATTGAAACAGATTTCGCTTATTGGGAAGTCCATCAAAATACCATTCATAACCTTATTAATAGATTGAACATTCAGATTTAAACAATCTATTGGTATAACGGTCTTTGAATACTTCTCGCTGAGCTCCCTGGCCAAATCTTTTGTTTCAGGCGCATCAGGCACTGCAGTGTTTAAAACTATAACAAAGGGCTTACCGGTAGCCTTGAGCTCTTTAATTACACTTTCTTCAGCTTCCTGATAATCATTTCTGGAAAACTGTGTAAATGACCCATCAGCTGTAATCATTACCCCTATGGTAGAGTGCTCTTTGATAACCTTTCTGGTACCAATAGCAGCGGCTTCTTCAAAAGGAATCTCATAATCGGACCATGGAGTTTTTACCATTCTCGGTACCTCATCCTCCATATGTCCTATAGCACTCTTAACCATATAACCGACGCAGTCAACTAATCTGACATTAAAACTGATATTGTCTTCCATTGTGATTGTGACCGCTTCATTAGGAACAAATTTGGGCTCTGTTGTCATTATCATTCGTCCTGATGCACTCTGTGGCGTTTCATCAATTGCTCTTCCTTTATCATATGGATCCTTGATATTAGGCACTACAAGAGTTTCCATAAACTTTTTGATAAAGGTAGATTTGCCGGTTCTTACAGGCCCGACAACTCCTATGTATATGTCTCCCTTTGTCCTTTCCGCAATATCATTATAAACGCTGTATAAACTCTCCACAGCTAATCCCCCTTCAGTATCAGTCGGTACATGCAATATGCATGACCCATTCGGTCAATATAAGTATATTGGACGTTTAACTAAGATATTCAAAAAAATTAATAAATTTTGTTCCAATTGAAAAAGTTATAAAACATCAATTCTTTGAGCAGACTATTCTTATACAATATTATAACGGAGGTGCTGATTTAATATATGCAACAGATGCAGCAAAATAATCAACCAATACAACAGGGGCAGGCTATGCTTACAAGCAAAAACTTGACTATTCTGGAAGACATGCTGAATTATGAGTCGCTGAATTATAAAAAACTTGATATGTATGCTCAGAACTGTAATGATCCGCAGCTTAAAGATATTTGCAATAAAGCTGCTCAGCTTCATAAACAGCATTTTAATATGCTGTTTAACTATCTGAACTCTCATAATAAACCTGCACAGCAACAATAAGGAGGTAGAATAATGCAACAACAGACAAACAGTTTAACCGAGCAGCAAATAATGAATGATGCACTGAGCAGCGAAAAACAAATAATAAGCGCTTATGGAACCTTTCTTGCAGAGTCAACCTGTGAAAATCTACGTTCAGAAATGGCGAAGATTATTAATGATAAACAACAGATACAATTTGAAATTTTCAATGCTATGAAACAAAAAGGCTGGTATAATGTCAAAAATGCTAATCTAAACGATGTCATGACGGCTGCTCAAAAATATCAGACCATGCAGCAGAATATGCAATAACAAAAGCCGGTTTATAGCCGGCTTTTATTTATAAATATATATAATGATTGCAAAATTATTATTTGTGATTTTCGAATTGAAGTTTGGTTTTATCAGCACGATATTTTGTTATAATATATTCCACCGGTTGTCCGCTTTTTGAATAAAGAATATTGTTAATACGAATAAGTGGTTGCCCTGGTTGCAACTGCAAATGTACCGCATCCCTCTGGTCAGTATTTATAACATCAAGTGTACTTTTTGTACTGTTGGGTATCAAAGGATATTTCCCCCTGAGTACATCCTTATTAGACTGAATATCCTCACAGATTTCAGGAAATAAAGCCAATGGAATATATGATACACTTAATGAAACAACTTCATTTTTTATCGAATTTGTATATGTAATAGCGGCAAATTCATGTTTTCCTTCCGGTTTCATTCCAAAGGCCTCTAAAACTCTAGGATGGTCTTTACCTGCCACAACCTCAATGGATAATATATCTTTTTCTGATGGATCCTTGGTGTCCAGTATTGAATCAGTAAAACCGGTATAGTCGTTAATACTTATATTTGTTTTTTGTGCAGATACAAAAGTACCCTTACCCTTCAGTTTATATAATTGACCAGCCGCAGTTAATTCATTAATGGCTTGTCTGACGGTAGGTCTGGAGATATCGTATTGATCGCAAAATACCTGTTCTGAAGGAATCTTCTGGTCAGCCTCAAATTCACCGCTCTCAATTTTTTGGATTATTAAATTCTTTAGCTGACAGTAGAGTGGTACATTACTATACTTATTAATGGCAACCATAACGCATGACCTCCGGTTAATATATTACTTACAATAAGACGATATGACAATGTTACATTAACAGAAGAAAAATATCAATAGGACTTAGGGTTCATTATTTAAGTTTTTAATACAACATTGATTTCTTCTGCATTATTCTTCTTTAATACAGGTATAACATGTTGAGATAAAAACTCTTCAACTTGTTCTTTGCTGCGGCCAATATAGTTTTCTGGTTTTAGAACATTATTTAACACCTCTATACTGATATCAAAAAGAGGATCATTTGCAATTCTGTTTATTAAATCATTGGGTTTACCCTCTTCTTTAACAATTTTAGAAGCCTCCATTGAATGAATACGTATGCGTTCATGAAGCACCTGCCTGTCACCACCCCGCTTAACGGCTTCCATAAGAATATTCTCTGTAGCCATAAAAGGCAGTTCTTCCATAACTCTTTTTCTGATAATCTTTGGATAAACGACAATTCCATCTGCAATATTATTATAGATATTTAATATTGAATCCACGGCCAAAAATGCTTCAGGCAGACTGATTCGTTTATTTGCTGAGTCATCCAATGTTCTTTCAAACCATTGGGTTGATGCTGTAATTGCTGGATTAAGGGCATCAACAATAACATATCGTGCTAATGATGAAATTCGCTCGCTTCGCATAGGATTTCTTTTATATGCCATTGCTGAAGAACCTATCTGATTCTTTTCGAAAGGTTCTTCCATCTCTTTGAGATTAGCCAATAATCTCATATCGTTACTAAACTTGTATGCACTTTGAGCTATAGCACTTAATACGTTTAGTACCCTGGAATCCTGTTTTCTGGAATAGGTTTGACCGGATACCGGCATAATATTTGTAAACCCTAACTTTTCAGCAATCAGACTATCAAGTTTTTTTACTTTTTCATGATCTCCATTGAAGAGTGCTAAAAAACTGGCCTGAGTTCCGGTGGTTCCCTTGCAGCCTAAGAGCCTTAAATTATCAATAACAAAATCTAGCTCTTCAACATCTAATAAAAGATCCATAATCCACAAACATGCCCGTTTTCCAACAGTAACAAGCTGTGCAGGCTGATAATGAGTATAGCCTAATGTAGGCAGATCTTTATATTCTTCTGCAAATCGGGATAGTTTAGATATAACGGATAAGAGCTTCTTTTTGATTAGTTTTAAGGCTTCTGTATAAATTATTATATCTGTGTTATCGCCAACATAACAAGAAGTGGCACCTAAATGAATTATTCCTTTGGCTTTCTCACATTGAGCACCGTAGGCGTGTACATGAGACATAACATCATGACGTGTTTCTTTCTCAATTTTTTCTGCTAATTCGTAATTAATGTCGTCTCTGTAAAGCTTAAGTTCATCAATTTGTTCATCAGTTATAGCTAATCCAAGTTCCTTCTCGGCTTCCGCAAGTGCAATCCATAATGTTCTCCATGTTTTAAACTTTTTATGTGGCGAAAAGATTTCCATCATTTCTTTGCTGGCATAACGTTTATTAAAGGGGCTTTCGTATATATCTCGCAACTTGGCAACCTCCGGACATTACATGTATTGTCTGCATAACATGCTGACAGCACAACATATTATTATCTTATCGTATCGTGTATATAATTAGTGTAATGTTAATTATATATCTAAACATATTAAAAATCCATACATAAATAAAACATTATACTTAAAAATCAGCTTAATAAAATGCTATATTATTTTACTTATCTGTTTTCCGTTTTTATGATTATTAATCATATTTTTCTACATATCTGAGAAGTATATTACCAGTAAAAAACTGTTTATTTTGTACTATTTTAAAACTAACTGTTGTTTCACAGATTTTTTTATGTTTGTCTTATAAAAAAACATCATAATTTGTTGGAAAAGCTATTGAATAATACATTTTTTTAGCCTATGATATAATAAGCGAAATTTGGGTTTCGCATAGCAAACAAGGAGGGACATACATGTCAATAATTAGTCTAGTCATCATCGCTTCTATCTTGGCATTGGCTTTTGCCGCATTTAACTTCACAACAGTGAAGAAGATGGACGAAGGTACTGACAAGATGAAAGAAATCGCCAGTGCAATACGTATTGGCTCAAATGCATTTATTAACTACGAGTACAAGGTACTATATGCAGTTGTGGCTGTTGTGGCTGTGCTCTTAGTGCTGCTGACCAGTTGGCAGGCAGCTATATCACTTGTTATCGGCTCTATTATGAGCGGAGCCGCTGGTTTGGTAGGTATGAAGATTGCTACCTATTCAAATGTTCGGGTATCTAATGAAGCCCGCAAAACAAAGGATATCGGAAAAACTGTTAAAGTTGCTTTCCGGGGCGGTTCTGTTATGGGACTGTGTGTGGCAGGCTTTGCACTCCTGGGCTTATTTATTGTTTATATTATTTTTGGCATGATTATGGGCCAATTAAATAATATGGAAACAGTAACCAACTGGATAGGTGTTTCTTTTATACCCTTTACCATGACTCTTTCCGGTTATGCTTTAGGTTGCTCCATGGTGGCAATGTTTAACCGCGTAGGTGGTGGCATATACACTAAAGCTGCTGATATGGGTGCTGATCTTGTCGGTAAGACAGAAGCCCACATTCCTGAGGATGATCCTCGTAACCCTGCTACCATCGCTGACAATGTAGGAGATAATGTAGGCGACGTAGCCGGGCTGGGATCCGATCTGCTGGAAAGTTTTGTAGGTGCAATTGCATCCTGCATCATTCTGGCCTATCACCTGGTTATTTCTGCACAGGCTCACGGAGCCAATGTTCCTGAAGACATGCTTTCCAAGCTTATAATGTTCCCTATGATATTTGTAGCGGGCGGCTTGATTGCTTGTTGTATAGGAATTGCATCGCTTCTGTTCAAAACCAGGATGTCTAACGATCCTCATAAAGATTTAAACTTTGTTACTTATGTATCATCAGGTCTTACAATTGTATCGGGTTTAATTATGTCAAAGATACTATTTGGCGGAATCTCAGACCTTAGTATTGTCAATTTCTCAGTAGGCTGGGCTTCCCCCTGGATTGCAGCTGCCATTGGTGTGGCATCCGGTGTTATTATCGGAGCAATTGCTGAGTATTATACCTCTGATGAATATAATCCTACAAAAAATCTGTCGCAAGCATCCTTGGAAGGACCTGCACTTACAATTACACAGGGTCTCGCTCTTGGTATGAAATCTACCATGTTCCCATGTGTAATTCTGGCTGCCGGAATTATTGTTTCCTACTATGTTTCCGGTATGTATGGTGTCGCTATGGCTGCAGTAGGAATGTTATCTTTTGTAGCAGCAACAGTTTCTGTTGACACCTATGGCCCCATTTCCGATAATGCTGGCGGTATTGCTGAAATGACCGGGCTTGATTCTGATGTTCGTAGTATCACCGATACCCTTGACTCTGTCGGTAACACTACCGCAGCCATCGGTAAAGGTTTTGCTATCGGTTCCGGTGCTTTGGCTGCTTTGGCTCTAATGATTTCATACCTCTATTCATACAACGAAATCGGTACCGATTTAATCTTGAATATCATTGATCCTATGATACTGGCAGGTGCTATTGCCGGTGGTGCATTACCATTCCTCTTTTCCGGTATGCTGATTGAAGCAGTTGCAAATGCTGCCAGAAAAATGGTTGATGAAGTTCGTCGTCAGTTCAGAGAAATCCCCGGTATTATGGATGGTACTGCAAAACCTGACTACAAAACATGTATTGAAATCTCCACCAAGGGTTCCATCGGTGAAATGAAAGTTCCTTCCCTCATGGCAATTGCGGTACCAGTAATTTGCGGTTTCATTTTTGGACCAGAATTTGTTGGAGGGCTGATAATCGGCTGTACTATCACCGCTATTATGCTGGCTCTGTTTACCGGAAACGCTGGCGGTGCATGGGATAATGCTAAGAAATACATTGAATCAGGTGGTATAAAAGGCTCCGAAAAGGGTTCTCCTGCACATGATGCTGCTGTTGTAGGTGATACAGTTGGAGATCCTCTGAAAGATACTGTAGGTCCCTGTCTGGATATCTTTATCAAGATTATGTCAACTGTATCTCTTGTTGCTGTAAGCATATTCAGCAGATATAATCTATTTGATTTAATTGGTAATTTATTTAAATAATAAATCACTATAAAAACAGGAATAAAATAATAAAGATATTTAATGTAAACAAGCTCACCCAAAGGTGAGCTTGTTGCTTATTGTTTTATAAACTAAACAGCAAGTACTTTTTCCAATGCCGCCAATTCAACACAAACAGCCAATACTTCTATTGCTGTTCTGAGCTCAGATAATGGAGGAAATGTGGGAGCTATTCGTATATTGCTGTCCTTAGGATCTATACCATATGGGAATGTGGCTCCTGCATTTGTTAGTACTACTCCTGCCTCTTTTGCTAGACTTACAGTTCTTTTTGCACAGCCATTTAAAACATTTAAGCTGATAAAATAACCGCCATTAGGCTTATTCCATGAGGCAATCCCCTTGTCCGAAAGACGCCTGTCCAGTATTTCATGAACGGCTTCAAACTTCGGTCTCAGGATTGCGGCATGCTTTTTCATATGCTCACTAACGGTTGCAACATTCTTTAAGAATCGGGTATGCAAAAGCATATTTATTTTATCATAGCCAATGGTTTGTATAGAAATCTGCTTTTTAAGATAATTAATATTTTCCTTGCTTGAGGCCATAAATGCAACTCCGGCACCAGGAAACGTCACCTTGGAGGTAGAACCGAACATATAGGTTCTATTGGAATTTCCTGCCTTATGGCACTCTTTGATTAAGCTCAATAGCTGATCCTGCGGTGTATCATAAAGGTGATGGAGAGCATATGCATTATCCCAGAAAACTGTGAAGTCTGGTGCTTTTGTCTTCATATTTGCCAATCTTATTACTATTTCGTCCGAATAAGTTATTCCGGAAGGATTACTGTACATGGGAATTGCCCACATGCCCTTAATAGTCTCATCCTGCGATACAAGCTCTTCTATCATGTCAATATCAGGGCCATTACTGTTCATCGGAACTATAATCATTTCCACTCCGAATAGCTGGGTAATAGCAAAGTGACGATCATAACCCGGGCTGGGACAAAGAAATTTAATTTTTTCAAGTTTACTCCACGGCTTATCAAAGCCATTTAAACCATGATTAAATGCTTTTGCCATTAAATCATACATGAGATTCAGGCTTGAATTACCGGCAATAAATATTTCATCTATGTTTACATCAAATAATTCAGCAAACAGTTTTTTAGCTTCTGTTATGCCATCAAGAATTCCATAATTACGGCAATCTGTACCATCTTCTGAAAACAGATTATTGACATCACCAAAAAGTTCATTGGAAAGATCTAATTGTTCGGTACAGGGTTTCCCTCTTGACATGTCCAGGTTTAAACCTTGTTTTTTAAAGTTTTCGTATTCTTTTGATAATTCATTTTTTCTATTTATGAGTTCATTCTTGTCAAAATTCTCAAAAGCCTGCATTATAACCCTCCAAGTAAATAGTAATGTTATTATAAACATCATTTTTCATATTGTATGATATATAATAATTTATTGCAAGTTTTAAATCTTAAAATTGCAAAATTAATGTATCATAACAAGCCATTTCTTAATTACATCTTGAAAGTAATCCATAAAATCCATCTTATGAGCACTTTCTATAGTTATTAAAGAAGTTTCGGCAATAATCTTTTCTCCTTGAAATATTGAGATTGTTCCCAAAATACTCCCCTGTCTTACCGGTGCCATTACCTTCTCCGGCAATGAAACCCGTGTATAAAGGTTATCCCTTTGAGAATGTTTTAATACCGCAATTAAATCTTCCGAGACAGCAACCATAACCTCTTGTAAAGACTTTGAACGATCTACTTTAACTGAGCCGGCAATGCGTCCCTTTTTAAGGAGAAATACTTTTCCATACTCAGTGAAGGCATAGTCAAGTATTTTTTGACTGCTGGTAGTGCGTAAATTCTTTGTGTCACAGAATAAAACAACAGAAATGAATCTCATGTCATTTCTGGTTGCACTTGTTACCAAACATCTTCCTGCCAGGCCTGTATACCCTGTTTTTACACCATCTGCCCCTTCATAACCTGTAAGCATTTCATTTGTACTATTAAGGACTCTGCCATTAAAATAGTATTCTTTTTTTTTCACTATCTCATTAAAAACAGGATTCTTTAGTGCGTATCTCGTTATTTTCGCTAAATCATATGCAGTTGTATAATGATTTTCAGCGTCTAAGCCGTGGGGGTTGGAAAAGCTAGTTGAAAACGCACCTATTTCAACAGCTTTTTTGTTCATCATTTCACAAAAATTTTCCACGTTTCCTCCGACATGTTCAGCTATGGCTACAGCCGCATCATTTCCAGAACATATAAGCATGCCGTTAAGAAGATCATACATTTTTACAGTACTGTCCTTCTTTAGCCCCATTACAGAGCCGCCCATACCTGCCGCTTTACCGCTGATTATAACGTCATCGTCTAAATCACTGTTCTCCAATGCAATTATTGCGCTCATAATCTTGGTTGTACTGGCCATGGGCCTTTTTCTGTACGCATTTTTTTCGTATAGTATTGTCCCTGTTTCAAAGTCCATAACCACAGCCGACCGTGCATTTATAATCGGATCACTGCTAACCTCTACCGTATCATAGTATAGATTATCTTCATTTTGTTCATTTTCATTAAACCATTCTTGTGAATATTGAGTATTGTTATCAATTAAAGGATCATGTAATTCAAGAGGCTTTGAATCATGATTATTCCCAAATATAACAGAAATAAAATAGACAATTAGCATTAATAGCAGAAGATACAGGATATCTGTTTTTTTCAAAGCTAATTCACCATGAAATTAGTGCCCTGTGTCAAATATATTGTTTTACATCTCTGACTATGATATTTTAGTCCAAATTGAGCAGATGGTTTTAATAGCATCCTCTATATCTGTAGCATCTATAACATAATCACAATACATATTATATAGGTATTCTCTTTCCAAAGAAATCTTGTACAATGCATCTGGATTATCCTTTAATAAAGGCCGGGTATCTGTCTCAACCGTTCTTAGAATATCTTCAACTGGACGTTTTATATAGAATATAACTCCCTTTTGTTTTAATACGTTAATATTCTCTGGTCTAAGGACAACTCCTCCACCGGTAGACATAATAACACCATCAAGTGTAGACATGCACAAAATCATTTTACTTTCAAGGTCGCGAAAATAATCTTCGCCTTTTCTAAAGAGCTCGTTAATACTTCCGTAGGTTTTTTCGATATTTTCATCACTGTCAGTAAAGGGCATGTCCAAAAGAGCTGCAAGTGTTTTACCGATGGTGGTCTTGCCTGCTCCCATAAGCCCGATTAAGACAATATTTGTTTTCATGGCTGGCTCCTTTCCTTTTCAAATGTTGTAAGTCTAACAGAAGATCCTTCGACTCCGCTACGCTCCGCTCAGGATGAAAGTAGGGGTGCTGTCATCCTGAGCCCTTAAACTTTTCATATATTTCATCTATAATGTCTTGGTCATAGGTAGTACCTTGCCATATTTCCTCTGCACATACAGCCTGTGCAACCAGCATGTAAAGTCCGTTGGCACATGGTATTGACAGTTCCTTTGCATATTTAAGAAAGAGTGTTTCGGCAGGGTTATATATAAGATCCATAACGAATGAAGCTCCCTTAAGCTGTTCTTTACTTAAAGGTGAAAAATCAACCTTTGGAAACATACCCACTGGTGTAGCATTAATAATTGAATCATAGCCTTCAGCCGAAAAATCACTTATCTGGATACTTTCATGTTCTGGAAATCTGGAAGCCGCAGTTTGGACATCCCGGCTTACTATTGTTATTTTTGATGCACCTTTATCTTCAAGCCATGCAACTACAGCTTTTGAAGCGCCACCACTGCCTAAAACAGCGCAGACCTTGTTATTGCTGTCAAATCCATAGTACTCAAGAGCTTTTCCGAAACCAAAATAGTCTGTATTATAACCCTGGTATATCTCGCCAATTTTGACAGTATTCACAGCACCGGTTCTTCTGACGATATCTGATATTGTATTTAAATAGGCCATGATTTCAGTTTTATAAGGAATTGTAACATTAATACCTTTATAGCCTTCTTTCTTTAACCGGTCTAAAAGATCCGGAATCTCCGATTTANAAACTTCTACCGTCCCGTAGGATGCGTTAGTATTCGTCTTTTCGAATAATTCCCTATGTATTTGCGGGGATATGCTATGCGATAGTTTTTCTCCAATTACTGCATATCGTGGTTTTATAGATTTACTTTCCAAAAGCTTTTTCTGATATTCTCTGGAATTGTACATTATACATTCAAATATTGCTTTAACATTATCTTTATACTCTTGTTTTTTGACAATTGAAAGGACATTTTGAATAACTTCTTCTTCACGGGATTTATCCAAAACCTCTTTACCGGTTTGTGCTTTTGATTCAACTACTTTAGAAACCAAATCCATACGCTTTTGTAATAAAGACGAAAGCTCTTTATCAACTTTATCAATCTCTTTTCGCACTGTTTCAAGATTGTTTTTTCCCATTATTCATACCTTCCTTTATTAAAGCCTTCTAAGCCATAATGATCAATAAGTATGTCCAGTATGGCAATGGCAGCCGCAGCATCAATTACAGGCACANCCCTTGGAACAATACATGCATCATGGCGTCCTTTCACTATTAATTTAGCGTCTCTTTCTTCTNTTATATCTACTGTGTCCTGTTCTTTGGCTATAGAAGAGGTTGGCTTAATTGCTGTGCGAAATACAACGGGCATACCATTAGTTATACCGCCGTTAATTCCGCCATTATGGTTGGTTTTCGTATAAATATTTTCATCTTTAATATAAAAACTGTCATTGGCCTGGCTTCCATATAGTTTTGTTATTCCAAAACCATCTCCGAACTCAACACCTTTAACTGCGGGAATTGAAAAAAGAATCGATGAAATCTTTGCCTCAACATTGTCAAAAATTGGAGAGCCAATCCCTGCTGAAATACCGATTATAGCTGTTTCAACAACCCCTCCCACTGAATCAAGATTTTTTCTTGTCTCTTCAATTATTTCAAGATACTCTTCCCTGCAGGATCTGTCATTTACAGGAATATCCATACTTCTAAGCATAAAAAGCTGTTCTCTTGTTATTTGAGTACTGTCAAACCTTATGTCATGAAAATCATATATTGAATCAATATGTGAACCGATTGCAATGTCATACTCATTGAGTATTTGTGTAGCAATGGCTCCGGCAAATACAATTGGTGCGGTTAATCTTCCGGAAAAATGTCCGCTGCCTCTTTTATCATTATAGCCTTTATATCTTTTTAATCCGGAAAAATCGGCGTGCCCGGGCCGTAAAAGGCTGTCCAGATTATCATAATCACGGCTTAAACAATCAGTATTCCTTATTATTGCGCCAACAGGAGTGCCGGTAGTTTTTCCATTATAGATACCGCTAAGAATCTCCACCTTATCAGCCTCTTTTCGTTTGGTGGAATAAACTCCGGCTGATGGTTTTCTACGTCCCATTTCCTTGGAAATAATTTCGTGATCGATATCAAAGCCTGAAGGAAGCCCGTCAATAACCACACCAATAGCAGGTCCGTGAGACTCGCCAAATACAGAAATTTTTATGTTTTTTCCAAAAACACTACTCATAAAACTCTACCTCTCCTCCAAGCGAAATAAAATCATCCCAGAATTCCGGATATGATTTTTTGACAGCTTCGTATCCTTCGATTCCAACAGCATCACTGCAAACAGTTGACGCAGCGGCTACAGCCATAACAATCCGATGATCACCTGAGCCAAAAGTTTTTCCACCTGTTAAACCCGGTTTGCCTTTTATTATGAGGCCGTCTACTTTCTCAGTGATATCAGCACCTAAATTATTAAGCTCTCTGCGTGTTGTCATAAGCCTGTCAGACTCCTTTATACGGAGGCGGGCAGCATTAATTATTGATGTTGTTCCTTCTGCATTAGAGGCTGCTACAGCAATTGCAGGCACTAAATCAGGACATTGTGATACATCCACTGTTGTACCTTTTAATATGGATCTGTTGAATTTGATTCCCTGTTGGGTAATCACAGGTGAAGCACCCATTTCTTTTAAAATACTCATGATAACTTTATCGCCCTGGCAGGAATCAAGATTTAGACCAGTTAAAGTTAACTGTCCTGATATTGCTCCCATGACACAAAAAAATGCAGCCTGAGACCAGTCCCCCTCAACCACATACAAAGACAAGGCTTTATATGATTGGTTACCGGGAATAACTATTTTTCTGTAATTAGTTTCATGTTTTATACATATACCAAATTCTTTGAGCACTTCTATCGTCATTTGGATATACGGAAGGGATTGTATATCACCGATTATATTAATTTCTGAATCATCCTCCAGAAGCGGTAATGCAAAGAGCAAACCTGACACAAATTGCGAGCTTACATCACCAGACAGATTGTGAGTTCCGGGAATCAGCCGGCCCGAAAGAAAAATTGGCATTTTCCCTTCATTGTCCTTATAGGTTATACCCTTTTCGGCAAATAGATTTTTATAAATATCAAAGGGTCTTTCTCTAAGTCGTCCGCAGCCGGTGAATGTAGAACCGGAAGCATCAAGCCTGGTTATCGGCATCATAAAACGTGCTGTTGAACCGGATTCTATACAGTCTATAATCTTTTCTTCTGATGAAATTTTACCACTGGAATTAATGGTAACCAGTTTTCTTCCGTTATAATTAAGACTGTCCTCTATTTTTATTTCAGCACCTAATGCAGAAACAGCGCCTAAAGTAGCACTGATATCATCGGATAAAACCACATTATCTATTTTAGATGTGCCGTTTGCCAAAGATGCACAGATAATAGCTCTGTGAGCCATGCTCTTTGAGGGCTGAGCCACTATTCTTCCCTCCAGGGGCTTTGATTTAATCCTTAAGTATGCCATGGATTTTGTCCTCCAGCTCTTTAAGATCTGTTTCAATAAGCCTGCCTTGCCCGATTCTTTCTATATAGGATAAAGTTATCCTTCCGGAACGATTCTTTTTATCAAGTGAAATAGCTTTTATTACATCTGGAATGTTCAAATCTGGCCATTTGGTGGGAAGACTGAACTTTTTCAAAGCCGCAGTTATCTTTTCTGCTTCTCCTTTTTCTGTAAGACCCATACCCTCTGTTAATCTTGTAATGAGAACCATTCCAATGGAAATTGCTTCCCCATGCGACAATCCTGAATAATTCTGTACTCTTTCTATAGCGTGGCCGATTGTATGACCAAAATTTAATAATTGACGTATGCCATTATCCTTTTCATCCTCTTCAACAACAATTCTTTTTATATTACAGCTGGTAAAAATATACTCATCAAGATTTTTTGATACAGATTTTCTGTCATACACATCATCACTGACAAGCTGTTTGTACAATTCTATATCCTTGATAAAACTATGTTTTACAAGCTCAGCCATACCATCAGAAAAACATCTGTCATCTAAGGTTTCCAGAAGCATCGGGTCAGTATAGACTGCATCCGGCTGGTAAAAAGATCCAACCAAATTCTTACCCTGCGGCAGATCAACGGCAACTTTGCCGCCGATGCTTGAGTCCACCATTGCTAATAACGTAGTTGGAATCTGGATATAACCCATTCCCCTTAAAAAGGTAGCAGCAGCAAGCCCCGCCATATCACCTGTTACACCGCCACCTAAAGCAACAACAATGTCGCTTCTGGTAAATGCATGTTCAGCCAGTGCATCATAGATTTCAGTCAGGGTGGTAAGATTTTTATTCTTTTCTCCTGCCTCGAAAATTATTGGAATAACAAAAAAGCCCTTTTGTTGAAGCTTTTCAATAAATGTATTTCCGTAAATATTAAATACATTGTTATCGGTTACAACAGCCAGCTTTTTACCAGAATATTTCTCTTGAAAAATATCCGGTAATTGATTAAAGATACCGGATTCTATATATATTGTGTAGGTTTTACCGCTGGTTTTTACAATCAATTCTTTCACGGACTAAACCTCCAGTTGTTTCTCCTCAATCTTTGCCAGCATCTTTATTTTGGGAATAATAGATGAATATTCAGAAGGTGTTATGGATTGCTCACCGTCACTTAAGGCACATCTAGGATTGTTATGCACCTCAATAATAACACCATCTGCTCCGGAAACTAAAGCTGCTTTAGACATAGTTCCCACCATCCATGCTTTTCCGGTGGCATGGCTGGGATCAACTATAACAGGCAGATGACTCAGTTTTTTAATTGCGGGTATTGCGCTTAAATCCAGTGTATTTCGTGTGTATGTTTCAAAAGTTCTTATACCCCGCTCACAGAGTATAACTTTCTCATTGCCTTCATTTAAAATATATTCAGCTGACATCAACCATTCTTCCAGGGTAGCTGATAATCCGCGTTTTAATAAAACAGGCTTATTTATTCTTCCCAATTCTCTCAGCATAACAAAATTTTGCATGTTTCGGGCACCTACCTGTATAATATCTACATCCTCAACGAACCTGTCCAAAACATCGGTAGACATTATCTCAGACACAATGGGTAAGCCTGTCTCATCTCTGGCTATCTTCAGGAACTCCAGCCCCTCAAGCCCCAGGCCCTGAAAGCTGTAGGGTGAAGTTCTGGGTTTATATGCACCGCCTCTTAAAAATGATGCACCAGCCTTTTTCAATTCTTTTGCAATGGTAACTATTTGTTCTTCACTTTCCACAGAACATGGGCCAGAAATAATAACAAAATGGCCTTCACCGATTTTTCTGCCATTAACATCGATTACCGTGTCATTGGGATGAAACATCCTGTTGGCTTGTTTAAACGGTTCTGTAACTTTTAATACATTTTCTACAATGTCATAGGAAGAAAAATATAACCTGTCCAGCTTGGTGGTATCACCCACAAGGCCTACAATGGTTGTATCAACACCAACCGAAATATGGACATCCAGCCCCATTGATTTTATACGACTTAACAGCTCATCGGTCTGTTCCCGGGAAGCGTTGGGTTTTAAAACCAGAATCATAATAAACAACTCCTACCATACTACAATTTAAAACATTTAAATACATTATTTGAAGAACTCATTATATATACTTATTATAGCCTTATCTGCATCTTCTTCGCTGACACCTAACATAATGCTTACCTCAGACGAACCCTGATTAATCATCCTGATATTAATATTATTGTTTGCCAGTGCTTTAGTAATACGGCTCATTATACCTACCGTACTTGTCATTCCCTCACCAACCACCATGACCAGTGCTAAGTCATATTCCAGAACTACACTGTCAACACGCAATTCTTTAGCGATTCTTTCCATAATACGGCTTTTTTTCTCGTCATTCAAATACTTCTGCCGCACGATAATTGAGATATCATCTATACCTGAAGGCATATGCTCAAAGGGAATGCAATCCTCTTCAAGAATTTGCAGAACCTTTCGTCCAAATCCGATTTCTCTGTTCATCATATATTTATTAATATTTATTGAACAAAAGCCCTTATCTCCTGCAATTCCTGCAACAGGACATTCATTGATTTTTCGTGTTGGGGTTATCATAGTACCGGGAGAAGCCGGATTATTGGTATTTCTTATATTAACAGGAATACCTCTTTGAAATACAGGTTCAAGGGTTTCTTCGTGGAGAACAGAGAACCCTGCATATGATAACTCACGCATTTCCCGATATGTAAGCGCTGAAATAGCTTTTGGCTTGTCAATAAGTTTTGGGCTTGCTACAAATACAGAATCTACATCGGTAAAGTTCTCATATACATCAACCTCTAATGCTGCTGCTAAAATTGACCCGGTAATATCTGAGCCTCCTCTGGGAAAAGTTACTACTTCGCCCGACAGGGAGTAACCAAAGAATCCGGGAAAAATTATAATACCCTCTATATCCTTCAGCTTCGAAAGATTTTTAAAGGATTGAGGCAAAACTCTTGCATTTCCATATTCGTCATTCAAGAATAAGCCAGCTTCCTTCGGGTTCATATATTTTGCAGGTATCCCCTGACTATTCATGTAATATGCAATAAGACGGGCGGCATTATCCTCCCCGGCCGCCTTCATACAATCCATAAATTTCTCGGTTGAAGTATAACTCATGGATAATCTCGTTTTTAGATTGTTCTCTATATCTGTAACAATTTGTTTGTTAAGGCCTAAATCTTCGGCTATCTCAGCATATCGTGCGATAATACCATATAGAACCGATTCGTAATCATCGTTTGCAAGATATTTGTTTGCACAGTCTATAAGCATATCGGTAACCTTGATATCAGCATCAAAGCGTTTTCCCGGTGCAGATACAACAACAATGCGCCTGTCCTTGTCACTTGTAACAATAGAACAGACTTTTTTTATTTGTTGGCTGTTTGCCATAGATGTTCCGCCAAATTTACATACCTTCATATTATCCTCCAAAAGGGCATAACCCTGTCGATTATATAAAAAAGGTAAAGGGCAAACCCTTTACCTTTAAATTTTATATTGTACTGTAGACCTTGTCAACATCAGCTGATTAATTTCATTGTTTCTTTAGCAATTGCCAGCTCCTCATTGGTAGGTATTACAAGAGTTCTTACTTTAGCATTTTCTTTACTTACATCAGCTTCAATTCCTCTGGTCTTATTCTTATCCTCATCGATTGCAACCCCTAAGAATTCAAGTCCTTTGCAAATGTCTAGACGCATTACATCATTATTCTCACCAATTCCTGCAGTAAATACTATAGCGTCCAGACCACCCATAGCACATGCATATGAACCTATAAACTTCTTAACCTGATATGCAAAAACTTCAAGAGCAAGAGCTGCCTTGTCGTTACCTTGCTTTACAGCTTCATCTAAATCTCTGAAGTCACTGCTTACTCCAGAAATACCCATAACTCCTGATTTTTTATTCATAATCGTATCCATCTGTTCAGCAGTAAGGTCTTCCTTTTGCATAATGAATGTAACAACCGCAGGATCAATAGCACCGCATCGTGTACCCATGGCTAAGCCATCAAGGGGAGTAAAGCCCATTGATGTATCCACAGTTTTACCGCCATCAACTGCTGCAATACTGGATCCATTTCCCAAATGGCATGTTACTATTTTTAACTGTTCAATTGGCTTTCCAAGCATGTGTGCAGCACGCTCTGCAACATATTTATGACTGGTTCCGTGGAAACCAAACTTACGAACTCTGTATTTCTCGTAATACTCATATGGTAGTGCGTAAATATAAGCTTTTTTAGGCATAGTCTGATGAAAAGCTGTATCAAATACGGCTATTTGAGGAACACCGGGCATAGTATGCTGGCATGCCTTAATCCCTGTAATATTGGGTGGATTATGTAGCGGAGCCAGCTCAATACATTCTTCCAGTGTTTTCATAACATTCTCGTCAATAATTACAGATTTAACGAACTTTTCCCCGCCGTGAACAACTCTGTGACCAACAGCCTTTATCTCTTCAAGAGAATCTATAACTCCCCATTGTTCATGGGTAAGAACCTTAATAAGAGAAGCGATGGCATCCTTATGATCTTTCATTTCTATTTCTTTTGTTACTGATCTGTCGTCATAAGTTTTATGTTTTATAAGCGAACAGGGCAGCCCAATACGTTCGCATAGCCCCTTTGCCAAAACTTTCTCTTCTGTCATATTGATTAATTGGTACTTTAATGACGAACTGCCTGCATTGACAACCAAAATTTTCATATAATGTTTCCCCCTATAATGCTAATCTTTATTCCTGAGCCTGTACGGCTGTTATTGCGACAACCCCTGCTATGTCTTCTGCTGAACAACCTCTTGAAAGATCATTTATCGGCTTTGCTATTCCTTGAGTAATCGGGCCGTAGGCTTCGGCTTTAGCTAACCTTTCTGTCAATTTATAGGCAATATTTCCGACGTTAAGATCCGGGAATACCAATACATTGGCTTGTCCCTTTAAAGGGCTGTCCTTGGCCTTGGATTTTGCTATTGCAGGTACTATAGCAGCATCAACCTGAAGTTCACCGTCTATTAGCATATCCGGAGCCTTTTCCTTTGCCAGCCTGGTTGCTTCTATTACTTTATCAACCAATTCGCTTTTTGCACTTCCATAGCTGGAGTAAGAAAGCATTGCTACCTTTGGTTCGGCTTCAACAAGATTTTTAAATGTTCTTCCGGAACAAACTGCGATTTCAGAAAGTTCTTCAGCATTTGGATTTTCTACAAGACCGCTGTCAGCATATAAAAATGTACCATTATGTCCAAATTCACAATCCGGCACACACATTATAAAGAAAGCAGATACCAGCTTTACGCCAGGAGCTGTTTTAAGAATTTGAAGTGACGGACGAAGCGTATCGGCTGTTGAATTCACTGCACCTGCAACCATTCCGTCCGCTTCTCCTTTTTTAACCATCATAACTCCCCAATAGAGCGGATTTTTCATTGTTTCTCTGGCTTTTTCAATTGTCATGCCCTTATGCTTACGCAGTTCATAAAAAGTATTAGCATAATCCTCAAATTTTTCAGATGTTAAGGGATTTACAATTTTTACTCCATCAATATTTAAATCTCCTTTGAGGGCATTGATTTTGTCCTCTTCGCCAACCAGTACAATATCTGCAAAGCCTTTCTCCAGTATCATGGCCGTTGCTTTGATAACCCGAATATCAGTACTCTCAGGAAGAACAATGGTTTTTTTATCCTCCTTGGCTCGTTGTGTAATTCTGTCTAAGAATTGACTCATTTAGAATGCTCCTTTCAATTATGTTAATATCATTAGTGTCTCAAGATACATAAATATAATTACAAAATAATGATTGCTTTATATACATATAGATTTATGATGCCTATAAAATTATAATACAAATGTTTTTTGTATACAAGTTGTAAGGCAAAAATTACGTAAATAAAGTAGAAAAAAGGGTAGATTTCTCTACCCTTTTTCATATAATTTAGTAATTTTCTACGCTTTTTGCAAACATTTCTTGTAATTTGTCTATGTTCTTACCTGCCGCATTCTTAATTGAAGTAGCCATATTCATAAATAATACTCTTATCTGATCAGTCTCAACATATCGCTTAATCTTCATGGTGGTTGTTTTAATCAGGTCCTCATAGCTGAAAACATAATAACGGATTTTTTTATATACAGGCATCAGCTTATTGATTTCCTTTACTGCGCTGTCAAGCAACTTTTTTATGGCGTTCTCATCGTCTGGGCATTTTACTACCTCTGTTATATTTTCTTTATCCAGAACTATCTTTGCACAAATTTCAACATTTCCTTGTTTTGTGGTTTCACCCCATACCAGAGATTCTTTTACATATGGTACTTTGTTAATATAATTCTCCAGCTCTTCAGGAAAGACCTTCTTGCCATTATTCAGTACAATCATTGACTTTACTCTGCCGGTTACTGTTATTAAGCCTTTTCTGTCAATACGTCCCAGATCCCCTGTATGGAACCATCCGTCCACAGTCGCTTCTCTGGTAGCTTTTTCATTTTTCCAATATCCAAGCATAACATTATTTCCTTTTATCACCAGCTCACCAGAACCGTTGCTGTCAGGGTTTGCAATAGCTATCTTAACACCGGGTAAAGGATTTCCGCAGGTACCTGTTTTGCGTACATAATCATTTCCTCCTGCCACAACCGGTGATGTTTCTGTAAGGCCATAACCCTGATAAACCTTAACACCAATATTCTCATAGAATTTTGTGGTGCTGTTTTCAATTGCTGCACCACCGGTTACTATAACTTTAAGTTTTCCTCCAAACGGTTCCAGGAGCTTCTTAAATACCTTTCTGCGCAAATCAATCCCCAAATACGAAAGGAAATTTAAAACCCCCATTAAAGTGTTGATCTTTTTTTCCATACCTTTTTTCTTTATTTCGTCCAGGATCTTTCCCTTAAACTTGTCAAAAATCAATGGAACACCAATAAGACAATCAGGCTGATATTCGGTAAGGTTTTTCGACAGATATTTAAGTCCGTCACTGATAGATACTGTCATCCCCAGAAACAGCGGAAATAATAATCCTGTGGTATTCTCAAACGTATGATGCAAAGGAAGTATGGAAAGAACAGAGTCTCCGGGTTTAAAATGAACAACTCCGCCTAATGACATAATGTCGGAGCATATATTTTTGTGGCTTAACATAACAGCTTTTGAATTGGCCGACGTTCCGGAGGTAAACAGTAATACGCTTAGCACATCCGGATCCGGGTCAATATTTGTATACTCATTATAATCGTTCTTTAAAAGCTCTTTGCCTTTATTTAGCAAATATTCAAAGGAAAAGAATCTGGAATTATCAATAAAATCTGTCTTTTCCGGATTCATACAGATTAAAGCTTTGAGATTTTTATTATTGTTCGAAATACTCTCGGCTATTTGCTGGAATGACTGAGAATATACTAAAACGTCTGCCTCTCCCCTCTCAAGCATCAACTCAATCTCATTGGGAGGAAGCATTCTGTCAAGAGGTACAGCCACACCTACCCCATTTGTTGTAGCCAGGTAAGAAACAATCCACTCGTAACGGTTTTCGCCAATTATTGCAATTTTTGAATTTTTAAGACCTAATTTTATGAGAGAGCTGCCGAAAGCATTAATATCTTCACTAAACTCAGAATAAGTTTTCGTTATTGTATCCAATCGCGGTTTGTGGCGAAATTTAAAAGCAATATTTTTAGAGTAGTTATCCGCACACATTTTAAGCATCTCTTTAAGAGTATTTATTTTTGGAACATTATAATAGGATTTTCCTTCGGTAATATTTATTAAATCCAGAGTATTTCTCATAAATCCAACCTCCTTTGTGTTGATATTTTTTATATACAAAATACAATGCAATAAATAGTATTATACTAAAAATCTGACATAAAAATTACATATACTTGTACAGTATATTATAAAATATAAGATATATCAAACTAAAAAATATCGTATT